>ENA-OPVY01001624-OPVY01001624.1-human-gut-metagenome-genome-assembly--contig:-NODE-1624-length-9872-cov-12.687888_pt1 | contig 9872 bp, 8 predicted proteins | sample MGYA00241503_ERZ501998 | MGnify/ENA primary metagenome ERZ501998 (study PRJEB25962, sample SAMEA2042107) | human gut metagenome | biome: human gut; feature: human-associated habitat; material: faeces... | reverse complement strand
CATTTCCGGATTCGCCAGAGCTTTCATCAATAATTCCATATCGACTTCTTCAGAAGAGAAATTGACGTAAGGGAAGGAAAAGCTATGATTATACTTAAAGGGTTAAAGAAATTACTGGTATTGCCAATTATATTGGTTTTAGTTTTTATTTGGCTGATTGTTAAGACTTTGGTATCACTATATGAGATTGTACACGGAATAGTATACTTGTTTGTAATCATTTTTAGCATTCTTCTCATAGCTGTTTATGGCGACTGGCTTCAGACAGGATTACTAGCTGTAATCGGCTTCACAAGCTTCTTACTATTAGCAGTAGGCGTCTTGGGAGAAGTGATGTTAGAATCGATAATAAAGCTGATTTGGAGCTTTTAATAGCATCTAGGAAAAAATTTGCTTTTATAACTAAAATTATAGGATTGGGAAAAATAATATTGATTGAAAAGAAGTTTTATGTTTACTAATTTGGAGGTATTGACATGTTTACAACAAACTCAGGACGTTTTATTTCATACTATGGAAGAGAACATACATTAGATATCCAAAGGCAGGATGGAAATAATCCCACCATAAGCACAATTGATCAGCTATTTAATGTTTTATTAAATGTTTGGTGTAAAGAAACGGCTTACCCAAGTTGTCAAAAAGATTATGATTATGATAATGACCCTACATACGGACAATGTGCAATAACTGCATCACTCGTTTATGATCTATTTGACGGCACGATTTACAAATTAAAAGTTGATGGTGGAGGAACACATTACTTCAATAAAATCAATGGCCACTATATTGATTTGACCAGTGACCAATTCGATTTATATGATATTCCATTAGAATATGTTCCAAATGAAGTGGTACCGAGAGAATATTGCGGAATGAATGCTGATACAAATATGCGATATCAATTACTCGTGCGTAATTCATGGAGCCCGTGAAATAATCTCTGTAAATTCAACACTATAAAGGTCTTCTATGATAAAATATTAAAATCATAGGAGGCCTTTTATTATGGCAAACAGAAAAAAAGAAGTTTACAAACCAAAACCAATGACCGAAGGAAAAAGAAATCTTATCCAGGGTCTGCTTCAGGAGTACGATATCCAATCTGCTGAGGATATTCAGGATGCTTTAAAAGATCTGCTTTCCGGAACAATTCAAGATATGCTTGAAACGGAAATGGATGATCATCTAGGCTATGACCGTTATGAAAGATCCGGTGAGCCTAACTACCGTAATGGTATGAAATCCAAAACTGTCCGCAGTAAATATGGTGAATTTCAGGTAGATGTCCCTCAGGATCGCCAGAGTTCTTTTGAGCCACAAATACTTCCAAAGCGTCAAAAAGATATTTCTTCGATTGATGACAAGATTATCTCAATGTATGCAAAGGGAATGACTACTCGACAGATTTCAGAAACCATAGAGGATATTTACGGCTTTGAAGTAAGTGAAGGAATGGTATCGGATATCACAGATAAACTCCTTCCACGAATCGAGGAATGGCAGAATCGTCCTTTGTCCCCTGTGTATCCTATCGTTTTTATTGATGCGGTACACTTTTCTGTACGTGATGATGGTGTGATCAGGAAACTTGCAGCATATGTCGTGCTTGGTATGAATGAAGATGGCATGAAAGAAGTCCTAAGCATTGTTGTGGGCGAAAATGAAAGCAGTAAATACTGGCTGTCTGTCCTGAACAGCTTAAAGAATCGTGGAGTTCAGGACATTCTCATTCTCTGCTCTGATGGTTTGACCGGTATCAAGGATGCAATCTCTACGGCATTTCCAAAAACGGAGCAGCAACGTTGTATTGTACATATGGTGAGAAACACGCTTAAATACGTTGCAAACAAGGATATGAAAGCATTTGCAAAAGATTTAAAAACAATCTATACCGCTGCAAATGAAGAAGCCGCAAGAAAGCAGTTAGAGTCTGTAACAGAAAAATGGTCTGCCCAGTATCCAAGTGCGATGAATCGCTGGCACGAAAACTGGGATGCAATATCCCCAATCTTCAAGTTTTCCAAGGAGGTTCGTACCGCATTTTACACTACAAATGCCATAGAATCGCTGAATTCCTGCTATCGTAGATTGAATAAGCAACGCAGTGTATTTCCAAGCTCTCAGGCACTTATGAAAGCCCTATATCTGGGAACTTTCGAGATCGCAAAAAAGTGGACAATGCCAATCAGGAACTGGGGAAAAGTTCGTGGCGAGCTGGAAATCATGTACCCTGACCGGATGCTGATATAGCAACAAAAGCTGGAATATCAAGAGTAAATATACGCCCAGATTTTCTGGGCGCTCTTGACATACCAGCTTATTTTTGCTATTAAATAAACAACGGCTTAACAGCAGAAACCGCTGTCAAGCCACATCAATTATCATAGAAGATCTAAATTTACAGAAAAAATTTCACACCGTCTTGTATTTTATGAATCCGGATTACTCTGACCCTGGTAATGTAAAATGGTTCCATGGGTCTCTTACCTATCTCTTTACAGATGGAGGCGTCGAGTTCTTTAGATAATTATAATAAGGTAAAAATCCCTGGGTTTGATGAGACCCAGGGATTTTCGTAACCCAAATTAGATGTGTTTTCCGTCAACAACAAAATCATCCAAATAGCAATCAAGAGCAATTGCGATATTCTGCAGATCATTAACCCTGACCGGAGAATGTCGGTGCTGTTCCCAATCTGCCAAAGTCTGTATTGGTATACCTGTCATAGTTGCTAGCCTTTCTCTTGTTATATGTTTTTCTTCCCGGATGTGCCGGATCTTATCAACGTCCCAAAACAACTTCTATTACCTCCTGTCACTTTTTGATATATTTTACATAATTTTACATAAAATTCAATAGTTATGGAGCAAGAAAATGCACCAGGATATTATGATAAAACCATTGCCTCTGAAATTTGTTGTATATCTATCAAAATTTGTTATAATATAGGTAAATATATTATTTTGTTTTTTACGTCCTTCCGGATGTATGATTTTTTATTTTTACCGCGGTTGTTTTTCTGCGGGATATAGGGTTATCCCTGCTTATATATAACAAAAACTGCATAAGCAGGGAAAGAGAGGTATAGTGGACATGGGAGAAAAAGACATGTCAGAAAAGATTCTGGAAGATTACAATGATGTATTTTCCGATATCGTAAACGTTCTTTTATTTCACGGTCAGGAACTGATCGAGCCGTCATCGCTTGAGAGCATATCCGTACATTCCCAGTATAAGGGAGAGGATGCTAAGTTGCATGAACAGGAGCGTGATGTTGCAAAAAAGTGGAAAAGGTACAATGTGCAGCTTGCTATCATAGGCATTGAGAACCAGACGGCGGTAGAAAAGAAGATGCCGTTCCGTCTGATTGGATATGACGGTGCAAGCTACAAAAGCCAGCTGCAGGCGAATGCAGCTCCAATTGCTCCAGTTGTTACCATTGTATTGTATTTTGGTGAAAAGCACTGGTGCAAGGAGAGAAATATCAAGTCATTGATGAATATCCCAAAAGAACTTGATCCATATGTCAATGACTACAAAATGGAGGTTTTTGAAATCGCATGGCTGACGGATGAACAGCTTGAAATGTTTAAAAGTGATTTCAAGGTTGTTGCACGTTTTTTCGTTAACAAAAGAAGGAACCCTGACTATGTTGCGGATGACCCAACAGAAATCCAGCACGTAGATGAAGTCTTAAAGCTTTTATCTGTTATGACAGGGGACCGGGACTATGAAAACGTTATATGCGATGAAATGAAAGGTCAGGTGAAGAGCATGTGTGATGTTGCTGAAAGATTAAAAAATATCGGGCGGCAGGAAGGATTTCAGGCAGGTCGTTCAGAAGGTCGTTCAGAAGGTCGTTCAGAAGGTCGTTCAGAGGAACGTATCAATGCAGTCAAGTTTGCAATTTCCCTTGGTGCATCTGAGGAAAAGATCCTTAAGCAGTATTCCAAGGAGGAATACGAGAAAGCGTTGGCTCTTATGAAAGCCTGATTGTGGAAAGCAGAATAGTTTTTCAAATCAAGCAGCATAGATGCTGAAACGGTAGCGCTTGCATGATCAATTAAATAAGCACTAGATAAAAGAGTCATCCATCTGGATGGCTCTTTTATTGATCCTGATATCTGCGCGGATTTCGACAAACAGCTCTTATGGTGAATTTAAAGAAATTATCACTTTAAAAATTTTTATACTGCATGGTTTTCTTTTTCTGCTTGACAAATACCATTTGATTGTTCCTATACTTTTTTTAAAATTCTGGTATTTCTTTTCTCCTATTTTTATTGCCATTCGTAAAAAAAGAAGTTATAGTGGTATCAGAACAAAGAAAACAGGTGTTTCCAAAAGGAAACCAGAGTATAAAGTGGAGGAAATGTATATGAAAAACAAATGGTTAAAAAACAGCAACAGACAGCACCTGAGATATTCCATGCGTCAGGCATCCGGAATTGCACTTGCCCTTGTAATGGGAATTTCCGTAGCGGCTGCAGGACAGACCCAGAGTGTAAAGGCGGCCGTTGATACACAGACTGCAGATACCGGTGTGGCAGCAACAACAGATACAGCAAATCAGACTACAGAAACAACTACTATCGGGAAGAACCAGATCAGCATCAAGGATTTTGCCAGCCAGGTGCAGAAAGTAACAGGGAAAGACGTATTAAAGAATGCCGGCATTAAAAATACCGCTGCCGCTACTACAAACGAGATAGCGGCATATCTCCTGAATGAAGCTGATTCCGCAGTTAATGGAGGGGAAAACTCCTATAACTACGATCTGTATGGCTATGTGAAATATTTTGACCGTATCAGCGACATCAGGAATGCTGGTGACAAATATAAGGAATCCCTGTACAAATGCTTCACCAAGGGCATTATGGTAGGAAAGAGTAACGGAACATATTCCAGCACCCGGAAATTTCTGCCAAAGACAAAGATCACCAAGGACGAAGCAAAGAAGATGATAAATCGCCTGAAAAACAAAGGAAAGAGATTCAAACTTTCCTATGATGGACAGGTGTTAAGAATCATTAACCTGCCAAAGAACTATAAGGATTACCCATATATCCTTGCAAGTTTCCCAAATTCTTATTATGAGAAGAAAATGTGGTATACAAAGCAGCGGACAAAAAACGATCTTACTCCAGCTAAAACAGCAAAATTGATGAGTGATGAGGATAAAGATTTGATATGTGAGAAAGTGAAAAAAAATTTAAAACTTCGACTTAACATAGATTATCGTAAATCCTTAACGTCAGATTGGAAAGAAGAACTTTCCAATACTTATAGAGATACAAGCTTAAATAGATCTTTAAATGCTTATGTAAAGGCTGCAAAAGCAAGAAAAATTGTGGCTAGTAGTTCACAAATAGTTGTAGATCCATCTTCTTTGTGGACGGATAAAGGTGGAAGTTCTTGTTATGTACGTGTTTATACTAAATTTCGGGTTAAATCAGGACAGGTTCCATCTGCCAAAAGTTCATTGCAGAATGAGGTGATTTATGGAAGTTATACAGCTATGAAAAATTTAAGTTCAAAGAAAACAGTTACTTTTATGGATGAGATTAAAGTAAATATTTCATATACCAACGGTAAAATGACATCCTATGGCGTTGATTGGGGAGGGGATAGTTTAGCGGATGTAATAGGAAATAAATAGTATACATAAAAAAGAGAATCCAGAATCATTTCTGGATTCTTCTTTTTAGGCTTGACTTTTTACATTGATTTATGTGTATTCTCTTTTTACTATAGGAAAGAGAGGATATTGTATGATAGTTGCAAAGAAAAAAATAGCGTTTTTAATGCTATTAACGTTTTTGCTCATATTCGTGGAACCGTTTCTTGGTTATGCAGCAAACAATAGTATTTCAGCAGGAAGTAGCAAAACCGCTGATATTGATACTGCTGGTAATTTGAAATTTTCCGTGAAAGCCGTAGGCGCATCATCTGGTACCAGATGGAAAACAGTAGGATTGTATGTCACCAGTGATCCAACTGGAAGAAATGGAAAGGAAGGCACTAAGGCAAAAGATTGTGTTTTCTTTGATAAGCTTCCAAAAGGCTGTTCGAAAAAAGATGAAACAGATAGAACCGGAATTGTCACAACTACTTTTACCATCTCCAAAGACGTCTTTAACAGCATGTGTGACAAAGCCGGTGTAAATCTGAAAACATTGCAGAAAAATGGTGGCAAGGTATATATCCAGGGTGTGCTGCAGGGATACTCGATCAGCAAAGGCGGATCAAAGCGCAACGTTACCGAACGCTGCTATACCTATAAGCAGATGTCGAACACACGTAACACCAGACGGGTAAACGGATCTACATGGTATGGCATCGGCTGGCCGGCCAGCTGTAACGAAGGCTGGAGGGCACGGTATGATATTGCGGTTGAGTACAAGAAGGTCGAAGCACCGGTTACCATCAATTATTACCAAAGTTATGAGGGCAAATGGAAACTGGTTTTATCTGTCACAAACTCAGATGATGGAAAAATTGAAAAGAATCCTGCCACAAGAAACCTGAATAAAGCGAATACCGGTTACCAGTGGAGCAGCACCAGTGGTTCCGGCTCTATCGCCAGTGGTGACCGTGGACTTGGACTGGAAAAGAAATACTACATCAGCCTTTCGGAGATAAAAACATCCTCAAAGAGCCTTCCGGCACGTCTTTCAGGTGTCGGCGCAGGAGAAGGAAAAACATCAAATTATTATTTGTACAAGACATCTGTGTCGAAGCAGAAAAGCAAAAAAAATGGAGCCATCCGGAATAAAGTTGCAAAAACCAGTGCCCCGGTCTTTAAAAGCTGCAATTTTGCAGACAAGGATGGAAACCTGACTGGCAGCTATACCAAGTGGCTTAAAACAGCACGTCAGACTTTTGAAGTCTACAATGGCGGTACTGTTATCAACGTGCTTTATAAGAAAAACAGCCCGAAACCGAAACCAGACTCTCATGAGGATGAGGATGTAATCTCGGCAGAGAAGCTCACACCAGCCAGCACAAGTGCTGTAATCCAGTCAGACAAACGAGACAATGAACAGTTTGACAGTACACAGGGAATTCCGACATCCGAGACGCAGTATGTCAACGTGTTTACGGATTCCTACCTGTATAAATACCGTTTTGTCCGGAAATATGGAAAGAAGCAATTTAACCATTATATTAGTTGCAGCCACACCGATAAACATGGGAAAAAATTACACGATCATGACACAGAGCTGGTATGGCGCGAATATTCCTACTGGAAAGTAGATTATCTGGTGATATACCGAATAGAATCTGCCACCGTGATGAATTATTCCCTCCCGGATGAACACGTCACCATAAAACCGGATGCATCCTATAATGTCGGAAATGTGTCATTTATGTCCTGTGGAAGAATAGGCATATCCCCGTCAGACGGATGGACGGTCGGGCAGTATATAGTCATGAATGATTACCTGGAATTCGACGGAAAGATCATCATGAATGCCGACCCGGTGGAAAAGAAAACCCCGACCCCGGGCAGAATCCCGGAATCTACGCAGATTGACAGAGATGTGCTTTATCTGTCAGACCAGCTGATTGAACCGGAAAAATCAAATGGTACCTTCAATTCGAGTGGTGATGTACAGTTTTATCCATCGTTTGTTTATAATACGAATATTCCGGATGTCGACATTGAAATAAATCCGATCAACGACGTTGTGATCCATACCCCTACGGTATGTTACCCGACGATTACGGATGCGAAGGAATATACCCAGCTGGTGTCACCGGGTAACTGTTACCATCTGGTACTGGACCGGTATTTTACTGTCAACCTGCCTACCAGCGGTTACCACAGTTCGCTGAAGGGATACGGGGAACGCGATTACGCAAAATACATTAAATCGCGGGAAGTCAAATTCCCGTTTGAGGTATATATGTGCGATGGGGATGATTACACCTATTATGACGCGGATACGTGGATCACGTTGTACCAGGATTCCACAAAGTTCTATCTCCCTATCTGGGTCAATGAAACTGCCGCCGTTGGTATTGATTTCCGGGCACGTGCAATTAACTGTGATGCCAACGATGGACTGGAAATGGAAGAAGTGTGTGCCAATGCAGACAATTCCAACTATGTTGCGGTTGATACCAAAAATGCCGAAGTATCCGGACGTTTATACAATCTGAATATGTACGACTATTCGGATTACCCGTTCTGGCTCGACGTTTTCCGGAAACCGAAATCACTGGAACTTAAAAGGTTTGCATACCATGTGGGATTCAACAACCAGAACGGGGAAAAAGTAAGGAGTGCATTTACCCTGCCGACCGTGGATGGAAGCCACCCTTATATGCGCAATCTTGGTGTGCTAAAACCGGGCTATACATCCCGGATGAGCCTCATAACCATCGGAAATATCTACCACGGCACGGATTATGTCAAGATTTACCCGACATTTTATTATGTTTCAAAAAAAGGAAATGTGAATGGATCTGATATTACAAAGCTGGAAGAGGTTGACCTTTACTACAATGGCACGATCAATGGCAAATACCGAAATGTTGTAAAAGTCGGCAGTGATCTGGATAAACAGAATGTGAAAAAGATGATGCTTGGAAACCCATATACAGGGGTAACAGATGAAGAATTCAACCAGAAGGCAAAAATTGCAGGACTCAAACCAAAAGATATCCGGTCCACAACTTATGATGTCTACACGTATGGGGAGATTACCATTCCATCCCGTATGTCCACATATATCGGAATGGACTGTGCACCGGACGGGGTAATTCCAGATGGGGTTGATCCTGACAGGGTCACAAAGTCAAAACAGAAATGGTACTTCGAATACTCACTGCCATCTGATGTGCATGCGGTCAAAAAAGGATTTGACGTAACAAAATACGCGCATGAGCATGGAGGGATTGACTATAAAGAGGACTTCTGGAAAAAAGATGGATACATTGTAGTCAATTTCGAGATCGTAACCTTTGAAGCCGGGTTTAAAAATATCCAGGGCGATGGAGATACCGGCATGGGCTGGATGGAGGGAGCAGAAATCTTTGACAAGGAAAGCGAAACGCCAACCCCGCATCTTACCTATACAAACCGGCAGAACGTTGACTATGGCTACTGCAGCATGTATAAGATGGAAGATCAGCCGCTGCGGAAGATAGACTGGCATAAGGCACAATTTGCTTTCCGGTATGGAGATGTACTGATGTATTCGCTTGATGGATCAGCCAAAAAGGATTACCGGTCTTACGGTACACATTAACCAGTTATATATAATTGCTTAACAGGGACTCTTACTTATGGAGCCCCTGTTATTTGCGAAATGACGACTTACTTAACAACTGTCGGCCGTTAAAGGATTATATGACGCTGATCAATGAAATCCGTAAAAACTGTAAAACCATGGAGTTTGAGAGTGCTGTCGATGAAGCGGTAACTTATTGTATTGAGCATGATGTTTTAAAGACATTTTTGCTTAAACACAGAGCGGAGGTGAAAGACGTGTGTATCACTGAGTATAATGAAAAATCGTTTGTTGACGGGATACGTGCAGAGGGTCGTGCAGAGGGTCGTGCGGAAGGTCAGAACGAAAAAGGACTGGCGGTATACCGTAATTTTCGGAAGAGAGGTTTTTCAAAAGAAGACGCTCTGGTAATCGCAGATATTTCGCCGGATCTGGTAGTTGACGAAGACTAGCTGATCTGTAGTAAACCGTTTTAAAAATGGTAAGACAGCAGAGCAGATCATTGTAAGCGGCATAGATGCAGAAAGGGTGGCGCTTGGTTAACAGATTTCTAAAACCATACAGAGGGCGATAAGGGGGCTGTAAAAAAACTCCCCTGACAGAAAAATCGCCCAGACCGTGAGGTCTGAG
>ENA-OPVY01001622-OPVY01001622.1-human-gut-metagenome-genome-assembly--contig:-NODE-1622-length-9885-cov-3.845168_pt1 | contig 9885 bp, 9 predicted proteins | sample MGYA00241503_ERZ501998 | MGnify/ENA primary metagenome ERZ501998 (study PRJEB25962, sample SAMEA2042107) | human gut metagenome | biome: human gut; feature: human-associated habitat; material: faeces... | reverse complement strand
CGTTTTCTCCTTGGGAGAATTCTGTTAACAATTCATCAACACGACTTCCAACCTTAAACAATCCTGTATCTCGAATGGATTTTAAAACTTCCAAACAAGATGGAATCTTTTCGTCCTTCCATAGGTGCATTAATGATTCTACTGCGTTCCCAGCTTTTTCAAGCATTTTGGTTTGATTGTCTGATTCGGATGCAAAAGCTTCTTTATCTAATAAAGGCGAATTCTTTCTTACAATTTTGGAAACCTCAAAGTCATTTCCGTTCTGATATGCTGTTACTAACGGAGACACAATCTTTGATAAAATTGACAATTCCGTAATAGATCCATCACGCAGCGATGTATCGAATTTTCCTGAATTATTTAGTGGCATATATAAATCAGCAAACCCGAACCTGCTTGCCGCCATATGATGTTCGAGAATTAGACTTTTATACTGCGTATCATCATTCCAACCGATATCTCCAGTATCTTGTACCATAAGGTCTGCAACCTTCTTCTCGGCACTCTCTTTATCATCCGAAGTTGAAGCAATAAATAATCGCACAATTCCTTTTTCTGCATCACTTCTTGGCTGTTGTTTTTGACCATCTACAGTACTCCTTGTACTCAATTTAAGGAACCCCCACCCCGGTACCGATTTTGTCGGTACCATGGATGGGGGGTTTTGCTTACGCTTTATGCTTTTTCTTCTTACCGGTCAGGAACAGGAACACCAACGTTCCTACACTCACAACCAGGAGACTGCTGTAAAGAATCACATTTGATTCATCACCGGTCTTAGGAGCCGGGGAATAGGTATTGGTGATCGTAACAACGCCATTGCTGGTTTTGTAGGAAGGGTAGTATCCCGAAGGAATACCCGTTTCCAAAACGCTCCATTTGCCGCTGCCATCCAGACCCATCCAGGAGTAGGTCCAGTTATTGGATGCGTTCAGTGTAACCTTTTCAACCGCGGTATTGCCGTTGTACAGCGTCACCGTCACGCTGCCCGGACGAACACCATACTTGTTATTCTGATCGGACCAGACCTTCTTCACGGTCAAATCCACCGGATCCGGCACCACAGGAGGCTTGTAGTCATTGTGGTTGGTAATGAAAACAATGTTGTCCTGGGTTTTGTATGTAGCCGTATAACCGTCCGGCACAATTTCTTCTACGGACCAGGTATAGCGGTCATCCAGATTGTTCCAGGAGTAAGACCACTGGTTTCCGTCATTCAGCTCGACTGTTTCGGAAACCTTGCCATCCCGCAACAAATTAACTTTTACGCTGTCCGGACGGTCAGGATCTCCGTTGTCATCCCATGCCTTATGCACGGTCAATTTGTTATACTCGATACATTCCGCAAGGAATACCCAGTCAACTTCACCTACGCGGTTGGCATATTTATTGTCCAATTCAATAGGAACATCCAGTTCGACTTTCAGGTTCAGGCTGGCACCGGTACGCAGAGTTCCCAGCAGAACATTGTTGACCAAAGCACCCGCTTCATTAGGAGAGGCTTCATAAATCAGCTCGGTCCCGTTGTAGATCCGCATGGTGAGCTTGGAGAGGAAGTCCTGCATGGTTGCCACGGTTTCATCCTGCTTGCCCTGAGAAGCGGCATAGGTCAGAGGATTGCCTTCCTCGTCATGGACAACAGCTTTCATATAGACCTTGATGTAATCGCAGTCGGTAGCGGCGTTTTTCAGCGTGATTTCTTCCGTCAGCTCATCACCGGGCATGACCTTCTTGAACTTGCCAAAGAGGTCCGTATCGGTGTACTCGCTACCGGGCTGGAATTCAAAGCCTTCTTCTGCACCTTTGAAGGTAATGGTAGAAGGGGAGGCTGCAAAAGCCGTTGTTGCAAGGCTCATCAGCATAGTCAGCATCAGAACCATTGAGAAAATTGTTTTTAAAGCTCTTTTCATGTCTCCACCTCCTTACTCTGTTTGATAAGCCGTAACACTGCCCTGAGAAATGCTCACGCCCCAAGCTGTACCCACGGCTTCCGCAGGACCACTCTGGATGGCTTCTGCCATGACATCAATGGCCTGATTTCCGCCGTCGGAATCTGCATAGTTCGGATTAAGCGTAATGCTGCTGATCAGATCGGTTGTGGGCTTTTCATTGGGCTTCACGGGCAGGGTGTAGTAATAATAATCGCCATATTTCACCCAATTCGTGCCAGGGGTAAACTCCGGGATCGTTGCGGTTCCGCCGATGTGCTGGCCTGCCGCATTGGTGCGGTAAGTTACCAGGCGAACACGGATATAGGCATCCGTGTCGCCGGTATTCTGTACATTTACTTCTTTCTTTTCGCCCGAATCCTCATCAAATGTTTCTGTCACTTTGCAGGTAACAAAGGATGGGGTGAATGTATTCGTAATTGGTTCATCCTGGGTCACAAGGTAGGCTAATGTTCCGCCGATCACTACTGTGACCAGAAGCACCATGGAGAGAAGCAATGCGTTCAGGCGTCTGGTTCTGCGCCTACATCTGCGTCTGTCAGACGGTCTATCATGTTTTTTTTCATATTTGCCTTGATACATTTACATTCCCTCCTTCCTTACTTTTTTTCAATGATGTTCTTAATGATCTCACTGAAACCGTTCAGCCAATAATTCTTGCCATTGGAGCTGTTGGTACAGGTGATCGTGCCGGAAGTGACATCTTTGCTCAGTGTGGCCGTGCTACCGTTGTTTGCAGTCCAGCGCCAGCTCCAGCCGGATTCTTCCGCAATGGTGTAGGAGCCAACAGGCAGCTCATAAATGGTTTCAGAATTATTACCATAAATGGAAACTTCGGAATACTTTACACCATCCTTATAAACGGTGAACACATAGGATTCGTTGCCTGCGCCACCGGTCTTGGTTACAGTCAACTGGCAGGTCTTTACATGGAGCCAGAATTTGCCGCTGACAGGATCGGTGCAGTTGGCATCACACTTGGTATGAACGAAGGTCGTCTTATCGGTCACATCCGTTGTGCCGATCTTGACAGCCACATCCACGGCGACATCCTCCTTGGTGTTAATCTTACCATCCTGAATTTTGTGGGTTTCCGGGGTATAGGTCATGTACAAGGTCGGATTCTCGCCAGTCATGGTTTCGCTGGAATCCTCGGTGGTTCCGTGTTTCCACTTGGTGGAAGTCAGATTGCTGCTGTAATCCGTAGGAGCGGTATCGCCGTAGTACACGGAGCTGTCCTTGTAGGTCAACTCCGGCTTGAATACGTTGATAGCGGCAGAGGCATTACCAGTCTTTTCTACTGCCTTGGTTCCTTGGTCGCTGGTAGGATTCGTCGTCTTAGGACTAACCTTAGCAGAGACGGAATAGGTGGTATCCTCAGAGAGGTTGTTCAGATCCGTAACGGTGTTTCCATCCTTGTCCTTGATCTCAACGGTAATATCCACATATTCTGTCTGCCAGTTTTCAAGACCGTAGTTGTCCTCGGTCAGATTCAGAGAGACATTGCCGCATTTCACAGTCGCACCGGACTTGATCTGCTCTGCGGTCAAGTCGCCCAGTAGATAGACGTTCTTGTCTGTCGCGGTAATGGCAACATCCTTGATCTGGACATTTACCTGAGGACGGTTAAAGGTCAGAACCGGCTCGGTTGCGCTGCTGTTTTCATAAACACCGGCGCTGGCGTTGGTATAGACGTCATTGCCGCCCAGGAAGCCATCCTTGGCTTTTACGTTGAACTTGATGACCAGCTTATGGCCACGGTAGGAAACGTTATTGTTGTTCGTAACCGTACCCACATAGTTGGCAGCAAAGTCAAATCCGCTGACGCTTACGGTTCCATCCGTTTCATTGACGGTGGCATTTGCACCCATAGCGTCGCTATTTTTGCTCCAGGTGTAGCTATCACCGGACTTTCCAGTGCACCGGTAAGTTTCCAGCGTAATATCATCGGCCGTTGCACCTGCTGGGAATTCAAACTGGCTGGCAACGATGTCCTTAATGACGGTTTCCGCACTCAGGGTGGTGGAAGAACCGCCGGATTCGATGTTATTGCTGATCTGCTGGAAGATGCTATTCAGGGACGCGGAATCGCCAGCAGACAGGTAGTAGCTGGGATTCTGAACCACACCATTGTTGGAAGAAACATTCTGCATGAACCAGTTGGATTTTTGTGGAGTTTTACCATTCTGATTTCCCGCACTGGTTGCATCGGCACCGGCAAAAATGCCGACTGTATAGACCGTAGCTTTGTGCGTATTTTTTGTGGTATTTGCATTCGTAATTGCATTATTAGCTACATCGCTGCTATAACCACTATATTGCGCCGGTTCACCATCGGTAAATACGATCATAACCCGGTTTCGATTCCGGGACTTGGTCGCTTCGTCATACTGATAGTCATTTTTATAGGCATTAAAGATGCCATTGGCCATGTCGATACCAAGGTCAACACACGTAGCGCCACGGGCTGCCAACGCTTCTTTAGAAGCAATTACATTGTTATAGCCGGTCGTGGTATTCATATCCTGAAATGCCGAATTGTAATGCGAAGATGCAGTCGTATTATAGTTATACTCGGTTGAACCAATGAAAAGCTCTGTATTCCCGTATGCCGGATAATCACTCGAATTTGCGGTGTACGATCCTGTGGCGAAGCCTACCATAGCAATTCTATGGTTAATATCGTCTGCGGTGCCGTACTGACCATCAGCCCCTTTTGCTTTTTCGTTAACGGAATTCACGAAGGTAGTAACTGCGGTTTTCAAAGAACTCAGGCGGGAAGTACAGGCTTCGGGTTGACCTTGCCCTCTGGTATAGAACTGGACGCCATTTGTCGGATCCTGCGTGTTCGGAATATATTTATTCGCGGCAGTATGGTCGGTAGAATTCGTGGAAGTATACCAACCTGCACCACCAGAACAATTCGTAGAGGCATTCCCTCTTTTATGTGTACCATTACAAAAGGATACTGCGGTGTACGTAGATCCTACTTTCACATAATAGGTAGTTTTTCTATCATTAGATACATTTGTAGCTTCCGTGTATGTATACTTGATATGGTAATTGTTATCCCTATCCATTTCTTTGCCACACACAATACAGTAATCCATAGAACCGGACTGGTCCAAAACCAGCACAATGTCCGTAGGAATATCTTTTTTCTCCGTAGAAATCACCTTGGAACCGGTGGCGTAAGCTTCCAGGGTGATGGTGTAATCATCGGTTACTGCGTTATAGACAGCCGTTTTGCTGATTTCCATGCCGCTGCCGGAGGTAGTCCCGTCCGCCGCCCGTGCTTCAATGGCAAGGGCAGCAGGATTCGCAACACCAACCAGTAAAGTCAGGGACAGAAGCAAGGAAATGATCTTTGTTTTCTTCATTTGAGACCTCCTTACTTACCTGTGCCAACAAAAGGAGCAACATTGGTAAAATTCACAATTTCCAACACGGTATCTACCACAGGCTCATAGTTTGGATAGTCACCGGTGGTCAGATAAATATAATGGGCATCCACCTTGTCAAATTCCTCGCAGGTGAAAACCAGTTCTTCTTCGGTGGCCTCTGCAATAATGGCTTCGAATTCTTCCACGGTTTCCGTTGCCAGCAGACGCTCAGCCAGGGTCAGCTCCGGCGCAACATAGAGAGGGCAATCCTCGGTATGAGTGCCATCCTCGGTGCCGCAAGTACATTCCTTCACCGGCTCCGCAGCAGGAGTTGTGTACAGGGGACAGCCCTCGGCATGGGTTTCAGTCTCGGTGTCGCAGGTGCATTCCTTCACAGGCTCCGGATCGGGAGCAACATACAGAGGGCAATTTTCACTATGCACATCTGTTTCCGTTCCACAACTACACTCTACCGGATCAACAACCGGGGCAGGATCCACATCTCCCGCAGAAACATCTTCTGTAACAACGCCTTCCACAGTCGGCACAGCTTCCTCGGTGAAGCTGTCCTGATCGTTGGCAAGCGCCAACGTGCCGGGAAGCACCATGGTCAGGACCAGTGCAAAGCTGATCACAATCGCAAATACTTTATGCTTCATTTTGCTTCCTCCTTACTCTTGATTATCTTTCGGCCAGCCTTTGGCATCCATGACCGTATCGCCATTGTTGGCGGTCTGGACGGCCTGTGCAACTACATCGACAGTGGCCGTGCTGCCCTGATAGCGGTTATCCATCTTCACATCGAAGGTCACACTGGCAAACAGGGGCGTGGTGGTTTCGCCGGAGGCAAGAGGCTCTTTATAATAATAGTAGCCGTCTTTCTCCGTCCACTTTTCGGTGTCGAAATCCAGCACCATCAGGCCCAGATCCACATCCCCCTCCACGCCCTGGGCTAGGTGGATGTCCTTCACCGCTTTCACACGGATCCATGCTTCATTGGAACCGGTATTTTTCACTTCAACGATTTTGGTGATTTCTGCGCCGGGCATGACGCCGGTAACACCTTCGGAAGGAAATTCCTCCGTCTTTTCTTCATTCGCCCATTCCAATAGATCGATGTCAATGCCGCCGGAGGTGATCACATTGTGGGCCGTGTCCTCTGCGGTGAAATACGCAAGGCTCCCGGCAGCAAGTGTCGCCACACAAATCGTCAGAATGGAGAATAATAAAATTTTTCGCTTCATAGTCCTGCTCCTCTCAGATTAGTATCGTCATAACCCGTTAGGGAGTATGATAATCTCTTTTTATGATCGTACAGACCATATAACAGCATCCAGCCTTTTCTGGGTACTCTTATATGGTCTGTACCTATGGGGTACAGAGCCACATTTCCCGTTATCCTCCTGTGGCGAGGGTCCAAAAGGAACCCTCGCCGATAGGAGAAAGATTTAAGTCAATTACTTAGCAGCCCAAGGATTGTAGTTAGCGCCGAAAGCAGCTTCAACAGCAGCAGCGCAGGTGTCAAAGCCCTGAGACTGAACGCCAACAGCGAACACAGGGGTGCTCACGCCATTGGAGAAATCAAAGTCGATGTCAGTACCGTTGATGGTGTACTTCTGAGTTTTGTTATTGTAGTCAACACCCTTGTCCAGATACAGACCAACGATGAATGCAGAGCCAGTCACATCGTCCTTAGCCATAACCTTGTTGTAGTCACGATAGTAGATGTTGTATTTAACACCATTGATCTCGTAAGCAGTGGTCAGCAGAGTTTCCTTGCCCATGTTAGCAGTGAAATCAGCATTGATGTCATCGCCATTAGTCTTACCACCATCAGCAACAAACTTGTTACCCTCATTGACATGCAGGACGTTCTTGCCAGCATCGGTCACATTGTCCAGAGCTTCAGGGATAGCGTAGTAAACACGGACATAAGCGTCGGAAGCCAGGTTCTTAACGGTGACGATCTTGTCAACATAGTTCTCAGCGGTAGGCAGACCGAACTGGTCCTTTTCGCCCTGAGCGGAACCAGCGATAGGATACAGAACCTTGCCGTTATCAAAATCTTCCAGAGCAGTACCGTCATCATTACGCTGCTGCTCGATCAGGTCGATCTTTACGTTCGCCGTAGTAAAGGTATTGGTTGCGTTGTCGGTGTCAGTGAAGTATGCCAGAGTGCCGCCGATGATAGCGGTAGCAGCCAGGGCAACAACCAGACACAGGGAGAGAATTTTCTTCTTCATGGTTGTAAATTCCTTTCGTTTTTGAATTTTTGATTTTTATGTATTTAGGCGTCCCGGATCACATACATGGGTTACTGGGTGACAGTTGCACCGGTAGAATTGTCAACGTTTGCCCAAGCCTCTTTTGCGGTGAACACCTCGGTGGCGTTCTTGTGGAGCTGAGAGGCATAGGCGGTGATGGTCAGGGTGGGCTGAGAGGTCTTGGCGGTGGTCATCATGTCCTTGGTCACGGAACCCAGAACAGTAACCCGGTCGTTTTTCAGCACGCTGTAAGCGATGCCGATATTGGCAGTCTCAACCTTGCGGGCGTAGATGTTGGTCTGGTCTTCCACCAGCGTCCAGCCATCAGCCATTTCATAAGTGAGATACTGGTCAAAGTTGGCGGACTTTTCCAGCTTGACGAACAGCCAGCATTCCTCGCTGCCTTCGACAACTGTTGCCTTCGGATCCTTATCAATGGTATAGCCGGGAACCATCTTAAAATCAATCTTGGTTTCTTCCAGCTTTACAGAGATGTCAGAAGTGGAGAAGGTATTGGTCACGGTGTCGGAATTGGCAGTCAGCCATGCCAAAGTACCACCGACTACACAGCCCACAACCAGCATCAGCGCCAGAATCAACGTCAGCCCCTTGGTGCCGAACACGCTGCGGCGTTTGCCTGCATATTTGCCATTACGCATATTTGCATCCTCCTTTCTTCAAGATTTTGGATGTTATATATTCGGGTATTTGCCGGATATATCAGAATTAGTTTTTGGAAGCACCAAAGGTAGTGTTCCAGATCTCAGAAGCGGTCTTGGACTCGAAGCCATCCTTCTGAACAGCATAAGCATTGACAGTGATCGTCTTGTCCTTATAGTTTGCCAGAGTGGTGTTATCAACACTGCCGCTGATAACGATCTTCTCAAAGACGGTAATGTTTTCATTGGCCTTAACAGCCAGAGGAGCGGAAGCACCCTCGGCAGTGCCGATGTAGACATACAGGTTGGTCTGACCCTCAACAGCCTTCCATCCCTTGGCTGCCATCTGGCTTGCCACGCTGGTATCACCAGTGGCTTCGATAGCAGCGATCTCATTGCTGACAGTCACAAACAGATAACAATCTTCGCTGGTGGAAGCTACATGGATAATAGGGTCTTTGGTATACTCGTGACCAGGCAGCAGATGATATTTGTTTTCAGTATCACGATCCTTGTCCCCGGTGCTGTTGTCAACGTCCGTTTCATCCATGGAAATTGTTACGGAGCCGACTGTAAATGTGTTTTCTACCTCAGCGATAGAGGTCAGGTACGCCATTGTGCCCAGGACAGATGCCACAACCAGAAGGACTGCACAAGCCATGGTCAACAAAGCTTTGTTTCTTGTTTTCATGTTGAAAACCTCCTTTAAAAATTTATATAGGGAGCCTTGCGGCATTGCCCTCATCGTCATTCACGAGGCTGTTCAAACTTGCCTCGCTTTTTCTGCTCCTTTTCATCCTCTGATCCAAACAGCAGATCAGGCAGGAACACCAGCAGAAGTAAAATCGCTCCGGCAGCAATCGCGATGTATGTACCCGGAGGATTCTGGATATAATTGGCTATATACCCCAGCACCGGAATGGTGAACACCGGCGTGCCGATCACATTCTTATAATGAACCAAACTGCCATCCGGGGCATCATTGGCATCGCCCTGGGTACGATACCGGAGAACCGTAGAATCCTGCTCGTCAGGAACCACTTCAATGATCCGGTGTGTAGCCACGGTGCTTTCGTCCAACATAAAGGTAATGGGATCTCCGGCTTCCAACTCGGTGTAGTCCACGCTCTTGACGTAGATCAAAGAACCCACATGATAAGTCGGTTCCATAGACCCGGACAGGACGGTATAGGGCTGTAATCCCACAAGCCGGACACCTGCCAAGGCTACCGCCAGCAGGACCGCCAGAGCCACCAGTATCGTTGTGATCCAGTTCCATATTTTCTTGATTGTTTTACTCATATCGCTTTGATGAATCCCTCTTTTCGTTTGTAAATTAGCGTAAAAAACACAGAGGGCAGCAGTTTCAGTACCGCCGCCCTCCTGTTTGTATTGCAAGCACGGCTTACTGTTCATTTAGCTGGGCTGTGGTATTCCGCTTGTCTTTCTCCGCTCCACAGTACCTAATTCTTATTATGTCAGGAGAATTCAATATACATAAAACCTGTACCCAATTTTTACAGAAAGATTATAGCACCGACATCCCAAAAAATCAAGATGGAAGCAAGGAAATACCAAGCCAAACGCATGAATGTGCTCCTCAACCACACCATATACTAAATTCAAAAAT
>ENA-OPVY01001613-OPVY01001613.1-human-gut-metagenome-genome-assembly--contig:-NODE-1613-length-9936-cov-3.645380_pt1 | contig 9936 bp, 11 predicted proteins | sample MGYA00241503_ERZ501998 | MGnify/ENA primary metagenome ERZ501998 (study PRJEB25962, sample SAMEA2042107) | human gut metagenome | biome: human gut; feature: human-associated habitat; material: faeces... | reverse complement strand
CGGGCGGCCGGCGTGGGGGAGGGAGTCTCGTCCGGTTCCGAGAGCAGGCGGCGGATCCAATCGTCGCCGGTCTCGGCAGGGGAGTCGAGTTGTTCGAACAGGTCCGGCATGGTCATGGGCGCATGCCTCCCCTCGGGCCGATCGTCGCGCGTATCGTGGCCGTGAGCCGGTCGAGCTGTTCCAGGGAATCGAGATCCCGTTCACGGGCGATGCCTTCGAGCCGTTTCGCGAGCTTCAGCTCCTCGTCCGGGTCCCGGGGCCGGTACGAGTCGGGGTTCCAACGCGGGTCCCCGGCCTCGTCGAGCAGGGCGCGTCCCCGTGACGCCAGTGCGCGCGCCTCCTCGGCCTCCTCATGGGACAGGGGTGCCTTCCGGTCGTCGAGCCGTCGTTCGATGGAGGCGATGGCCTGGTCGAGCCGGTCGCGGGCCGCGAGCTCCATGGACCTCCAGTCACGCCACCGGTCGGACAGTTCCCGCAGATCACCGCCGGTGTCCGCGGCGAGCTGGCGTGACAGGCGGTCGCGTTCCGGCCCGTCGGGCATGCGGCGGATGCCGTCGCGGGAACGCCGGTAGCCGTCCAGCCGTTCTTCGCAGCCCGCCAGCGTGGCCATGAGCACGTCGGCGGAGGGATCGTCATGCGAGGCGGGCGAGGGAGGCGTCCCATAGGCAAGGAGCGTGGAGGAGACGAAATCCTCGCCGCCCCGCCAACGGCCGGTGAACGCCGGTTCCGTCTTCCATCCGCCGCGCCGGCGATACCACGACTCGTATTCGACCTCCCGGGCGCGTCGGCGCGAGGCATGCTGTTCGCCGTCCATGTGATGCGCGTGGGAGGATTCTCCCGTGCCGGCCGCCGTCAGGTATTCCTTGACCCGGGCGAGGGCCTGGTGGATGTCCTGCATGAGGGCCGGCATGTACATGCCGCCGTTGGGGGAGGCCGCGGCCAGGTCCGCATGGCATTTCAGGGAGAACACCTCGGCCACCACGTCGTCGTGCTCGATCCAGCAGGCGGGCAGCGTCTGCTCCCATGTGGGGAACGTGCGGCACAGCCATTCGCCGTAGCGGATCGCGTGCATCGTCATCAGGTCGATCTCCGTGCGCGAGGGCGCGCCGGTCCATTCGATCGGCCGGGCCATGCCCATCGTCTCCCAGGAGCGTTGCGGCATCGCCGTCCACAGGCCCGGCCCGTATTCCGGCTCTTGCGGAGGCTCGCCGGTCAGGTTGCGCACGGTCTGCTCGATCTGCGCGGCCAGGCTGGCCGACGGGTCCTTGCCCTGATGCGCCCTGTACACGTCCGACAGGAGCACGGTCAGCCGCGCGGCCGACGCCGACGCGGCGTCGAGCCCCCGGGCCCAGTCCGCGGCCGGCGGCACGGGGGATGAGACGCCGCCGGCCGTACCGGTCCGGCCTCCCGTCATGCCGGCCAGGATCTCGTCCACCTCGTCACGGGTGTCGTCCATCACCTGTCTCCTTCCGCGTCATGCCACCATCCGCGTTCCATGAAATGCGGGGCGCGGACCAGGGCCGGCGCCTCGCGCACGGGCTGGACGACCATCCACCCGCGCGGCAGACGGCTCAGCTCCCACGGCAGCACCGTCTCCTCCGTGCCGCGGCGTTCCGTGACCCCTCCAAGCGGGCCCTGTCCCGGATTCCACGTGGACTCGAAACGGGTGACCTCATGCCGGCCGATCTGCATGCCCCACCATTCGAGGCTGTCCCGGTCGGTCACGCCGCCCAGCATGATCCGGTTGCAGTTGTTCCAAACGGTCTGCTCGGTCTCCCGGTCGTAGTCGCGCACCATCATGTCGCGCGACTGCTCGACCACGAGCAACTGATAGCCGTTGCCGCCGCCCTGCGTGATCGCGTTGCGCAGGCCGCCCCACGTCTCGATGTTGCTCAGCTCGTCGAGCACGAACCGGGCCGGCGGCTCGATCTTGCGCAGGTTGGGTCCCGACGCCTCGCGCGACAGGGCGAGATCCTGGCACGCCTCCTGGAACGTGTCCAGCAGGAGCACGGCGAACAGGCCCGCGTTCACGCCTCCGCCCGCCTGCGATTTCGGCCGGCTGAGCACGTACACGGTGTCATGATCCTCGACCATGCGCCTCGGATCGATCAGACGCGGGTCGCGCGGCGAGAAATCCATCGTCGAACGCACCTTCGGGTCCGCGAGGATCGCGAACGCGTTCCTCACGCCGAACCATTCGCTCGACCGTTGGCGCGTGTCCATGGTCTCCAGGCCACGGATCGTGTCCGCCCAGCGCAGCATCTCCCGTTCGCCCGTATGCTCGCGGATCAGGTCCGCGGCCTCGAGCGCCTTGCGGGGGCTGACCGACCACTCGTAGCATTTCGAGATCGGCAGGTTGCTGATCGCCGCCGCATACAGAAGCGCCTGGATATAGCCTCCCGCGCTCACGCCCCACTCCCTGTTGTTCGACCCCTGGCCCAATCCGCCCACACCCACCAGGGTCTGCGCGCGGCGCATCGCCGTGGTCGGGTCCTCGCACCCCTGCAACGGGGTCCAACGCATGTTGTGCCGGGTCAGCGGATCCGCCGCGCCCAACCCCTCCGGGTCGAAGATATGGACCGTACCGGGCCCCGTTCGACGGATCCGCCACACCCCTCTCCCGCAGGCGACGGGTCGCCGAGATGATGTCGCTGCGCGTCGACGTGGCCAGCACGAAGCCGGGCGCCTCCACCACCGCGGGGATCACGACCGTCACTGTCTTGCCGGACCTGGTCGGTCCCAGCACGTACGCGTGCATCTCCAACGACAGCCAGACACCGACGTGATGGCATTCGCCCACGTACATGGCCGCCTGCCAGGGCCTCGGCCACACCGGGTCACCGCCCATGCGACGCTCCCGCATGGCCGCGGCCAGCATGGCCGGCAGCACGCTCGGCACCATCGTGCGCATCACCTCGCGCACCCCGCACGCGGCCGCGACCTGACGACGCGTGGCCATGCCCGGAGCCGAGGACAGGCGATCTACGAGCCGCTCCCCGGAATCACGGTACGCGTCCCAGAACGCCCACAGCACGGCGCACACGGCCAACGCGGCCATCCAGAAGGGCATGGCCAGCAGCCCGCCGGCCACCGGATCGCCGCCCGCCGCCGCGAACAGCAGCAGCGTGAACGCCATCGCCACGAGCAGGACGCCCACGGCCAGACGACGCACCAGCACCGACCCCTCACTCGACAAACCGGCCAGAAGCCCCGTATGCTCCGCCAGCCACACGCCCGCACGCGAGTCCTCGAACCCACGCCACACGGCCATGACCCGACGGCGCGAATCGACACGCGACCCCTCCACGCCCCGGCCGGCATCGCCCTCCAGATCGGGCGCCAGCTCCTCATACCAGGGACGATCCCCGGACACATCCGCCATCAGCGGCCTCCTCACCAACGAATACGGAGAAACGAATACGGAGAAACGGATACAACAAAAACGATGCGGTTCAGGCCGCGGACCTCAGGTCGCTCGTGTCGAACAGGGCCGACAGGGTCGGACCGGCCAGGGCGCGCACCATACGCGGATGCTCCGCACCGACCCTCCACACCCCAAGCCCCTGCGGCAGCGTGGGAATCACCCGCCGCTCGTCCTCGCTCAGATCCGGGACCAGCCGGCTGAGCATGTCGATGTTCGACCCGCCCTGACGGAAGATGATCTTCGTCTGCATCTGGTTGAGGATCTCCTCGACACGGCCACGCAGCTCGCTGCCCTCGCCGAACACATGCGTCATGTCGTTCACGCCATGCACGATCAGCCAGGTCGCGCACCCCCAATGGCCGGCGGACCTCTGCCTGGTCTGCAACGAGTCCACCAGACGTGCGTTCGACAGCAGATCCCACGCCTCCTCGTCGACCACGATCCGCCGTCTCCCGTCGCGCCCCTGCAGCAGACGGTCGATCCACGAGCTCACCGCCGCCGTGAACACGCGCTTGAGCTGCTCGTTGTTCAACGCCGGACTCGACGTGTCGAACACGATCATCGGACTCGACGGATCCAACCGGATCGTGGACTCCCTGTCGAACATGCCCGACAGGGTGCCGCCACGCACCATCGGCGCATACACGCGAGCCGCCGCGGCCGCCGCCGCACGGGCCAACGCCGGCTCATGCTCGAAACCCGTCATCGAGGGCGACTCCCCATCCACCCACGAACGGTCCGCGAGACGGTCCACCGCCGCCTCCAACGTCATCGGCCCAGTGCCGAACGACACCGCCACACGGTCCACGACCACCTGCATGTCGCGATCCAGCGGGAACGGGCCTCCATCCTCGCGCAATGCCTCCGCCAGGCTCATGAACGCCGCCTTGCGCCCGGAAAGCACCTCCTGACGCCACAAATCGTCCTCGCCGGCGGACGGACGGTCCGGCAACGCGAACGGGTTCAGATAACGGCCGCCGCCCGGCGAGACGACCTGGCCTCCCACATGATTGGCGACCCGGCCCCACTCGCCCTCGCGATCCGACTGGACGATCACATGACGGCCCGCCTCGATCTCACGCAACGCCATCACCTTCGCCGCGAACGACTTGCCGTTGCCGCGAAGACCGCAGATGAACACGTCCGGACTGGTCGTCATATGCGGGCCGTGAACGCCCGGCGCGTCATACGTCGCCCACGAATCGAACCGCCACAACTCACGCGACAGCACATCCACGCCGATGACCGGCCCGTCGATGCGAGGCGCCCCCGACCCCGCCACCAGCGTGGACAGGACCCCCGCACGCCCCGTGCTGGTCTGATGCCACGCCGTGACCGGCCGCACTCGGAAATCACGGGTCATCATGTCCACGGGGGAGGGCGAGCCGAGAGGCAGATGCCCCTCCTCGTCCGCGTCCACCATGCGCCGACGCCGTTTCGCATCCGCGGCCATCGCGCGCATCAGACCCGGGGCCACGCCCATCGCGTCCTCCACCGCATGCCGGTCGGCGCGACGGAACGCATGCGCGGGCATCGGCCCGGGCTCCACACCCGCCGTCAGACAACACTGCATCCACATCGCCTCGCGCAGCGTCAACCCCGTCGCCACCGGCACCAGCCCCAGACAGAACACGCCGCGACGCATGCCCTCGCCCAACCGGTGTTCTCCCTCCAACACCGGAGCATCCCCAGTCGAACCAGACATCACACCAACCTCCGACGATCAGGCCCACACACAAGACGAAAGCCCGCCGGACACGCCGACGGGCCGGAAGCGAAACGACGACGGACGGTCACACCGAGCCGCCCATGCCGCCCACCAGCACGCCGACCAACACCATCGCGGCCACGCACAACACGCACAGCAGCACATTGCCCCAGAACGCGCGACGACGCTGGCGACGGCTCATCGCCACCACCTCGTCACGGAAACGGCTCCCCACATACCGGGACGACGGACGGGCCCGCAGCATCCAGAACGCGCGATACGCGAACGACGCCGCGGCCACCACCAGCAGCAACACCAGAACCGACAGCATGACACACTCTCCCAATCAGCCCGCCGACACCGGAACCGGAAAACGGAAGACGCGACGGACGGGCAAGCGGCCACGCCTCCACGGACACCACCAGCGGGGCCGCCGATAACGGCCGGCCACGGTGGCAGCCACGAGGACTCGGGCCACTCGTGATGGTACCGTGTATATGCTTGAACATCGCCGGAAAAGGGAGACGGGACAATGGAGCTGACGATCGACGGTATCGGGAAAGTGTGCGACACCCGCATTCTCCTAGAAGGCATTACGCTCGTCGCGGGCCCGAACAACATCGGCAAAAGCACCATCGGCAAAACCCTGTTCGCCCTCGTCAACTCGCAATATGATTTCACCGCGCGCATGCTGCGTGAAAAGATCTCCAAGACCGAACAAGCGATTTACAGATACCTGTCCGCAAAGGAGAAGCTCAGTTACCAGCTCGTAGATTACCTGTCGGGCACCATCGCCTCCCGTTTGGTCAAGGACTTGGCCGCCCCCGCCGGTACCACCTCCATGAAGGTCGGCGAATGGTTCACGTCCCAGGGACGACGATTTGAAGACGACCAGCTTGAACACGAGGAGATAGAAGAAACCCGTCGCATGCTGCTAGCCATGGGTACGGGCAGGGAAGAGCAGGGGCGCGCGCTATGCGCGCAATGCACCTCCATCGTCAACGACGAGGCGCCCTCATATCGCAGACTGTTCATGGAAAACAGTTTCGACATGCTGTTCGACGGTCAAATCAACAACCGCCTAGAGTCCGGACGGGACGCGACGGCGGGCCTTTCCAGCCATACGGCACAACAGAGCGTCAACGCCGCATTCCGCAACGACGAGTGCGTTGAAGCAGTCGACACGCTCGACCCGCGATACAATGTGTTGCTTATCGAAGACCCGCGAATGATCACGCGCGTGTTCTCGCAGCATCGCAGGATACCGCGGTTCGTGTCGCAATACTATTATCCCGGCCGAGTGGCCGACCTGTACGATCAGGAATGGGGCATCATCCGGGCGAGGATGAACGATGCCGCGCAAGGCCTGTCACAACAGGAGTCCAACGAACGCCGTGCCGCCGGCAACCGCATCATATCCATTCTCGACAAGGCACATCAAGGACTGATTGACGTCGACGACAATGACGTGTTGGTCCTGCGGGAGACGAACGACGCTTCGGAGCCGATACGGGCGGCGAACGCATCCATGGGCGTCAAGGCGGTGGAGTTCATCAAGACCATACTGCGCCGGTCGGTGCTGGACGACACATCATTCCTGGTGTTGGACGAACCAGAGATTCATTTGCATCCGCAGTGGCAGCTGGTCTATGCCAAGGCGCTTGTCCTGATAGCCCGCGAACTGCATACGCGCATATTGGTCACCACGCATAGCCCGTATTTCCTCCAGGCGCTGCAGACCTACATGACCGACGCAGGACAGGCGGACAGATTCCACGTGTACGTGCCGTCCGCTGCGGGTGCGAGCGGGTCCTATACATTCCATCAGGCCAGCGAAGACGATTTGGATGGCATCATCGCGGACATGAGCCGTCCGTTCGACGAGCTGATGTCCGTCCAGGCGATTGGCGACCCCGACCTGAAGGCATGGTGATCCCATGAGCAGGAAAGCGGCAGCGGTGGTCGAGGCGGTCAAGTCCTATCGGAGCGCGGATGGGAGTCCTCGATTCGTACGCGACGTGACCACCTTGAGCGGTTATCGCAACCAGTATGGAGCCCAGACGTTCATCGTGGATGCGACGCTCGGATGCGATCTGGATGCGTTCAAGGAGTATTTCGCCCAGGAGCACGACATCAGCATGCCTTCCAGCTGCGATGGGCTGTTCCTGTGGAAAGACCCGCAGGGCAACAACGATAAGGCGACCAGACTGGACAGGGACTATTCGGGTGAGACCCTGTTGTTCGTGGAGTTCAAGCATGCACCCATTTTCAAAATGGCCAACGGCAGAGTGGATTTCCTGCATGCGGGGCAAAATGGCGGCGTGGATGGGGGATGTTATGAGGCGAGCATCCAGAAGAAACTTGAGGACTCGTGCATCATACTCATGCACACGACCCGGTCCGACAGCAGTGGCCCTGTCTTGGATTTCAAGGATTGCAAACGTATGAATGCGGCGTTCATCGTGTTCTCCTCCGGAAAGAACAGGCGGATATCCGACGGCATGAATGCGGTGCGAATGAACCAAAAACGCGTGTTCGCCGGGTTGGAAGGTTACTTGTATCGCAAGATTCGGCTGATTCCCGACACTCTGTTCCGGTGCATGCTGGAACAGGGGCAGTTGTATATCTAGGGTCTGATCGTTCCCGTCATTTACGGGGAACGGAGATTAGGAACAGCAGGAACAGAAACATGAGTGCGATGTAGAGGAAGATTCTCTTCGCTGATTCATAATCTCCCCAGGAAGAAGTGAACAGGGCGAGCACAGTCGCGGCGGAAACGACGAACATGAGCAGTCTTTCCGCGCCTTTTGCCTCATCGTCAATACCTGAGAAATATGCGTCTAGTCTCTCGTCCGCCTCTTGAAGGAAGGTTTTGCCCCACCATTCCTCCGCGCCTATCAGCGGAGAAAGACGGAATCCTCTCAGTCGGTGCCGTTGTCTGCACAGCCTGGAGCTGGTACGGAAATCGAATCTTCCCTTGCGTACGATCTCCGTCATTGATTCGCATTCCGCCTTGATCATGGCCCTGCATGCCGCACGGATATCTGATTCGCGTGAAGGCGCGGGCGACAACGCAATACGGCGGATTATCCGTCGGTACCCGTACGTGCAGTCCCAATTCATGATTCTTCCGATACGGCGTATTCGCCGTTGTGCGTATTCCATGGTCTCATCGCGCAGAGGATATTCGGATTGCAGAAAACCAAGCCCGGATGGGTCGATACACACTGTCATGATGCCGGATGAAAACCACAGGCATGATGCGAAGGACCCGAGTTCCGGTATGGACTTGCATGGATGCCATCCAGCACGCATCATCTTCTTCTTTTTTGAGGTGGAAGCAAGGACACCAGGACCAAGACCTAAATCGAACACGTATACGTATCCTGAATTCATGAAAGTAGAGTAACTGCGTCGACAAGCCGGAACAGTTGTGCATCTCGTCTGATGGGCTGGAAGGCTGTGGTGAGCTCTGACAAAATGCAATCGTACGGCGTGCCCGGCGTGGGCAGACGTGTTTTGCGGGCTGCTGCGCTGGCGCATGTCCCCGCCTTAATAGAACATTTGTTCGAATATTGGTTCGGTTTTTGTTCCGGAAAGGCGGTAGGTCATGGCTTGGAGATTCGTCACGCACGCATGCGGGCATCAGGAGCGGATCAACGTGGACGGCCCGTACGTGGTCGTCGAACAGCGGGTGAGGAACGCGGAACGGGTGTCATGCCCCGCCTGCATCGGCATCGCGTCCCGGCAGCGCAACAGGCTCGACGGGTTCTGCGAACTGTGGGGCTCGAAATCCCAGTGCGACCGGGCGGAGCCGATACGACGCCGCACCCTAAGCCAGGTCGACGTGCTCGCCCGCCACGCGCGCATCGAGGACCGTGACGCGTTCGCCGAACTACGCAAACAGGTGCTGAGAATGAACGACGCGGCATGGTGGATCGAACACAAAAACGACGCGGCCACCATGCTCGCCCAGGACATCGAGCTCTAGGATTGCGGAAGAGGAGACGGTCATGTACGAGGAGCATGAGGACGGGTCGTTCACGCTGCACATGTGCGAATGGTACGAGCAAGGCAGGAGGCTCGTGGGCGAATACGAGACGCTGGGCGACGGATCCGGGTTCGCCGTCACCGACGAGTGGCCGGCCGGTCTCAAGGTCGTCGTCAACCATCCGTTGACACGTCCGGACGGCACCGTCATGCCCGGCATCAGCCGGCTGCGACGCTTCGACTGGAAGGTCGGGCCCGACGAGGGGCTGCACGCCGACGACTACGAGATCTGGGAGCGGGAACTGCGCGAGCAGGCGGAACATGACCGGTTCGACGGCGAGCTCCGCTCCCTGGGCGTATTGGGTGATGGGGAATCCATCTTCGACTGATAGCCAAGGCTGGGACTGTCGTCTCCCGGGGGATGATGGTCCCAGCCTTCATGATGTCTCAGGAGGTTGCGCATTTCACGTAGAGGAAAGGGGCCGTTTGCCGACAGGGAATGGCCATCGGCAAACGATTCCCATGACGCCGACGATTCATTCCGGTCATGCCGTCGCCGGCCTCGACCTATCGAGGTTCGTGCATCCCGGGATCAAGAAATAGCAAGGCGCGCAAGCGCAGCGAAATGCCGTTGCCGGACGTGATGCCGGACGGCTGAAGGCCGATGGATGAGGTGCGGATGAACTCGTCCATGAAGCCCAGACGGTTCCACTGTTGTCGTAAAGCGCTTCGGCCGGCGCATGGGCCGGCCGAAGGATGGCTTCGTCAGTCGGCCGTGAGACCGTCAGGGTCCGCGCCATGGCGGCGGGTGCGG
>ENA-OPVY01001604-OPVY01001604.1-human-gut-metagenome-genome-assembly--contig:-NODE-1604-length-10031-cov-2.356355_pt1 | contig 10031 bp, 8 predicted proteins | sample MGYA00241503_ERZ501998 | MGnify/ENA primary metagenome ERZ501998 (study PRJEB25962, sample SAMEA2042107) | human gut metagenome | biome: human gut; feature: human-associated habitat; material: faeces... | reverse complement strand
ATGCTTCGTCAGCATCCACATAAATATCCGCAGCAGCAATATCATATTCTGTGTCGGGGACGAGATATTCTGCACTCTGCCCGTTCCAAATCCAAATTAGATTGTGCAACTGGTGATAGTCTACCATACGGGTATACATGAGATGCCACAGCCATTGATAGGCTTCACTGCCAGATGCACCCCACCAGAACCAGCCGTTGCTTGCTTCCTGTAGCGGTCGCCAGAGGACGGGAACGCCAGCTTCCTGCAATTCTTTCAACGCTTCTGCGGCAGCATCAATATCTTCAATCAGGGCAATGCATTCCGCTGAAATCGTGCCATCTTTGCGGAGCTGTTGCAATTCATAGCGGTTCAAGTGGGCAATGTCTGCATCCGTCACAGCGTTTGCAAGGGAGAAGTCTGTTTCATCTTTGTAAACGGATGCTGTTCCAATGGGGGCATTCCAATGCCACATTAAGCCAACGACACCGCCACGTTCTGCCCATTCTAAACTAGAATCAATGGCATCTGCCTCTTCTGGAGAGCCGCCGTTGCCAGAGTGCGAATCGAATCAACGGAAGTTGTCCGGTAATCTGGTAAATCTGAGTGAGTTCGGTATTTTCCGCACTGGAAACATACTGTCCGGAAATCATCGTCTTTCCATATTGCCCCACGAGAAATTGCATCAGATTTTTCGTTTCTTCGGTTGCATTCGGGTCACAGAGTTCGGAGGAAATCGAAACGCTGTCTTGTTTCTCTGCATTTTTCAGTAGAATGCAGTCAATGAGTGTATCGCCACTTTCCTGCTGAATGGTAATGGTGCGAGTTCCAGCCTCCAGATAAACGCCCTGTACGGTTGCCTGTACAAATTTTCCCGTTCCGGGAATCGTGAGGAGATTATACGGCGTTCCCTCTACCGTCATCAGACAAGTTGCATCGGCATCCGCCGCCATCACAACGGAAATATCATAGTGCTGTGAAGACGGAACGGAAACCTGAAATAATAATGTGTTTTGTAAATCGCCGGAAAGTCCGGCAACATAGCCGCTTCCGGTGTATCCGCTGCGTTCATTTTCCACGGTGAACAGCGTGGATAATTTGCAGTCCTCCGCCTGTACCCGTACTTCTGCCGGCATTTCCATGCTGGCAGGTGCGGAAACGGTTTCCTGTGGATAGGATGGACCTTGAATCGTCGTGGTTGTCATCGTTTCCGGAACGGATTCGGTTGGCGGTTCTGTTGTTTCTGTAGTAGAAAGAGGAACAGACTGCGGTACACGGGGATATTGTTGTACCGTCTGACAGCCCGTCATGACAAAAAAGCAGAGCATCGACAGAATGATGCTGCCTATTCGTTTCATGCAACTTCCTCCTTTCTGAAATTGCAATTTATATCCGTACGGTATAAGTGTGTCCAGCAACGGTTTCAAACTGAATGGTTTCTCCGTCTTGCAGGGCTTCTACTGGTTTCTGTTCGCAAGTGACGCTGGCAACAGCATTGCACCGCAGCCGGCATGGATTCCCGTTCAGCGAGAGAATCGCAGCGGTGGTCAGCTTGCCATTTTCCCACTGCATACCCACTTCAAAGCCACCTCTTGCACGCAGTCCGCTAACGCTGCCTGTTGTCCATTCCGGCGGCAGTGCTGGGAGCAGGTTTAGTTCATCGGCATGGCTTTGCAGCAAGCATTCTGCAATCGCAGCCAATCCGCCGAAGTTTCCGTCAATCTGGAACGGCGGGTGAGAATCCAATAAATTCGGGTTGGTTGACCAAGTCAACAGTTGCTGCAAGTTTTCATATGCCATTCTGCCATCAAGCAATCGTGCCCACATATTGATAATCCATGCACGACTCCAGCCAGTGTGATTCCGGCTTCCGTGAATCAGGCGGCGAATCAAAGTTGCCCGTGCTGCCTTGCTGAGTTGTGGGGTCTGGTGTGGGTCAATCAAGTGTGCCGGATACAGGGCAAACAGCTGTGAAATGTGGCGGTGTCCAATGTCAACTTCTGCATAGTCCTCCGACCATTCCTGAATTTGTCCATACTTTCCGATTTTAATCTTCGGCAGCTTCTTCAGCAGGTCTGACAATTCCTGTGCAAAGGCTTCATCTCGCTGTAAAATCCGGCTGCTTTCGATGACATCTTGAAACAGAACGGTGATGATTTCAGAGTCCATAGCTGCCCCCATGCAAAGACTGCCAGTTTCTCCGGATTTTGTTCGATAGGTATTTTCCGGTGAAACAGATGGGCATGTTACCAGCTCGCCCTTTTCGTTTTTCATGAGATAATCCACGAAGAACAGGGCTGCTTCTCGCATCAAATCATAGTGAGCAGATAAGAAATCACGGTCTTGTGTGAAGAGATAGTGTTCAAAAATGTGCAGGCAGAGCCATGCTGCACCAGTCGGCCAAATCGTTGCTGGCTTACACAAATCCTGCGGAGCGGTATCGCCCCAAATATCTGTACTGTGATGGCAGACAAAGCCTCGGCAGTGGTACATTTCCTTTGCAGTTTTCCGTCCCGGGTCTTGCATCCGTGCAATCAAATCAAACAATGGCAAATGACATTCTGACAAGTTGCAGACTTCTGCCGGCCAGTAATTCATCTGGGTGTTAACATTGACCGTGTAACGGCTGCCCCATGCTGGGTGCATATCTTCGTTCCAAATGCCCTGCATATTCATTGGCTGTGAGCCCGGACGGCTTCCGGCAATCATCAGGTATCTGCCGTAGTTGAAATAGAGCACGGCAAGATGTCCGTCATGGATTTGCAGCTTGCATTCCTTGTGGTCGCCCTCATCGCCCCGTAACCGCTGTAAGCGTTCGTCTGTCGGCAGGGTGCTGTTGCCTTCGCTGTTGTCCGGCAAGTTTAAACGTACCCGACGGAATAATTTCTGATAGTCGCTCAAATGGCGATAGAGCAGCTCTTCATAGGTGCAGTCCTGTGCATAGGCAACGTCCATGCGAGCAGCTTCTTCGTAGTCATCCCCATGATAGAAACTGGTTGCCACAGAGAGCAGCAGAGTGACTTCATCTGCGTTTTCAATGACCAGCTGACCGCCCAGTGTCCGCATCGTGCCGCCAGTCTGCTTGCCCGTCAGGGCTGCTGCAAAGCCAATGCCATGCTTTCCGCCCGTACCGCCGGTATAGAGGATGGTATTTGGTGCACATGGGCGACAGTCGTCATAATCGTCCTCTCTGCCGTCAATTCCAACGGATAGGGAAATACAGCCCTTTTGGTCGGCAGCAATGTGCAATACCATAATCTGGTCTGGATAGGAAACAAACAGTTCCCGAATATAATTGACTTCATTCACATTGAATTGTCCGGCTGCCAATGCCTGTTCCAAATCCAAGCTGCGGCAATATTGACGGGCTTTTCCCTGTATCTTCTGGTGAATTTCCAAGTTACCCAGTGGCATATAGTGCCGTGCGTTGGGTGTTACGCCCTGCATTTTTTCAAAGGCAACGGCTTCTGCTGCTTGAATGTGTTCTTCTGCGAGGAGTTTGCGGATTTCCAAAAGTCCTTCATAGGCATCTGGGTTGTTGCGTTCTCTTCTTCCGCCTGACCAGACGGAATCTTCGTTCAGTTTGATAACTTCGTGTTCTGGATCGCCGAACAGCATGCCCCCGATTCTGCCGTTTCCGACTGGCAGTGCATGGTCAAAATCTGTCGCTGGACTGCGATACCAAAGTGTGGTTTGTGAATCCATGTTTCATATCCTCCGTTTCCTCGTTTTCCATATAAGAATTTGAGCATTTTTGCCCAATATCCCATCTATTATACCATAATCACCCACAAAAAGCAATTGGTTCTTTCAAAATCAAACCATAAAATTTAATTTCCTATTTTTTACAGATATGTTACGTTCTATTCTTCTTTTTCGGGGTTTCTTGTCTATTTTCTTGACATTGTGAAAAAAATATGGTACAATAAATCAAAATCCGGGGGATTGGATCGTGAAAAAAATTTGAGATTGAGAGATGATTGCTGTTGAAACGATATGCGACCCGAAAAAAAAACTCTGTACGAAAATATATCTTAATGGCTGCTGATATTGGGATTCTATTTTTGTGCATAGTCTTAACGGTATTTGTGTTCTTCCTGCTGGAACGACCAGTGATGCAGATGAATCACCTGTTGCCGTATTTCGCCATCAACATCCTGCTTTCCTTTTTAACCTTAACGGTTAGCGGTGCATATGATGTCTTTTGGCGATACTTTAATATGCGGGACTATATCACTTGCTCGCTTGGCGTTGTCATCGGGCAAGTGCTCAGCAGTCTTGTGGTGTTATTGCTGCGTTGGCATGTTCCAATGGGATTTCTGGCTTTGAATGCCATCCTTGCCCTTGGCGGAATTGTGGTGTTTCGTCTGGTTTTTCGCCATACGTTTTTAATTTTAACCGATGCCGGACGGGTGGAATCCCGAAAGCGGCTGTTAATTGTCGGTGCAGGCAGCGGATGCGAATTGATTTTGAAAGAAATTCAGCGTTCCTGTGCAGACCCAGAAAAAACGCCGCCGATTCCCTACGACCCTATCTGTATTGTTGATGATGACCCGCTGAAACGCAACGCAACGGTAATGGGTGTTCGGGTTGCCGGAACGACAGAGGATATTAAACCACTCTGTGACAAGCTGAAAATTGATATGATTATGTTTGCGATTCCATCTTGTGATGAAGAGAATCGCAGACGGATTCTTGACCTCTGTTCCCATGCAGGGCGACCGGTTAAAATTATGCCGTATCTGAGTCAGCTTTTGTTTCAAAAAGACATCATCCCACAGATTCAGGATATTCGGATTGAAGACTTGTTAGGCAGAGAGCCAGCAAAGTTCGACCGGGAAAAGGTTGCAGGCTTTTTAAAGGATAAAGTCTGTATGATTACGGGCGGTGGCGGTTCGATTGGGTCGGAAATTGTCCGGCAGATTATGACCTATCACCCCAAAAAAGTCATCATTGTAGATATCTATGAAAACAACGCCTATGATATTCAGCAGGAATTGTTTCTCACCTATGGTTCAAAGATTCCGTTGTTTGTGGAAATTGCTTCTGTTCGGGATCATGCAAAACTGATTACGCTGTTTGAAAAATATCATCCGCAGATTGTCTTTCATGCAGCAGCCCATAAACATGTGCCACTGATGGAAAGCTGTCCGGAAGAAGCAGTAAAAAACAACATTGTCGGTACGTTCTATCTGGCAACACTGGCAGCTACATTTCAGTGCGAAAAGTTCATCATGATTTCTACCGATAAAGCGGTACACCCTGCCAATGTCATGGGGGCAACAAAACGCTGCTGTGAAATGATTATTCAGTATATGTCCCAGCATTCCACCAATACAGAATTTATTACCACTCGATTCGGGAATGTGCTTGGTTCAAATGGTTCTGTCATTCCGCTGTTCCGGAAACAGCTGGAAAGTGGAAAGCCGCTGACCGTTACGCACCCGAAAATGATTCGTTATTTCATGACCATTCCAGAAGCAGTGTCTTTGGTGCTGCATGCCAGTGCAATGGCACATGGCGGCGAAATTTTCGTGCTGGATATGGGTGCACCTGTTCGCATTTTAACGCTGGCAGAAAATTTGATTGCTGCCTATGGAAAACGCCCTTATTTTGATGTAAAAATCCGATTTATTGGGTTGCGTCCGGGCGAAAAGATGGAAGAAGAACTGATGACAGAGCAGGAAAACAAGCAGCAAAAAACCTTGCAAGAAACTGAAAACAGTCAAATCTTTATCGGGAAACAAATTGCATTCGATGATAGCAACTTTATTTCACGCCTTTATAAGATTGAACAGGCTGCCTTGCGAAATGACCGGGAAGAAACATTACAGCTGCTTAAAGAGCTAGTTCCGGATTTCCACCATGAAGATGCCAGTCCATCGAGTGCAAAATAAGGAAAGGAGCGGTTTTCTTTGCACAATTTTTACCGCCGTTATGGAAAGCGGCTGCTGGATATCATCCTCGGCATTCTTGGCTGCATTCCAGCCTGTCCCGTGATGCTGATTGTCATCATTGCGATGTTCTTTTTCGACAGAGGAACGATTTTTTTCGTACAGGAGCGTGCCGGAAAACGAGATGCCAACGGCAACCCGACCACATTCCGCATGCATAAATTTCGCACCATGAAAATGGATACACCGCACGATGTTCCGACCGACCAATTTGAACATGCCGACCAGTATATTACATCACTGGGGAAATTCCTGCGGAAATCCAGTCTGGATGAATTGCCGCAGATTTTTGACATTCTGCGGGGGGATATGTCTTTCGTTGGCCCACGTCCAGCACTGCCGAATCAAACCAGACTGCTGGAACTGCGGCATGAAAACGGTTCTGACCAGCTGAAACCCGGATTATTCGGTTTAGCACAGAAAAATGGACGGGATCAGCTGTTGGAAACGGAAAAGGCTGCTTATGATGGCGAGTATGCAGAAAAGCTTTCTTTCTGGATGGATTGCAAGTCATTCTTTGGCTGTATCTTTAATTCTGTTCTGCAAAAGAATATTGTAGAGGGAAAGCAACCACATTCCACCAAAAAATAATCAATAACAGCGGACACGTTTCCTGAAAATCTGAGGCGTGTCCGTTATTTTTATGTGAGATTACCTCAATAGCTGCGGAAGCACTTCCATCAAAGGCAAGTGATATTGTTCTGCCAACTTCTTGCAGGCTTGCTGAGAATCCGTATCTAATAGGGAACTTGGATGATGTGCATCACAGCCAATAATTGCAGTATTTCCAACAGATTCCGCAATCTTTAGAAAGGCAGGGTTTGGATACTGCCGATGGTCTGCAAGTCCCAGCTGATTGATTTCAATTGGGATTTGTTTTTCTTTCAGGTAGACACAGAGCCGCCGAAATTCCTGTTCATAAAGGGCAGGGTCGCCGATGAAGTGAAATAAATCCGGATGGGCAAGATAGAGATAATTTCCGGTTTCCATGCCAGCGATGACCTGGTCAACGTAATGTTTCAGTTCTGCTGCATTGTCTGTCGGTCTTCCGGTATAAATGCCACGCTGTTCCGGATAAAGAAAATGTTCGCCGAGAATTTGATAGTCAATCGGATAATCCTGTAAAAACTTCTGCTGTTCCGGTAGCATTTCCGGAACATATTCCGATTCCAGACCGATATAAATTGTAATATCTGCGGCATATTCTTTTTTCAGTGCAGTCAAGGAAGTCACATAGCCATCCAATTCATCGGGAGTCATGCGAATGGGGGAAACATAGCCGTCTGAAAAAATCCACGGGCAGTGGTCGGAAAAGCCCAGAACTTGAAAGCCGTTTTGAATGGCAGCTTCTACATAGGCTTTGTCCTCGCCGGTTGCGTGGTGACAGCGTGCAGTGTGGGTGTGATAATTGGCAAACATAAAAAGACCTCCTGTTTGTTGCAATGGGTTTGGATTTGCTTATTCGCTTTCCCGTTCTGGAATTGCCTGCTGGTATAAGTCCTGCTTGCGGTATCCGGTCGCTGCTGCAACAGCTTTGCAAGCATCGGTCAGCCGTTCGCCCTGTGCAACTCGTTCTTGTACCTGTTGCAGAGCATCTTCCATGGAAAGTGTCGTTTCGTCTGTTGATTCCGGCATACCTGCAACAATCAAAACAAATTCTCCCTTGGGTGGCTGCTGTTCATAGCGATGCAGAGCCTCTGCGAGGGTTGTTTTCCAGACTTCTTCGTGTAGTTTCGTCAGTTCCCGACAGATGGAAACGGGACGTTCTCCGCCAAAACAAGCGACCAAATCCGTCAGTGTTCGCAGTAATTTGTGTGGGGCTTCATAGAAAATCATGGTACGGTGTTCGGTTTGCAGGGAATGCAAGTGTTCCATTCGCTGTTTTTTGGTGACGGACAAGAACCCCTCGAAGGTAAACCGTCCGGTTTCCTGTCCGGAAATTGCCAGAGCTGTAATTGCTGCACTGGGTCCCGGAACGGCAGTGACGGGAATGCCTTGTTCCTTGCAGCATCGTACTAAAATTTCACCTGGGTCAGAAATGCAGGGCATACCAGCATCGGTGACAATGCCGCAGGTTTCTCCGGCAGCAATTCGCTGTAATAGCTGTTGGGTGACAAGTTGCCCGCTGTGGTCATGATAGCTGACCATCGGGGTGTGAATGTCATAGTGGCTGAGCAGTTTTCGAGTGACACGGGTGTCCTCTGCTGCAATGAAATCGACCTCTTGCAACATTCGCAGCTGCCGCAAGGTCATGTCTTCAAGATTTCCGATGGGTGTTCCAATTACATATAATGTGCCGCTCATGGCTGCACCTCCTGTTCTTCTGGTAAGCGGTAGAGATTCCGGACAGCTTCTGAATCTGTTTCCCCGTCCCGAATATAAAATTGCGGAAGGACGTTTAAGAATGGCTTTCCGCCTTTTCTGCCCTCCAGCAGAAACAGCCACGGGGCAGTATCTGGATTTTTAGAAACGAATTGCAATCGTTTTGGTTCGATGTGAAATTGCTGCATTGCAGCAATGCAATCCGCCAGCCGTTCCGAGCGGTTGCAGATACAGAGCCGTCCGCCGAATTTTAGTAACCGACTGGCAGCCTGACAGACATCTGCAATGTTGCAGAGAATTTCGTGTCGTGCAATTTTTTGTGCGGTCAACTGGCTTTCCATGCCGGATTGATAAGCTTTATAAGGGGGATTGCAGGTGACTAAATCGCAGCGTTCCAGAGGAGCATCCTGCCAGAGCTGTTTGAGGTCGGCACAGACCGGGGTCACATGGTCTTGCACACCGCATTCTGTAATTGCCTGTGAAAACTGGTCGATAGCATCGGCTTGAATATCCACACCCCAAGTATGTTTTGGGGGATTTTTTCGTTGCAGAATCATGGGGATAATTCCGCAACCTGTGCCGAGGTCACAGACAAGGTCTTTTTTTCGCCAGTTGGAGAAGTTGGCAAGTAAAAAGGCATCTGTTCCGAAGCGGTGATTTTCGCTGACATAGACGTGCATTTGTCCGGTCAGCGGTTCTTTGCGGTAGCTGGACATGGTCTGCTCCTTTCTGATGGGGTAATAAATTTTTCCGGAAAACGCTGTATCATTCTAAAAAGTTTTTTGATCCAGCAATTTTTTAAAAATGCTTCCGAGGTGTGGGCGAGCAGCCCACGTTTGCGAAGCAAATGAAACTATATAATTAAATAGATTATTTATCTGACTATTATTCATTATTTGAAAAGAATACGTATCACTAGTAGTATGAATATCAAGATCGACATAATAATTCAAAAAGAAATATGCCTTACCATCACCCCCCTTTGAACTACACATCGATAAATCAATCTGCATAATGTCATTACAATTAATTTTCACTTCATTAAAACAAAATTCATTTTGATTAATCAACAGACCCTCGTATTCATGATTTATAGAATTATCAAAAATAACCTCTACTTTATGCCGTTGTATATATGCTTTAATTTTTTCATCAATATCTTTTAACTCAATTTGTAATTGTTCAATATACTCCTGTTTTCTTTCAAGTACATATCTAATTGAAAGTTCACTATTCATTATTAGTTTTATCTCATCAATGGATATTTCCATTGAACGTAATAGTAAGACCATTTTTAATGTATCAAGATCTTTAGATGAATAATTCCGATAATTATTTGCATCTCTTTGACAAACAACTAAGCCTTCTTTTTCATAATAAATTAGTGTTTGTTTAGTTATGCCAAAAATTACTTCAACCTCGTGTGTTGTCATAATAAAACCTCCCTTCTACCTAACATTTAACACTATATACTAAGAATACAGTCAAGGATTATTTATCAAACAACTCAATTAATTGCTTTTTAAAACTATTTCCAATTGGCAATATGGAACCATCTACCAGTTCTACGCAATTTGCAGCGATTTTAATAACAGCATGAAGATTAACAGCATAAGATTTATGGATTTGAATAAAATTTTCATTTTTCATTTGGCAGACAAACTCGCTTATATTTTTTCTTTCAATATATTCACCACTATTAGCATGAATATGAATGTAATGTCTAAAGGATTCAACATAATTAATTGAACTTATTCTTACTTTAGAAATAGTTCC
>ENA-OPVY01001599-OPVY01001599.1-human-gut-metagenome-genome-assembly--contig:-NODE-1599-length-10104-cov-7.682954_pt1 | contig 10104 bp, 6 predicted proteins | sample MGYA00241503_ERZ501998 | MGnify/ENA primary metagenome ERZ501998 (study PRJEB25962, sample SAMEA2042107) | human gut metagenome | biome: human gut; feature: human-associated habitat; material: faeces... | reverse complement strand
ATATCAAAACCCTGAATACAAAGAATTTACAGAACACTGTAAAAAAAGGTGGATGTGGCGAGTGCCAGACTTCCTGCCAGTCCGCATGTAAAACTTCCTGTACAGTAGGAAACCAGAGCTGCGAGCAGAAATAAGATCAGCTATGGAGAAATGAGATAAGCAGCGGAACTTTTATTCCGCTGCTTATCTTACGCTTAGAAAGGATTTTAGTAAAATGAGTCTGATTCACCGTTATAAAAGCAATGGCTTTAATATTGTACTGGATATCAACAGTGGATGCATCCATCTGGTAGATGAGGTTACATATGAGGTTCTTCCATATCTGGAAGAGGGCCTTGGCACAGAAGCTATTGCAGAGAAACTGGAAAACAAATATAACAGAGAAGATATTGAGACATCTGTAAGAGAATGTAATAAGCTGAAAGAAGATGGAATGCTTTTTACAAAAGATGTTTATGAGAATGTAATTGAAGAATTTTCAAATAACCGGCAGACCGTTGTAAAAGCATTGTGCCTGCACATTGCTCATGACTGCAATCTGGCCTGCCGTTATTGTTTTGCCGAAGAAGGCGAATATCATGGCAGAAGAGCTCTTATGTCCTATGAAGTCGGCAAAAAAGCTCTTGATTTCCTGATCGCGAACTCCGGTTCCAGAAAAAACCTGGAAGTAGATTTCTTTGGCGGCGAGCCGCTGATGAACTGGCAGGTTGTAAAAGATCTGGTAAAATATGGCAGAGAGCAGGAAAAGCTTCACAATAAGAAATTCCGTTTCACTTTAACAACAAACGGAGTTCTTCTGAATGATGAAGTAATGGAATTCTGCAATAAAGAGATGGGCAACGTTGTACTGAGTGTGGACGGACGTAAGGAAGTACATGATTACATGCGTCCATTCAGAAAAGGTGCAGGAAGCTATGACCTGATCATGCCGAAGTTCCAGAAGTTTGCAGAATCCAGAAATCAGGACAAGTATTATGTAAGAGGTACTTTTACCCACCATAATCTTGATTTCTCCAAGGATGTGCTTCATCTGGCAGATCTTGGATTCAAACAGATTTCTGTAGAGCCTGTAGTTGCGGCTGATACGGAGGAATATGCGATCCGCGAGGAGGATATCCCCCAGATCATGGAAGAGTATGATACTCTTGCAAAAGAAATGATTAAAAGAGAGAAAGAGGGAAAAGGATTTAACTTCTTCCATTTTATGATCGACCTTACAGGTGGCCCTTGTGTATACAAGAGACTGTCAGGCTGCGGTTCAGGAACAGAGTACCTGGCTGTAACACCCTGGGGTGATTTTTACCCATGTCACCAGTTTGTTGGTGAAGAACAGTATCTCATGGGAAATGTAGACGAAGGCATCACAAAGCCGGAAATCCAGAAGGAATTCGGCGGATGCAACGTTTACACAAAGAAAGACTGCAAAGACTGCTTCGCACGTTTCTACTGTAGTGGCGGATGTGCGGCAAATGCATTCCATTTCCAGGGAGATATCAAAGGCAATTATGAAATCGGATGCGAACTCCAGAGAAAACGTGTGGAGTGCGCCATCATGATAAAAGCCGCACTGGCATGTGATTAGTAGGCAGTAATCTGTCTGACTGATACCGCCGTCGGCTGTTATCATAACAGAAAATGGCTGGCAGGCGGATGAACATGACCGCGGACAAAAAATCAAGAAGGGAAAAGAACTATGAAGAAAAGTAAAGGAATCGTAGTGCTGCTTCTGACACTGATCCTGACTGTGTTCTTTTGCTTTACTGCAGCCGTAGGTATCGGTCCTACCGGAACCGGTGCAGCAAAACATATCAACACGGGTCTTGATCTTGCCGGTGGTGTCAGCATTACCTACCAGGCTAAGGAGAGCAATCCGACAAGCGAAGAGATGTCAGATACGATCTACAAGCTTCAGAAGCGTGTAGAGCAGTACAGTACTGAGGCTCAGGTATACCAGGAAGGATCAGACCGTATTACAGTTGAAATTCCTGGTGTTACAGATGCAGATACTATTCTGAATGATCTGGGTAAACCAGGTTCCCTGTATTTCATCACAAAAGAAGATGCTGACGGAAACCAGAACTTTACTACAGGACAGGATGGATATGTTCTCTCCAGAACTATGGATGAGATCAAGGAATCCGGAAGTGTTGTTCTGGAAGGTTCTGATGTAGCAGATGCCCAGGGTGGTGCGATCCAGAATCAGAACACAAGTGCAAAGGAATATGTGGTAAGTCTTACTCTTACTTCTGATGGAGAAAACAGTGGTAAAACAAAATTTGCAGAAGCTACAAAGAATAATGTAGGCAAGCAGATCGCTATCGTCTATGACAATAACATTATCAGTGCTCCGAATGTAAATGAAGAGATTTCCGGCGGAAAAGCACAGATCAGCGGAATGTCTGACCTGGAAGAAGCACAGAACCTTGCTTCTTATATCCGTATCGGTTCTCTGGGACTGGAACTGGAAGAACTTCGTTCCAGTGTTGTAGCTGCACAGCTTGGTGAAGAAGCAATCTCTACAAGTGTTCTTGCAGGTGCGATCGGTCTGATCATCGTTATTATCTTTATGATCATTGCATACCGCATACCTGGTATAGTTGCAGGTATTGCACTGATTCTTTATACATCATTAATGCTGATCACGCTGAATGCCTTTGATATTACTCTTACTCTTCCGGGTATTGCGGGTATTATCCTTGGTATCGGTATGGCGGTGGATGCCAATGTTATTATTTATGCCCGAATCAGAGAGGAAATTGGTGCAGGAGTTTCAGTAAGGAATTCTATTAAGTCCGGTTTCAGCAAAGCTTTCTCTGCAATCTTTGATGGAAATATTACAACACTGATCGCAGCCTTTGTGCTGATGTGGCTTGGTTCAGGTACTGTTAAGGGATTTGCTTATACACTTGCCCTTGGTATCGTGATCTCCATGTTTACAGCACTGGTTGTATCCAGACTGATTGTAAATGCACTTTATGCAGTTGGTGTACGTGATCCGAAATTCTACGGATCTGCAAAAGAACGTAAGGCAGTTGATTTCCTTGGAAAGAAGAAAGTATTTTTTGCTATTTCCATTATCCTGATCCTCTGCGGTCCGGCAGCGATGTTTGCTAATTCGCATGCAGGAAACAAAGCGTTAAATTACAGCCTTGAGTTCTCAGGCGGTACTTCTACAACTGTTACATTTAACGAAGATATGGATATTAAGACCATTGATTCTGAAGTAACTCCTGTTGTAGAAGAGGTGACAGGAGATAAAAATGTTCAGCCTACAAAGGTAGTCGGAACAAATCAGGTTGTGATTAAGACACGTTCTCTGAATCAGAGCGAACGTGAAGCTCTGCAGAGTGCACTGGTCGAGAAATTTGGTGTAGATGACAGCACGATTTCCACAGAAAGTATTTCTTCTACAGTAAGTAGTGAAATGCGTCGTGATGCGATCGTAGCCGTTATAGTAGCTACAATCTGTATGCTTCTTTATATCTGGTTCAGATTTAAAGACATCCGTTTTGCAAGCAGTGCGGTATTGGCGCTTCTGCATGATGTTCTGGTTGTACTTGCATTCTATGCTATTGCCAGAGTATCTGTCGGTAATACATTTATTGCCTGCATGCTTACGATCGTAGGTTATTCTATCAATGCTACAATCGTTATTTTTGACCGTATACGTGAGAACCTTCACAGTGGTTCCAGAGAAAAACTGGCAGAAATTGTAAACACAAGTATCACCCAGACTCTTACAAGAAGTATTTATACCTCTTTTACAACTTTTGTTATGGTAGCTGTTCTTTATATCATGGGTGTTTCTTCTATCCGTGAATTTGCAGCACCTCTGATGGTTGGTGTTCTTGTCGGTGCATATTCTTCTGTATGTATTACAGGTGCGTTGTGGTATGTGATGAAAAAGAAATTTGCAGGAAAAGGACAGCCGGCAATTGCTGCAGCTTCCGCATCTGCAAAGTCCTCTTCAAAGCCGAAGAAAGCACGTGATGTATCACAGAAAGATCCGACTCAGCCAAAGAAGAAAAACAGAAAAAGAGTAGCTGAACGTCTGGCTGCCGAAGAAGCAGCTAAAAAACAGCAGAATGATGATGCTGAATAAAACAATAATTGTCTGAAAAACAGGCAGACAGAAATATCCCGGGGTAAAACTCCGGGATATTTTTATGAGGAGAGAAAATATATGGAGAAATGGGTAATAGCAGCAAAAAGAGCAGATTTTAACCAGATCGGTCAACAGTTTCATATTGATCCGGTGATTGCGAGACTGATCAGGAACAGAGATGTGATCGGAGAAGATAAGATAAGAGAGTATCTGTCAGGAACAGTACAAGAGCTTCCTTCTCCCTGGCTGATGAAGGATATGGAAAAAGCTGTAGATATCCTGGAGAAAAAAATATCGCAGAAAGCAAAAGTCCGTATTATTGGTGATTATGATATTGATGGTGTGACCTCTACATACATTTTAATGAAAGGCCTTGCGAGGATCGGAGCAGATGTGGATACTTATATTCCGGACAGAGTTGCAGACGGATATGGGATTCATGCACATCTTATAGAAAGAGCGGAAACGGACCGGATCGATACGATCGTGACCTGTGATAATGGAATTGCTGCGGCTGCTGAAATCCAGATGGCAAAGGATAAGGGAATGACAGTGATTATTACAGATCATCATGAGGTTCCTTACAGGGAGGAAAAGGGAGAACGCCAGATGGTGCTTCCGCCGGCAGATGCGATTTTGAATCCGAAACAATATGATTGTCCATACCCGAATAAAAACCTGTGTGGGGCAGTGGTGGCCTTTAAATATATTGTAGCACTTTACGAGAGATTTGGTGTTCCGGCAGAGGAGCTGGAAGATTATTATGAACTGGCGGCTATTGCAACAGTAGGAGATGTTATGGATCTTCAGGGAGAGAACAGGATTCTGGTAAAAGAAGGGCTGTGCCGTCTGAAAAATACCAAAAATCAAGGATTGCAGGAACTGATCCGTGCAAATTCTCTGGAAGATGCTAAAATCACAGCTTATCATATCGGATTTGTGCTGGGACCATGTATCAATGCCAGTGGCAGACTGGATACAGCTGCCCGTTCTCTTGCACTTCTCAATGCAAAAACAAAGGAAGAAGCAGCAAGGCTTGCCGGAGATCTTACAGCTCTTAATCAGAGTCGAAAAGCTCTCACTGAGAAAGGAAAAGAAGAGGCAATCCGGATCATAGAGACTACAGAGCTGAAAAATGACAGAGTACTGGTAGTTTATCTTCCGGATTGTCATGAAAGTCTTGCCGGTATTATAGCAGGCAGGATCAGGGAAAAATATCACAGGCCTGCCTTTGTATTGACGGGCGGTGAGACAAGTGCAAAAGGAAGCGGAAGATCAATAGAAAGTTACTCTATGTATGAAGAACTGGTAAAATGTGCAGACCTGATGATACAGTTTGGAGGTCATCCGATGGCAGCAGGTCTTTCTATAGAAGAAAAAAATATAGAAGAATTCCGGAGACGCCTCAATGTCAACTGTACGTTGACGGACGAAGAATTGCGTCCTAAGATCGTGATTGATGTGCCGATGCCTGTGTCTTATATTACAAAAGAACTGGTAGAACAGATTTCGCTTCTGGAACCCTTTGGAAAAGGGAATACAAAACCGGTCTTTGCACAGAAAAATCTCAGAGTGCTTGATTACAGTATTATCGGGAAAAATAAAAATGTAGTAAAATTAAAACTTCTCGATCCGCAGGGGATTTCAGTGGAAGGCATTTATTTCGGAGAAGTAGAGGATTTTGTGAACTTTATCAGGGAAAAAGACAGTATTTCTGTTACTTATTATCCGGAGATCAACAGATTCAGGGGACGAGAGAGTCTTCAGATTATTATTCAGAATTACTGTTAATATTACCGCTTGGTTTGTAACCGCCGGTAAGCCTGGAAATACAAATGTCAGGGCTTAACAGTAACTTGATTCTGAAATAAAAAGGTGATATACTATAAAATATTTATGAGCGAACAGCAATATAACACACACTGGAGGAGAAATAAAATGAAGAAAATTGAAGATTATGTATTAAGTATACCGGATTTTCCTGAACCGGGGATTATTTTCAGAGATATTACAAGTGTTCTGCAGGATGCGGATGGCCTGCAGTTGGCAATCGACTCCATGCAGGACTGCCTTAAGGATGTAGATGTGGACGTGATTGCAGGAACAGAGTCCAGAGGCTTTATCTTTGGTGTACCGATCGCATATAATCTTCATAAACCATTTGTACCGATTCGTAAAAAAGGCAAACTTCCCCGCGAAACAGTATCTGTAAGCTATGATCTGGAATATGGCAGTGCAGAGATTGAAATGCATAAAGATTCCATAAAACCAGGTCAGAAAGTGGTTATCGTTGATGATCTGATCGCAACAGGCGGTACGATCGAAGCAGCGATCAAGCTGGTGGAACAGCTTGGCGGTGAGGTTGTCAAGGTTGTATTTCTCATGGAACTTGCAGGTTTAAAGGGACGCGAAAGACTGAACGGGTATGATGTAGCGTCCGTAATTTGTTATGATGGTAAATAAGCACAGCTGATTGTGCAGGACAGGCAGGTGGGAGCATATGACAGAGATAACAAAAAGTACAGAAGCAAAAAAAGATGAAATGCAGGTTGAAAAAGAGAAGCTGGAATCTGTAAAGAGAGCAGATGCGGCAGTAAAGACCATGCATGATTTTACAAGTCCGGAGGTGCTTTATAAAGAACTGATAAACAGTGTTCTGAAGTATCATCCATCAACAGATATTTCCATGATAGAGAAGGCATATAAGGTTGCAAGTGAAGCTCATGAAGGACAGAAAAGAAAGTCCGGAGAGCCATATATCATTCATCCTTTGTGTGTTGCCATCATTCTGGCAGATCTGGAACTTGACAAAGAAACGATAGTTGCGGGTCTTCTTCATGATGCAGTTGAAGATACCTGGATGACCTATGAGGAAGTGGAGAAGGAATTTGGTTCAGAGGTTGCACTTCTTGTGGATGGTGTTACCAAGCTGGGACAGTTATCTTATTCTGCGGATAAAGTAGAAGTTCAGGCAGAGAACCTCAGAAAGATGTTTCTTGCCATGGCTAAGGATATCAGAGTTATTCTGATCAAGCTTGCAGACCGTCTTCATAATATGCGTACCTTACAGTATATGCGTCCTGAAAAGCAGCAGGAAAAGGCCAGAGAGACCATGGATATTTATGCTCCTATTGCCATGCGTCTGGGTATTTCCAAGATAAAGGTAGAGCTGGATGACCTGTCGCTGAAATACCTTAAGCCAGATGTATATTATGACCTGGTGCATAAGGTTGCCCTGCGTAAAAGCGAGAGAGAACAGTTTGTAGGTGCGATTGTAAAAGAAGTTAAGAAACATATGGATGATGCCAATATTAAGGCGCAGGTGGACGGACGTGTAAAACATTTTTTCAGCATCTACAAGAAGATGGTAAATCAGGATAAGACTATTGATCAGATTTATGATTTATTTGCTGTCCGTATTCTTGTAGATACAGTGAAGGATTGTTATGCTGCCCTTGGTGTGATCCATGAGATGTATAAGCCAATTCCGGGACGGTTTAAAGATTATATTGCCATGCCGAAACCCAATATGTATCAGTCATTGCATACCACATTGATCGGACCCAACGGACAGCCCTTTGAAATCCAGATCCGTACTTATGAAATGCACAGGACTGCAGAATATGGTATCGCTGCACACTGGAAATATAAGGAGTCGTCTGACGGAAAGGCTCCTGTAGGTAAGAGTGAGGAAGAGAAACTGAACTGGCTGCGTCAGATTCTGGAATGGCAGAGAGACATGTCTGATAACAAAGAATTCATGAGTCTTCTGAAGAATGACCTGGATCTTTTTGCGGACAGTGTTTACTGTTTCACTCCCCAGGGAGATGTAAAAACACTTCCCAATGGTTCTACACCTATTGATTTTGCATACAGCGTGCACAGTGCAGTAGGAAACAAGATGGTAGGTGCCAGGGTCAATGGCAAACTTGTTCCTATTGAATATAAGATCAAAAACGGTGATCGTATTGAGATCATAACATCCCAGAATTCTCAGGGCCCCAGCCGTGACTGGCTGAAGATCGTAAAGAGCACACAGGCTAAGAATAAGATCAACCAGTGGTTTAAGAAAGAACTGAAGGAAGATAATATCCTGAAGGGTAAGGACATGCTGAATCAGTATGCCAAGACCAAGGGCTTTAAACCAGGCATATATACCAAGCCACAGTATATGGAATCGGTAATGCATAAATATGGTTTCCGAGACTGGGATTCTGTATTGGCAGCGATCGGACATGGCGGCCTGAAAGAAGGTCAGGTGTTTAACAAGCTGGTAGAAGCCTATGAGAGGGAACATAAGAAGAATCTTACAGATGAACAGGTCCTGGAGGCAGCTTCCGAATCACAGGAGAAGCTTCACATTGCCAAGAGTAAGAGTGGCATTGTAGTAAAAGGCATTCATGATGTGGCAGTTCGTTTTTCCAAATGCTGTAGTCCGATCCCGGGAGATGAGATCGTAGGCTTTGTAACAAGAGGAAGAGGGATCACCATTCATCGTACAGACTGTGTGAATGTGCTCAACATGCCTGAGATTGACCGGAAACGTCTCATTGAAGCAGAGTGGCAGATGCCGGACAGAGCGGATTCCGAGAAATACGAAGCGGAGATCCAGGTTTATGCAAATAACCGTACCGGACTTCTGGTGGATATTTCCAAGATCTTTACAGAGAGGAAGATCGATCTTCGTTCCATTAACAGCCGTACCAACAAGCAGGAACGCGCCACGATTTCCATGTCCTTTAATGTATGCAGCAAACAGGAACTGAATTCCCTGATCGAAAAGATCCGTCAGGTTGAAAGTGTTCTTGATGTAGAGCGAACAACGGGCTGACCCGATAAACGGAGGAATTTTTATGAGTAAACTTGAAATGCAGCAGTGTGTGCTGGGCCAGGTGTTTACCAACTGCTATTTTCTGAAAAATAAAGAGACCGGAGAACTGCTGATCGTAGACCCGGGAGACTATGCAGAAAAAGTTTTTCAGAAAGTATCTCTTATTCAGGGAAAACCGGTGGGGATCCTTCTGACACATGGTCATTTTGATCACATCATGGCTGTAAAGGAAGTGAAGGAAAAATATCAGATCCCGGTTTATGCATGCAGGCAGGAAGAAGCAATGCTGGCAGAGCCCACGATAAATATGACTGCTGTTTATGGAAGTGCCTGTTCAATTAAGCCGGAGGTTCTTCTGGATGACGGGCAGATTTTCGAAGCGGCAGGATTTTCCATCCAGATGTTCCACACACCGGGACATACCAAAGGAAGCTGCTGCTATTATATCAAAGACGAAGGTGTGCTTTTCAGCGGAGATACATTGTTTTGCGGCTCTGTGGGAAGAACCGATTTTCCTGGCGGAAGTTCTGCTGAGATCGTAAGAAGCCTTCATAAGCTTGTGGATACTTTGCCGGAGGATACAGAAGTATTTCCGGGGCATGACGCATCCACAACCATTGGTTATGAAAAGAGGTATAATCCATTTGTATAAGATTGGCATTTTGTTTCAGAACAGAGATTTTGAGCATGATGTGTATGAACTGATCAAAGCGTTTTATCCCGGAAATGAGATCGTTTCTTTTTATGAAGAGGATGATGCGGATTATGATATCCGTTTCCGGGTCTCACGTGATGAAGAAGGTTATACCATCAGTTACAACAACGGAATAGAGAAAAAAACAGCTCATGGGGCTGTGATAGAAGGGCAATCCAGTGGAGAAGCTTCGGATGCCCTTATTTCTTGCAATGATGCCCATGATATCCGCAGAAAAAATAAAGACGCGATCAAATACGCTCTGTATCAGATGCTTTCCAAAGCTACAGGAAAGACACTTCCCTGGGGAAATCTTACAGGCATCCGTCCTGTGAAAATGGCTATGGGAATGCTGGAGTCCGGAATGAAAAATACGGAGATCGCCAGATATATGAGAGAACAGTATCTGGTAAGCCCGGAGAAAACAGCTCTTGCAGTTACCATCGCAAATCGTGAGCGGGATATCCTGAAAAA
>ENA-OPVY01001598-OPVY01001598.1-human-gut-metagenome-genome-assembly--contig:-NODE-1598-length-10105-cov-2.546368_pt1 | contig 10105 bp, 8 predicted proteins | sample MGYA00241503_ERZ501998 | MGnify/ENA primary metagenome ERZ501998 (study PRJEB25962, sample SAMEA2042107) | human gut metagenome | biome: human gut; feature: human-associated habitat; material: faeces... | reverse complement strand
GGCCGATGATCCGGTAGCGGGCGTCCGTCGGCGCGTTGGCCTCCAACGGGCCGAGGATCCCCATCGCCATGTCGATGCGCGCCGGATCGGGCGTGGTGCCGTTGTCGATCAGCCGGGAAAACAGCAGGTCGGTGTTCACCATGCCGTCCGGCGTATTGATGCGTTCGCGCAATGCCGGAAGGGATAGGGGAGCGTTCTCGGCCAGTATGTCGCTGGCGATCATCATGCACGTTGATTCGGGCGCGAACTGCATCGTCACGCCCAATACGGCGAGCCGGTTCGCGTCGGACGACCATTCGCCCGTGGAGCGTGGTTCGGCCATGAGCTTCGACCAGTCGTAGGCGGCGGCGTTGCGCCAGATGGTGCGCACATGTTCCGAGAATCCGTCGTAGGTCATGCCTGAGTCCAGATATTCGTGCGTGGCTGCGGTGATCAGCTCGTCCAACGGCGGTTCGTCCGTATCGGCGGCTGTGGCCTCGCTCTCCACGATGAACGGGATGCGGGGTTCTTCGGAGGCCAGGCCGTCCGTTTCTTCCGGCTGCTCCCCGTTGATGCGGTCCGCTTCCATGCGGTCCACTTCGCCGGCGAACCATTCGGAGCCCGCGAAATAGGTGCCGTCCATCGAGGAGAGCACCGGCTGGAGAATGGATGCCAGTTCGTCGTACACGGCATCGGGGTTCCGCAACGCCTCGATGGTTTCAGTCGCCGCGTTGTATTCGATGATGCGGTTCGCCAGCCGCATGGCACCGTCATCGGGTCGCACGTCGTCATACGATTCGCCCCAATGCTCGATCCATCCGATCATCGTCTCCCGTGTGATCCGCTCTTCGGCATCGGTGTTCTCCAAAGGCATGTTCGGCTCCTTGACAATCCTCGGCGGCAACCCGCTGTTCCCGCCATGACCCCGATCATCAGTCCAAGGCCATGGCGGGGTGGGGCATGGCGTCTACAGGGTCCTTACAGGTTTCGTCCCGTGCGGCCGGTCAGGTCGTCCACGAGGCCGAGGAGTTCCGGTTCGGGCCAGATGGAGTTGGCGAAAAGGTAGTCGTCCGTCAGGGGCCGGTCCTTGAATATGGTTCGCGCGTCCTCCCGGATCGAGGCCAGCGAGCCGTCGGCGATCATGCCGGTGAGGTCCTGTGTGCAGTACAGGTCGTATGGCGTGAACCCTTTGCCGTTCCAATCGATGTGATGGGTGATCGAATACTCGTATTCGTTCCAGTGCTCCATCCATGGAAGGGCGTGGTCGCCTTCACGGGTGACGACCGAGTAGCGGAACCAGCCCTCGGGAACCTGTATGGCATCGTCGTCATACGGGTCCGTCAGGGAATCGAGGTAGCCGGCGACGATGGATTCGCCGGCATGGAATTCCGTGTACCATGCGAGGTCGGGATTGCGCAGCGCGGCGTGCAGCGAGTCGAGCAGTGCGGCGTCGTTCATCGTGGTCCTTTCACCGGTTTTCCGTTTCCGGCAGGATGCCGGTGTTGTCGTATATTCTGAACGTTTCGACGGCGTGCGCGACCCGCGCCCTCGATTCGCCATAGGTGGCGGAATCGACCGTCTCACGCCATACGGGTTCACGGGTTTCCGCATTGCCGTACGGCTTGGGCTCGGTGGGGGTTATCGACATTTCGAAGTCCCATGAGGATGCGCCGTGCTCGGCGGGGCGGAAGTCGAGAGTGCTGCGGTTGCCCGTCAGCCGCAGCAGCCGGGATCGCTCGCCGAGCCGGTCGGAGAGGGATGCGGAGCGTGCCACGGTGCGGATCATGCGTTTCATGCCGGTGGCGAGGTGGTCTGTCATCGCAGGGTTCCCTTCTAGGCGTGCCATTTGAGGTTCGTATCGTTGAACCCGCTTTTTTCGAGCGGGCACATCTCCACGTTGATGGGGATTCCGGGCAGTCCTCCCAGTTTGATCAGGAAACGGCCCAGACCCTTGTGCGAGGCATCGGAACCGAAGTTGACCGGGGTGGCCCAATCCTCCAGCATGTCCTCCTCGCGCCGGGATACGGGCAGTCCGCATTCGCCGCGCAGGTAGCGGTCCACCTCGATGCGGCTCAAAGCGCCCAGCACCTTGATCTCGCTGCGTTCCACGAAGCCGCGCGCCTTGGTGTTCTGCGCCGGGGTCTCCATGCACATCAGGTCCTTGAACGTGTGCGTGATCATGATCTGGCCTACGCCCCACTGCCTGTTCAGACGGGTGAGCAGGTCGAGCTTTTCGACCATGAGGGGGCTGGCGCGCAAAGCGCGGTGCATCTCGTCCATGATGATCACGTGGTTGCGCCGGGGCTGCAATCCCTCCTCGGCGAGCACGTCGGCGGCGTTCTTCGCGGCGAACGCGCTCGTCCACGTGGTCGCCAGCACGGCGGCGACCACATCGTCGCCCGACTGGGCCAGGGCGCTGATATCGAAGTCCACGGGCCTGGACAGGTCGATGCGCGCGGTGGTCTGGTCGCCGAACAGACGGCCGAACTTCGTCATGCGGTTCGAGAACCCGTGCAGGTCGGCCAGAAGGCCGCGAACCTGCGCCCTGTAGAGCTCGTCGTTTTCCGGGTCGTCCCAGACCGCCGCCATACGCACCTCGTCGGGCCCTTCCCTCAGCAGGTCTCGCAGGTCCGCGATGACGGGAGGCTGCGGATCGCCGCCATGCCGGTCGTGGAGCACGCGCACGGCCACGGAAAGGATATCGGATTCGCGTGCGGTCACGCCCCTGGCACCGGCATCGGTGTCGTTCTCGCGGCCGGTGCGCATGATCGTCAGCAGCACCTCCATGAGCGCGGCGCGCGTGTCGTTGTAGTAGTCCGTGAGGTCCTTGCGCGCCTCGCCCTCCAGTTGTTGCAGTGCGTGGTGGAGGTCGCCGGGGTCCAGGGGGTTGACCACGCCGATGCCCGCTCCCAGCCGGATGACCTGGCCGCCGAGCATGTTGACCAGTGAGGCGTAGTCGGGCTTCAGATCGCCGGGGATGATCGCGTTCATGCCCAGGGCGCTCAGTCCCAGCACCTCGCGGCGCACGAACGTGCTCTTGCCGATGGCCGGCAGGCCGAGCAGGAACATAGAGGGCTGTTTGATGATGCCGGCCTTGAACCAGCTGATCGGGTCGCAGCACACGCCGGCACCCGTCATCAGGCTTCGCCCGACCGGCACCCCCTCGGCCGGCAGGGCCATGTCGGTGCCGAACGGCCAGAACCCGCCGCACACCTGGTTCGACGTGCCGAAGAACTCGTCTATCGTGGGCATCAGGGCCGCATAGCCGCCGCCGCGCGATCTCCTTCCACGCCACGGCACCGGGGGCACGGGCTCGTCCGGTTTGGCCTTCAACGGTGTGAGAAGCATTGATTCCATGCGAGCCACGGGGTCCGTGGCCGTGGCGCTTGGCATGGTTCCCTTCCGTTTCGACGGCTTCCATGGCATCGGCATCACGTGTCCTCCGTTCAGGACAGGAGCCGGCCGAGGGGGCCGGCTGGAGTGTATGATCTGACGTTCAATCCAAGGGGCAGGCTTGCGGCGAATCCCGTGTCCTGTGCCCCGTAGCAGGGGCGCAGGTCGATCTTCGCGCCGCCTGCGGCCTGTTCCACGGCGCGTGACGCGGCTTCGAGCCGTTGGCTTTCCTGTTCGCCCCTGGACACGGTGACGGTGACGAGCATCCCGAAGAACACCATGACCGCACCCTGGTTCGTTTCGACGGCCTGGCGGTTGGCCTTGCCTATCTGGCTCATGGACCTCACCGTGGCCCGTTTCTCCTGGCTGACCTGGTTCGCGGCCTTCTGCCTGTTCTGCTCGGCCATGAACATCGTCTTGTCGGGCGGCAGCATCCGGTAGAGCACGGTGACGCGCTTGCGGTCGCAGTCCGCCAATGGGCTGAGCAGTCGGGTGAGCGTGTCGGCGGTCACGTTGCTTTGCGGCGGGTCCACCATCTCCCATGTGCGGCTCAGCCCGGAATCGTGCGAATAATGGCTCCAGCCGGCCTCGTGCATGAGCGGCCCGCAATCCTCCCATGCGATGTACGGGGGCTCGTCGGATTCCTCGATGGTCTCCTGCGCGGCCGGATCGTAGGCGACGCGGACCATGCGAGTGATCTCCTCCATGCCCAGGGCCCTCGCGGCACCGCCTCCCGCCTGCGCTATCTGCTCGCGGATCGAGGGCAGCAGCAGGCTTATGCGACGCGCGGCCTCCCCGGCCTCCAGGTATTTGCCGTCACGGTCGGTGTAGCGGAAAGTCAAGGTGAGCGTCACGTCGTTGGAAGCGCCGCCGGCCGCGTACTGGTCCATGATCTGCGCCATGGCGCGCGCCGCGAGCTCGGGAGCGTCCTCCACGATGCGTTTGCTCAGCGTGCGGCGGAAACGCACGCCGGAATCGGGTGCCGTGTCCACGGTCACGGCCAGTTGGGTGACGCCGGTCTCGGAGGCGAGCGATTCCATGAGCCCGGCCCACGAGGCCACGTACGAGTCCTCCACGTCGTCGTCGGCGAGGCTCGCGCCCTGCGGCTGGCATGACAGGAGCAGCGAGTATTCGCCGGTGTGCGCGTGCCTGACCAGGCAGAACTCACGGCCCAAGCCGTCCAGCGCCGAGGTCAGGACCACCCTGGAGAGGATGCCCGGCAGCATGGCCTTGCCGCCGTCGATCGGCGCGAGCAGGCCGGAACGGTACAGGTTTGCGCCGGTACGCTGCGCGGCCATCCACGTGCGTTTCTCCACGGCGCGGTCCACCATGTTGCGGTGCTCGCGGTCCCTGATCGCCAGCACGAGGATGACGCCCATGCCGACCACGAGGATCGCGATGGCCGCGACCACGCTCGCCATGCTGACCAGCAGCGTGCAGGTCAATACGCCCATGCCCGCTATCGTCAACGGTATGCCGATGTTGCGGATGCCTCCCGGCATCGGCCGCATCCAATCCCCGTATGTCGTGTTCGACGCCATGATTATCCGAATCTCCTTAATGCGTCAGAATGTCTTGCCCTTGCGAGTGGTCGAGCGGTCGGCACCGTCCGGTGCGCCCTCGCGGGCGAACCCGCCGGCATCGTTCGTTCCCTGCGGCCTGTTGCCGCCTGACGGGTCGGGTGGCGCGCCATCGGGTGCCGGTGGAACCGGGCTTCCCGTGCCATTGCCGTTCGTTCCCTGCGGTTTGCCGTCGCTGCCCTTGCGGTTCGCTCCCTGTGGCTGGTCGCCGGTGTTCTGTGGTTCGCCGCCCGTGGGATTGCCTTCCAGCGGTTTGGCGTGCTTGCCGCCGCCGTTCGTTCCCTGTGGTTTGCCGTCGCCCCGGCCGAGTCCGGAAAGCAGTCCGGCCAAACCTCGGCCGGCACCGGGTTTGGCACCGTCCGGTGACGCTTCGCCGCGTCCGTCGCCGCCGCCTTTCCTGCCGCCCTTGCCGCCCATGGCCTTGCGCAGGCCGCCGCCGGCCAAGGCGACTCCCATGCCGAGTATGGAGGGCAGGATTCCGCCGCCGCCACCGCCGACCGAGGATTGCACGGCGGGCACGATCACGCGGATCATGGCGGGAAGGAGGATGATGACGCTCAGGGTGAGCATCAGCGTGATGGCCTGGCTGTCGTCGCCGGGCCCGGCCGTGGCCATGATCGCCGAGCCGGTCGCCATGACCAGTGCGGCGACGGGCTTGTAGGCCAGGAACGCGGCCAGCCAGCCGATGGTCTTGGCGAAAGCCTGCTTGCCGGTCTCCATCCAGCTCATGGCGGCCCACATGGGTGCCACGCCCACCAGGATCGGCAGCATCCCGGCGCGGAAGTAGGCGAATATCTTGCTGATCAGCCCGCAGATCCACATCACGATGGTGAGCACGATGGCGACGGGCGCGCCGAGATTGAAGAACGAGCTCGCGGCCAGGCTTTTCGATTCCCAGGCGTCGTTCATCATGCCCGAGGCGGACCTGAGCACGTCGGCGGTCCACGTGTCGAATGTGGCCTGGAACGTGTTGACCAGTCCGGCAAGGCACACGGCGCTCAGGATCGCCCACATGAACGCCTTGCCCAAGGGGATCAGGTCACGTCCCTCCTGTTGGGTGACGAGCTTCCAGCCGGCCGCGATCACGCCGCACACGGCCGCGATGATAAGGAACGGGTCAACCTGCATACGGATGTAGTCCGACAGGAAGAACGTGGTGCCGCCGCCCGGCGTCCATGACGGCAGGTCCGGATTGCCGCCGGACGAGCGGGAGAAGAACGTGAGCGCGATGCTCGCGCACGAGGAGCCGAGCAGCACGCCGAGCAGTATCCAGCCGATGCGGTCGAGCAGACGGCCCTCGCCGCCCTGGCCGATGTTCCACACGATGCGCGCGCTCAGCACGATCAGGCTGATCGCGGCGGCTGCGACGAGCACGCCCTGCGCGATGCGCAGGTACCGGTTCACCGGTGCGAACCATGAATCGTAGTTCGGCGTGGCGTTCGCCTGCAACGTTGATACCGTGTCGTTCGCGGCGACCAGCGTGTTGCGGCTGGTGGACAGCCATTCGATCGTGGAATCCGATTGGACCTGGTACATGTTCCACAGGGTCTTCTCCAGCCAGGAGAGCTTGCGCTGCTTCCGGCACGAGGAGTCCTTGTACTCCCATTTGCCCTCGTCGGACGACTCCTCCTGATACGTGTTCTCCAATGCCCTGCATTGCAGTTCCGGAGACTTCCTCAGCAGATCCTTCGCCGCCTTCTTGGTGCCGACCGCGACCGCGCCGGTATGGGCGGGCGGGTCGCCGTACTGGTCGATGACCCATTGGATCTGGCTGGGGCCGATCAGGTCGCCGAGCCTGCCTTCGGGTATCTTCATCACGTAGGTGGTCTGGGTGTCGCTGATCTGCTTGTCGCCGAACTTGCTGAACGATCCGAAGTCGGGTCCGCCGCAGGCGGCGAGGCCGGCAAGGCAGGCGAGGGCGAGCGGCAGCGCGCACAGGCGCTGCCGTATGCGTCGAATCCCTTTCATGGCTTTTTCTCAGCAGCTTGCGGTGACGGACAGGCCGAGTGCGGCGAGGATGGCGACAGCGCCCGCACCGAGGAAGATGCCGATCACCCAGTTGACGAGCTTGTCGAACGTGTCGTCGCGGTCTGGCACGCCGTCGCCCTGCTGGCGCAGGATGTGCACGCCGATGCGCACCAGCGCGACCACGCCGATCACCAGGCTCAGCGCCTTCACCCAGCCCAGGGCGGTGGATACCGGGCCCGAGAATCCCGGAGGCAGGCACGGGGTCGGGTCGGAAAGGGTCTCGGCGAGGATCGCGTATGTTTCATGCAGCATTGGGTTGTTCCTTTCGTGTTAGGTTCATGCACCATCGTCAGCCGACATGGGCCGTGGCGCGGGGCATGGCGTCTACGTCCTTCACGAGCCGTGAGTACGCGGCCGGATAACGCCGGGGAAACCCGTCGAGTTCAAGCCCTTTGATATGGGGCAGCCGCCACACGCGGACGGCGGATGACAGTTGGATGCGCGCCGCCACCAAAGGCCGGGGCATACGGGGCACGGGGTCGGTGATGGCCGCGCCCAACAGGATCGATGCGCCGAACAGTCCGGCCGACTGGTCGGCGAGCAGCGCGCGCAACGATTCGAGGCCGCGCCCCGTGCCCATGGCGCACAGGATGATGCGCGAGGGCATGGAGGGATCCTGGCTCACCGGCAGCGCGCGGCCGGCGTCGGCGAAACGTTCCGGATCCGAATGGCGGATCGTGGTGCATCCGGCACCGCCGTGCGCGCCCACCAGCCACACGCGGTCGGTGACGGGTGCCGCGAACGACGGGATCAACGTGGTCAGTTGTGGCATGGTGTTGGTCCTTTCATAGGCTCGGGTCGGTGCCGGGCAGTTGCGAGGGGTCCGGGTTCGCGGGCACCGACCAGCCCGGAGACGCGGAACCACCGGTCGAGCCGGCGGAACCGCCGGAGGAATGGTATCCGCCGCCGGACGGGCCGGAACCCGGGCCCGAAGCGGAGCCGGAGGGCGTGTACGAGTACTGTTGCGGTGCCGGCGTGCTCTGCGCCTGCGCCGCCGCAGCCGCTGCGGCCTCCTCCTGCGCTTTCCTTTCCTCGTCGGCCTTGGTCTTCGCGTCGATGGAGGCGTTCACCTTGTCCATGGCGTCGGTGATGGCCTTCTCGTCGCGCTTGTCGATGGAGGCGCGCAGCAGGGCGCGAGAATATTCGTCCTGCACCTTGTCTTCGGAGGAGGAATACAATCGTTCGCCCTGTTCGACGGTATGGGCCAGCCGTGAGGAGAACACCGCGCCCGCCGCCTTCTTCAGCCGCGAGAGATTTCCCGTGTGCTTCTTTTCGATGGCTTGCAGCTTGGATGTGGTGGCGTTGGCCGTTTCCGTGTCCGTGGCGGCACATGCGGGGATTCGCTCGCCCTCGGAATATTGTTCGGCCAGCTTGTCGAGGGTTTCCAGGGTTTCCGGGTCGGCGAGCTTGTCGGCCGTGACCGCTTTCGCCTGTGCGAGCCGGTCGCCGGCGAGATATTCGACCAGCTTCTGTTCGGCTTTCTTCGCCGCAGCGCGCGCGGTGGCGCAGTCCGCCGTCGCCTGTTCCAGCTCGCGTGCGGCCGTGGCGGATTCATGCGATCTCCACGCGGACATGCCGGCGACCGTGACGCAGGCCGCGAGCAGGATGCCGCCCGCGGTCGTGGCCATGCGCCTCCATTCGCGCACGGGCATGGCGGCATCCCGGTCGCCGACCGGCGTGAGGTCGATCGTGTCGGCGAGATCGGCCGGCTCCACGGCACCGACAACGTGTTGCGGTTCCGATGCCGGGGCATCGGCCGGGATATCATTCCCCACCGGATTCGAGGCCGATGGCAGCGGGCCGATCTCCCACGGATCGACGGCCGGGTTCGCCCGGTCTTCGCTTCCGGCGTCGTCCACGCATCGCGCATCCGGCTCCAGCCCGGGCCCGGGCTCGGGTTCGGGTTCGGCCGGTGGCCGGCGTTCCGGTTCCGGTTCTCGTGCCGTGTCGATGGCGACGGCGGTGCCGGCGGCGATTATGGGGCCCATCTCCCATGGGTCCGTGCCGGAGGTGTTCATCGGTTCGGGAAGAGGCGCTGGCGAAGGCTCGGGCGGTCCGGTGCGGTGGCGGTCATGCCGTCGGCGGCGTCGGCCTGCCGTTCGCGCAGCTGCCGCTGTTCCATGACCCATGCGGGATGCTGGCCGTGTTCGTGCGCGTCCATGAGGCAGCGCGTGACCTCGCCCTCGGGCGAGACCGCCGCGAGCCGGCCCAGATGGCCGGTGAACGCGGCCTCGGGATCGCCCTGCATGAAGCTCATGTACGCGGCGGCCTCAAGCGCGCCCTCCCTTCGCGCGGAATCCGGGATGGTGTTGGACAGCCGCCACAGCAGTGCGGGTATGTCCTGGTGGAACTCGCTGTTGGCGATCTCGCGCACGTTGTAGTCGGCCTGGTACCACGGTTTGACCTGGCCCGAGGCGAACAGGGGCAGGGCGCGCGGATCATGCTCGGCGACCATGAGGAAACGGGCGCGTTCCATGCCCGGCGATATCAGCTTGGCGCACACGGCGTCGCGCAGCCCCGTGTCGCCGGACAGCGATGCCAGCAGTCCCGCCGTGGCATGGTCTTTTTCCGCGTCCGCGCCGATGCGGTATTGTCCGGCGCGCAGCGAGTCGAGAAAATCGAATACGGCCAATGCGGTTTGCCTGTCAGCCATGTGCAACCTCCAGAGGAATGATGATGGTGCGAACAATGTCAGAGTCGATGATGCGCCGGGTCGCGGGCCGCTGCGGGGCGCACCGTCTACAGGCCCCATCGGGAGCACGGTTCCACGGGTCTGCGGCTCCACGGTTCCACGGGTTCACGGGTTCCGGGCATGGAAAAGGCCCTTCGCCGGGGGAGAGGCTGGCGAAGGGCCTGGGGGTTCACACGCCGTCCGGGGCACGGGATTCGGAAAGCTTTATGCCCCTTTCCGGCATGTGAAGTCAATGGAGGGCGTTCCGGCCGTCATCGGACGACGAGGCCGGAGCGCCACGGGGTCACTTGCCCGCGTTCACGGCCGTGTGGCGGCCGGAACCCTGTGCGTAGTGGCGCTTGCGGAACACGAGCAGGGAGCCGCCCGCGAGCAGCACCGCCAGAGCGCCGCCGGCAAGGCCGAGCACGGCCGTGCCGGTGGAGGCCAACGGCTT
>ENA-OPVY01001585-OPVY01001585.1-human-gut-metagenome-genome-assembly--contig:-NODE-1585-length-10236-cov-2.017680_pt1 | contig 10236 bp, 9 predicted proteins | sample MGYA00241503_ERZ501998 | MGnify/ENA primary metagenome ERZ501998 (study PRJEB25962, sample SAMEA2042107) | human gut metagenome | biome: human gut; feature: human-associated habitat; material: faeces... | reverse complement strand
TATATATCACCCCCTTAACTCCTCACACTATCAATATTTAGTTATAAGGATTTAACTATTTTTGCAATATTTTTGAGCTTTATTTTTTGCTTTTGCTCACTCATATATTCAACACGTGCAAGCTAAGTGACTTTGAATAGTTTAATGCCACAAGTTTTTAGGATTTAATATTTTAAAACTTTGGTGTAGTCTTGCGCAAAAGGAAAAAATCTTGGGTGTATTATGTCTAGTAATAATCCATACCGTATCACCAAGTCTACAAGTCTCTATAGACTTTCATATTTATATCATGAGCTATGTCTCTTCTCCTATATGTGGCATCGAATTGTAAAACAGGATCAAACTTCTCTTTGTACAAATCAAAGATTCTAATGCCTTGTAGAGGGTGATAAATTCTTTTTTTCAGTCTCTAGTATAGAGAGATTGTAGCTATTGTTGTTTGGATATGCGTAGATAATCGAGACCTCCATTATTTAGCTCCTTCCATATAGATAGTTGTTCGATTCCTTTTGCTCTTATCTCTCCCGCTTCCAGTTGTGATTAACTTTTCCTTTAGTTTGGTAGTATTACGTTTCATTTTGACCCTGTTTTCACTTTGTTAGACAGCGACTACTTTTCATTGTCAAAAAAACTAGCCTTAAAATAAGACTAGTTTTTGCAAGCAATAAACTCTATTCTAATTATACTTTTGTCACCACAACATAACGATTAGGATCATCACCTTCTGAGTGACTTTCTACACCTTCAATTTGAGAGAGATACTTATGAATGATTTTACGTTCGCTGTTGGTCATTGGATCCATCACATACTCTCTCCCTGTTTCTTTTACTTTGGCTGCTATTTTTTCTGCTAAATTAATCAGAGTCTCTGTACGTTGCTCCAAATAATCACGAACATTAAGAACAACACTAGAGCGTTTAGAATGACGGTCGTACACATAATTTTGTGCTAAAAGTTGTAAAGACTTAAGAACCCTACCGTGATAGCCAATAACACGTCCTGGCTGGTCTGTCTCAATCTGTATAATGATATTACGACGATTGTGACTAACCTCCAGACTAGCATCAACATCCATTTCATAGATGATTTTTTCAAGGTAAGATAAAACGTCATCTGCAGCTGATTGAACTTCTTCAAAATTGCTTTCAGAGGATTTAACTGAACTAAACTCAGATGCCACAAAAGAGCTGAAATCATCTTCTGATTCTGAAGTTTCTACATTCTGAAGTTGAGCAACAGGTTCTAGTTTGGGCGCAAGAGAAGTAACCTTAGGTTCTGTAGCATCCTCTTCTGATGACTCGTGCTTAACAGATAAAGGAATGATTGTCGCCTTTGGCTGCTCCTGTGTTTTACCAGGCAGCTCTTCCCCAAAGGTCTCAGTAGCCACTGGTTGCTTTAAGATTTCCTGTGCCTCTCCCTTATTATCTGAAACCGTAATAAGCTTTGTCACTTTCTTGAAAGCAGTAGTTTCTTCTTTGGAACTTGTAACAAAATCATCCGGCTGCTTTACAGCATCAGGAGCCACTTTAATAACATCGCGATCAGCTTTGTGAGCTATTTCTTCAATGATTGGTTCAACGCTAACTTGGGCAGGTTTCTTTCCGAACCCTAAAAAACCTTTCTTCTCACGAGAAATCACCTTAATATGAGCCTTCATACGCGGTAGATTAAGGTCTCTCAAACCTTTCTCGATAGCTTGTTCAACTGTTCGTCCAGAATAGACTACCATAAAAAGCCTCCTTATTTACGTTTATTCGCCTTTTTCTTGGCACGACGAATCTTAGCTTTACGTTCTTTTTCTTCTGCTTCCAAACGGTTACGCTCAGCAATGATTTTAAATGGGTTATTAAAAACTAAAATTTGAACGACTTGGAAAGCATTTGAAACTGTCCAATAAAGTGCTACCCCTGAAGAAATCTGTGTCCCAAACCAAAAAATAAAGATTGGAAGCATGATATTCATGACAATAAGCATAGCACTACGATCTTTAGCAACCTTATTCGTCAACCAAGTTGAAAGGAAAGTAAAAGCTGCCGCCAGAATCGGAAGAATGAAGTACGGATCTTTTTGACCAAGATCAACCCACAAGAAGGATCCTTCTCGCAACTCTGGCACACGTGTAAGAGCTCCATAAAGAGCCATCAAAATAGGAAACTGAATTATGAGAGGAAGGAAACTTGCGTAAGGATTTACACCATGCTCTTTATAAAGTTCTTGTTGTGCATAAGCCAGGGCCTCACGATTCTCTCGGCCAGGATACTCACTCTGTAAGCGACGCAACTCTGGCTGAAGCTCTTGCAATTCACGACTTGACTTAATTTGGCGGTTATACAAAGGAATCATGACCGCACGAATCAAAATCGTAAAAATGATAATACCTAATCCAATGGATCCTCCAAATGAGAGTCCTTGAATAGCCTTACCAAAGGTTAAAATGAGACGTTCCCAAAGGCCTGTAGAATGACTTGTAACATCACCATGTCCACAAGCCGACAAAAGCAAGAGAGCTCCTGTCCCTAAAATAGATAAACTAAGTTTTTTCTTCACTAAAAACTCCTTTAAAATAGACCAGAGAACTAGTTTTCTTCGTCCATTAAGATGATTCCTGAGACCATGAACAATCTTAGTCATTCCTATAATGTAACGAAGCAAGGCAATTGTCTAGTCTTTATACAACTTTGCTATTTTTAAGACATGAACGAGATTGCTATAAATGTCTTGGTAACTTAAGTCCTCAACACCTTTACGAGCAATAACGACAAAATCTTGATTTTCTAACTGAGATGACATGTCCATCAGTGCATGTCGTAGACGACGTTTTACCCGATTCCGAGTAACCGCATTACCAAGATGCTTACTAACTGATAAACCTACTCTAAAATGAGGTAGATTACGATCCAGACAGTAGACTACAAATTTTCGATTAGCAACACTGTGTCCTGCATCAAATAATGCTTTAAAGTCTTTCTCTTTCTTAACGCGATAAGATTTTTTCAAAATGTGACTCCAAACTCAAAATTAGTACTATTATATCATAAATAGCAAAAAAGCCCAAAACCTTATGGTTAGGGGCTTAGAGACTTACTTGTTGAGACTTTGCTGAGCTTCTTTGATTTGCCATTTAACTTGATCAAAACCTGTCCCACCAAGAGAATGACGACGCTCAACAGCAGTGTGAGACTTTAATGTTTCATAGATATCCTCTTCAATCAAATCTGAAACTTCTTGATAACGTTCAAGAGGAACATCTTGAAGGTAATAACCTGCTTTAGTACACTCGAGGACAAGCTTCCCTACAATTTCATGAGCTTCACGGAATGGAAGTCCTTTAGTTGCAAGGTAATCCGCCAATTCCGTAGCATTTGAGAAATCTTTTTCTGTAGACTCTGCCATATGCTTGTCGTTAACAGTCATAGTATTGAGCATACCTGCAAGGATGTCAATAGCGACAGTAATCGTTTCTACCGTATCAAACATACCTTCTTTATCTTCTTGTAGATCCTTATTATAAGCCAAAGGTAGTGATTTCATCACGGTCAATAGTCCAATTAGATTACCATAAACACGACCTGATTTCCCACGAATAAGTTCCGCCATATCTGGATTTTTCTTTTGAGGCATAATGGAAGATCCTGTTGAAAAAGTATCCGAAAGAGTTACAAACTTAAACTCGTTAGAGCACCAGTTAATGATTTCTTCACAAATACGTGTCATATGCATCATAAGGATACTTGAATTTGACAAGAATTCGAGAATAAAGTCACGATCGGAAACAGCATCTAGAGAATTACTATATGGTTTTGCAAAGCCCATTAAATCAGATGTCATATTACGATCAATTGGGAAAGTTGTCCCTGCTAAAGCGGCAGCACCAAGTGGGGAAATATCGGTATGCTTGATATTAAATTCAAAACGTTCAGAATCACGTGTGAACATATTGTAGTAAGCCATCAAGTGGTGACCAAAAGAAATCGGCTGAGCATGCTGTAAGTGGGTGTACCCTGGCATAATTGTGTAAGTATGTTTATCTGCTAGACTGACCAAGGTATTACGTAAGTTATCAATTTTCTCAATAACTTCCACGAGTTTGGCTTTCAGATACAAGTGCATATCTGTCGCTACTTGGTCGTTACGTGAACGTGCTGTATGAAGTTTTCCTGCTACTGGTCCAATTTTAGCCGTTAAAAGACTCTCCATATTCATATGGATATCTTCATTGGAAACATCAAATTCTAGTTTACCAGCCTTATATTCCTCAAGCAGTTCTTCCAAGCCCTGTTTAATTTGCAAAGCCTCCTCTTGAGCAATAATTCCTGTCTCACCCAACATGGTTACATGGGCAATAGAGCCTTTCAGATCAAACTCAGCCATCTTTTGGTCAAAGGAGATTGAAGCACCAAATTCTTCTACCCATTTTTCAAGACTAGCTTCGAACCGACCGCCCCATAGTTTATGATTTTCTGCCATAGTTTTTATGTTGAAGATTTTCCTAAACGATAAGATAACCTTCCGTCCTTTCTTAATACTTATAACAAGTAATGACCTCTTAGGCCACAATATTTTAAATGAAAAAAGCTAGATAGTATTTGTCTAGCTTAATTTGTCTCTCTGGACACTTGTTTTCCTAAAACCCGATCTCAGTCGTAGTTTATTTAGGATCGTGACGCCTCGCAGAACGTCTTCACGAGAATAATATAAGTTATAAGAAAAGAGTATCAGATGCGGCTCCCTGTCCACTTTTATCTGATATTAAGAAGTTTCTTCTCATATCCTGCTTTTCTTATGAAATCTGTTATTATTTGTCAAATGGATGGTTAACTTGAGAATTTACCTGTGTTGGAAGTCCCCAAAGCTTGATAAATCCAATCGCAGCATCTTGATCAAAGCTGTCGGCTGATGTGTAAGTAGCCAAGTTTTCATCATACAATGAATTAGCTGATTGACGTGCGACTACTTGTGCATGCCCTTTGTAAAGTTTTACTTTAGCGATACCATTAACTACTTTTTGTGTTTCCTTGATATAAGCAATGATAGCTTCTGTTGCCGGACTAAACCACAAAGCGTTATAGATGAGATTTGACAATTCATTTTCAAGAATTGGTTTAAAGTGAGATACTTCACGAACCAAAGTTAAATCTTCAATTTCTTTATGAGCTGTCAAAAGTGCAATAGCTCCTGGGCATTCATAAATTTCACGTGACTTGATACCCACAAGACGATTCTCAACGTGGTCAATACGTCCAACGCCATGCTTACCAGCGATAACATTCATTTCTTGGATAAGGTCAGCCAATTTCATTTCTTTACCATTAAGAGCAACTGGTTTCCCTTCCTTAAAAGTTACATCTACATACTCAGCTTCATCGGGTGCAGACTCTGGTGAGTTAGTAATTCCAAAAGCTTCTTCCGGAGCTTGGTTCCAAGGATTTTCAAGAACACCACACTCATTGGCACGTCCCCAAAGGTTTTGGTCGACTGAGTAAGGATTATCAAGGTCTGCCGGAACTGGAACACCATTAGCCTTAGCATACTCAATTTCTTCCTCACGAGACCATTTCCATTCACGTACTGGCGCCACTACTTTAAGACTTGGATCTAGGGCAGCGATGGCAACTTCAAAACGAACTTGGTCATTACCTTTACCAGTACAACCGTGAGCGATGGTTGTTGCACCTGTTTTATGAGCAATTTCAACTAATTTTTTAGCAATAATTGGACGGCTAAGGGCTGAAACTAAAGGATATTTTTGCTCGTAATAGGCGTGAGCTTGAAGTGCTGGAAGCACATAATCTTCAGCAAACTCATCTTTGACATCAAGAACATAAGACTCAACAGCTCCAACAGTCAAAGCTTTGTCATGTATAAACTCTAAATCTTTACCTTCACCCACATCCATACAAACAGCAATAACATCGTAATCTTTTTTAAGCCATGTAATAGCGACTGAGGTATCAAGACCTCCTGAATAGGCAAGAATAACTTTCTCTTTTGACATATTATTTTCTCTTTTCTTATATTTTCTTAGGGTTGCTATCTCTATCAACCTTACGAGATAAATTATATTGAATATTTATTCATATGTCAACTATTTTTTTGATATTTTTTTATATTTATTTTTATTTTTATATTTTTAGTCAAAAAGTGTTTTATTTTTTTGGTTTTTATTCAATTTTATGCAATATCAGATTGAAAATAAATAACAGCCTTGAAACTGTTTAAATAGAATTAAAAATGTTTTTAACTATTTTTCTTATAAAATGCCAAAAGGCCTGTACAAAGTACTGACCTTTTGAACAACAGCATCCTCGGTAGAGAACAGAGCAACAATTTTAGATAGAATGAATGTCGTTTTTTATCCTGAACTGTAATTTCTTAGTCTATTTTTATAAATTGCTAAATTTGATCACTAAAAGCCATCCCGTAATGCCTCCTAAAAATAAGCAAGGGACTCCCGCTTTTCCTTTCAAAAATCAACCTACTTTGTTGTAAGATAAATATATAATTTAGCGTCGTTCCTATTAGAAAAAACTAAAAATATAAATCTATTTTTTTCCTAGTTAAGAACCATCAATTATTCAACTGATAGTCAGACCATGTCACATATGAATTTGTTTACGTAACATAAAAAAGAGCCTAGATACCCCAAGCTCTTTAACTGACTTATAACCTCAATTATGGATACATGTCAATGACGTAGTAGAAATACCAACCAAATCTTCACTTCTCTCAACTTTTTATTACAAATCTATTATAAAACTAATTTAAAGTTTTTAAAATGATAATATGACTACGTTATATCATCATTGTATTACAAAAACACTCTTAACTAAAATCATATGATGGCTGACATATTGCTTATGTACATTCGAAAACCCAACAAATGTTGGGTTCGTTTTTTTATAGTGTTGCGAGAACTTGATCAATATGTTTAATAGATTTTTCACGACCAAGTAAAAAGATAGTCTCTGGTAATTCTGGGCCGTGCATCTCTCCTGAAACAGCTATACGAATTGGCATGAAGAGGTTTTTCCCTTTAATTCCTGTTTCTTTTTGAACAGCCTTAATTTGTGAGAAAATATTTTCTGTAACAAACTCATCATCTGACATAGCTTCAAGTTTAGCTTTAAAGGCCTCAAGTACTGTTGGTACTGTTTCACCAGCCATAACTTCTTTTTCAGCCGCTGTCAATTCTGGGAAATCTTCGAAAAAGAGGTCTGTAAGAGGTACAATTTCTTCCGCAGCTGTCATCTGTGGTTTATAGAGTTCAACTAATTTTTCAGCTTTATCTGTCAAACGACCAGCTTCTTCCAAGAAGGGTTTGCAAAGAGCAAAGACCTTATCGAAATCAGCATGCTTGATGTAGTCATTACTCATCCAATCCAGTTTCTTCTGGTCAAAGGCCGCTGGAGACTTACTTAGACGGTTTTCATCAAAGAGTTTGATAAGTTCTTCGCGAGAGAAGATTTCGTCCTCGCCACCAGGGTTCCAACCTAGAAGAGCAATAAAGTTGAAGACTGCTTCTGGCAGGTAACCTTTTTTACGGTAATCTTCGATAAATTGAAGGGTGTTAGTGTCACGTTTAGACAACTTCTTACCAGTTTCAGAATTGGTGATAAGGGTCATGTGCCCAAACTCAGGCGCTTCCCAACCAAGAGCCTCATAAACCATAAGCTGTTTTGGCGTATTGGCAATGTGGTCATCTCCACGGATAACGTGTGAAATTTGCATATCGTGGTCATCAACAACAACCGCAAAGTTGTAAGTTGGATAACCATCCCTCTTCTGGATAACCCAATCACCACCGATATTGCCACCTTCAAATTCGATATCTCCTTTAACGATATCATGCCATTTATAGATTCCTGACTCATTAACAGCCAAACGAACTGTAGGAATAATGCCAGCGGCTTCACGTTCTGCGATGTAGGCGGCTTTTTCTTCTTCAGTCATACCAAGGAACTCGTTAATATAACGAGGTGTTTCACCTGCTGCTTCTTGACGTTCACGTTCTGCAGCCAACTCTTCTTCAGTTACATATGACTTGTAAGCCTTACCTTCTGCCAAAAGTTGATCAATATATTTTTGGTAAAGTGGCAAACGCTCTGATTGACGGTAATTTTCATGTGTTTCAGGACTTTCATCCCAGTCAATTCCCAACCAACGCAAGTTATCAAGCTGTGAACGCTCACCATCTTCAACGTGACGCTTACGGTCAGTATCTTCAATACGGATAATGAAAGTACCGCCATGATGACGTGCATAGAGGTAGTTAAACAATGCCGTACGGGCATTACCAATGTGTAGCAGCCCTGTTGGACTTGGTGCGTAACGAACGCGGATATCTTTAGCCAAGATAAATCTCCTTTTTATGTTTCATTCTTCAGTCTTTGGATACCTGGTTAGCTTGAAGGCTCTCCCCAAGCTTAAGCATAAGCTTATAAGTATCAATCCTTTTTATTATAACACAATCTAAAGGTTGTTCGAGGAATTTTATCAAAAAAACGACCACCTAAAGGTAGACGTTTTCGATAGTTTACTTAACGTGTTTTGCAAGATCTTTTTGAGCTTTGTCATTAGATTTCTTTAAGCCAATCTTTATAAGCTGAATCATACTGTTTCTTAGTTACAATATCATCTTGAGATTTAATATACTTGAAGTAGTAGGTCGAACCTTTATCACCAGCTTAAGCGTAAGCTCCTGAGAATGGCTGTATGCGAGAAACTACCGTTGCTGCACCACTATAAGCGGTAGCTGGAAGATAGAGGGCACTATCTTTCAACCATGCTTGAGCTTTAGCATATTTTTCATAACGAACTTTTAAATCTGTGGTTTCCTTAGAAGCATCCTCAACTAATTGGTCATATTCTTTAAGACCTACTTTTTCCACAGCTTGACTATTTGGATTGTCGTAACCCATAAAGGACTTGGTGTTCTCGCTACTAGTCGTTTTCAAAACATCAAGATATGTGGATGGATCGAGGTAATTAGGCTCCCAAGCAACACCAACTGACAAGTCCCAATCCTCTGCTGCTGCATTCGAAGCATAGTAAGTAATATTGTAGAAATCGTTGGCTGACAATTGATGGATATCAATGACAACATTCTCTTTTCCAAGTGTAGCTTCAATAGACTGTTTGAGAGATTGCACTTGATTCACAAAAACTTACTTGTTTGGTTTACTGGAATGTCCAAATAAATCGGGAATTGAACTCCTTCTGCTTGAAGGGCTTCCTTAGCTTTCGCGAACTCAGCCTTAGCTTTTTCTGGATTGTAAAGACCATCTTGACTATCTGCAAGATTCACACCAGACCACTCATCACCATAAGCAGGAAGTTGATCCATTACCATTGTTCCGAAATCTTTACCATCTGCTTGAAAAAAGTCTGGTTTAACAAAGATATTACGAACAGCTGTATTAGCACTTTCTTTACCATTCAACTGAGCTGCATAATTTGTACGATCAATGGCAAATCCTAATGATTGACGGAAATCCTTATTAAGAAGTACTGCTTTAGTTGATGATTTCTGTTGGTCATTTTCTTTAGAGGTATTATTGTAAGTTTGGCGATCAATATTAATACCAACCCCTTCTACTGATGCTGCTGGTTGAGTAGTATAGATATTATCTTTATACTTTTAAGAAACCTTAGAATAATTTGAGCTAGTAGGGAAGAGGCGAGCTAATGTATAGACACCGTCAGTGAACTTACGTTCCAAAGACTCTTGATCTGATCCATCATCATAACTTAATTTGATATTGTCAAAGTAGACATTATCCTTATCCCAATAATTTTCATTCTTGGTGAACTCAATAGATGATTTAGTTGTCAAAGCTTTAAGAAGGCATGGTCCGTTATAAAGAATAGACGTTGGATCCGTTGACTTACCAAAATCTTTTCCTTTAGATTTCAAAAACTCTGCGTTAACAGGCCAAGTGACAGAGTAAGTCAATTTTGAATTCCAGTAAGGTACTGGTTGGCTAAGTGTATATTGCAAGGTGTGATCATCAACCGCTTTGATACCTACAGCTGAAAAATTTTTGTTAGCTCCAGAGAGGTATTCATTTAGACCTTTAACTGAATTTTGTAGCAAATAGATAGCTTCAGATTTTGTATCTGCGGCAAGTTTAAGGCCTGTTACAAATTCCTTAGAAGTCACATCTGCATATTCTTCGCCGTTGAAGTGTACCATTTGAGCCCCTTACGAATCTTGTAAGTATAGGTCAAACCATCTT
>ENA-OPVY01001584-OPVY01001584.1-human-gut-metagenome-genome-assembly--contig:-NODE-1584-length-10243-cov-3.955830_pt1 | contig 10243 bp, 8 predicted proteins | sample MGYA00241503_ERZ501998 | MGnify/ENA primary metagenome ERZ501998 (study PRJEB25962, sample SAMEA2042107) | human gut metagenome | biome: human gut; feature: human-associated habitat; material: faeces... | reverse complement strand
CTGAAAGTCGACGCGGATGCCTCGGTGGTCGATAACGTGCCGGTACATGTGGCTCTGCGCCCGGAAAAAATCATGCTTTGCGAAGAGCCGCCCGCCAATGGTTGTAACTTCGCGGTGGGGGAGGTGATACACATTGCCTATCTCGGCGATCTTTCGGTGTATCACGTTCGTCTGAAAAGTGGGCAGATGATTAGCGCCCAGCTACAAAACGCCCATCGTCATCGTAAAGGGTTACCGACCTGGGGCGACGAAGTACGTTTGTGCTGGGAAGTGGACAGCTGTGTGGTGCTGACGGTTTAAGGAGCAAAGATGAGTACACTTGAACCTGCTGCCCAGTCGAAACCGCCGGGCGGATTTAAGCTGTGGTTGTCGCAGCTGCAAATGAAGCATGGGCGCAAACTGGTCATTGCGTTGCCATATATCTGGTTGATCTTGCTGTTTCTGCTGCCATTTCTGATTGTCTTTAAAATAAGCCTGGCAGAGATGGCGCGCGCTATTCCACCTTATACCGAACTGATGGAGTGGGCTGACGGGCAACTTTCCATCACTCTTAATCTCGGTAATTTTCTGCAACTGACCGACGATCCGCTCTATTTTGATGCTTATCTCCAGTCGTTACAGGTGGCGGCGATTTCGACTATTTGCTGTTTACTGATCGGCTATCCGCTGGCGTGGGCGGTGGCGCACAGTAAGCCTTCGACCCGTAATATCTTATTACTACTGGTGATCCTGCCGTCGTGGACCTCGTTTCTGATCCGCGTTTATGCCTGGATGGGAATATTAAAAAACAACGGTGTGCTGAATAATTTTCTGCTGTGGCTGGGGGTTATCGATCAACCGCTGACCATTCTTCATACCAATCTGGCAGTTTATATTGGCATTGTTTACGCCTACGTGCCGTTTATGGTACTGCCGATCTACAATACCCTTGCGAAGATCGATGACAACGTGATCAACGCGGCCAGGGACCTGGGCGCGGACAACTACCAGACGCTCACAAAGATCCTGCTTCCACTAAGCGTTCCTGGAATCGTCAGCGGGATCACGATGGTATTCGTGCCGGCACTCACCACCTTCGTGATCTCGAACCTCCTGGGCGGCAGCAAGATCCTGCTCATTGGAAACGTCATCGAGCAGGAATTCACAAAGGGAAGCAACTGGAACCTCGGTGCCGGACTTTCCATCGTGCTCATGGTATTCATCCTTCTCAGCATGACCATGATCGCAAAATACGATAAGGATGGGGAGGGATCTGCATTCTGATGAAAACCGCAAGAGAAAGATTTAAGAAATTTATTGAGGATTTCTATCTGGTGCTGGTACTGGTCTTTCTGTACGCGCCGATCCTCGTCATGATGGTCCTGTCCTTCAACAGCTCGAAATCGAGATCCCAGTGGGGCGGATTCACCTTAAAATGGTACACACAGATGTTTGAGAGCGCCACGATCATGGATGCCCTCTATAATACGTTACTGATCGCGTTCCTGTCGGCGCTTATCGCAACGATCCTCGGAACAGCGGCGGCCATCGGACTCTCCGCGATGAAGAAGCTTCCGCGGACAATCTGTATGGGACTCAACAATATCCCGATGCTAAACTCCGATATCGTGACAGGGATCTCCCTGATGCTGATGTTCATCGCCTTCGGGATCTCCCTGGGCTTCAAGACGATCCTGTTCGCCCATATCACCTTCAACGTGCCCTATGTGATGCTGAGCGTCATGCCGAAGCTTAAGCAGACGAGCCGGAACACCTACGAGGCGGCCATGGACCTGGGCGCCGGTCCGTTACAGGCGTTTTTCAAGGTGGTGTTCCCGGATATTATGCCTGGTGTGTTATCGGGCTTTTTGATGGCGTTTACGATGTCTCTCGATGATTTTATCATCACCCACTTTACGAGAGGTGCCGGGATCAATACACTTTCCACCCTGATCTACAGTGAGGTGCGCCGCGGCATCAAGCCGTCCATGTACGCCCTGTCCACCGTAATCTTCGTGACGGTCCTCGCGCTGCTTCTCATCACGAACTTTGCCCCGGCAAAACCGCAGGCGAAGGCGGGAGCCGGAAGCTTCGGTCCGAACGCGGTACCGGATAAGGAAAAGAAGCCGTTGTGGAACGGAAAGACAGCCATCGTGCTGGCGTCCTTCCTGATCGTGGGAATCGTCTGCTATACAAGCTATCTTCACTTTGCGTCATCCCACTCCAACGAACTCTATGTTTACAACTGGGGGGAGTATATTGATGAGAGTGTTATCGATGAATTTGAGGCGGAAACCGGAATTCATGTGACGTATGACCTCTTAGAGACAAACGCGGAGATGTATCCGGTCATCGAGGCAGGAGCAGTCAGCTACGACGCGGTATGTCCGTCGGACTACATGATCCAGAAGATGGTGGAGAACGGACTTCTCGCCGAGATCAACTTTGAGAATGTGCCGAATATTGCGAATATCGATCCGGTCTACCTTGAAAAATCAAAGGCGTTTGATCCGGAGAACCGCTATTCTGTCCCGTATACATGGGGAACGGTCGGAATTATCTACAATGTCCAGAAGCTGGAAGAGCTTGGAGTCCCGGCGCCGACAAAGTGGTCGGATCTCTGGGATGAAAGATTAAAGGGCGAGATCCTGATGCAGGACAGCGTCCGCGACGCGTTTATGGTTGCATTAAAGGAACTTGGATATTCCATGAACACCACAGACGTGGGAGAGCTGGAGGAGGCGAAGAAGCTTCTCCTGGCGCAGAAGCCGTTAGTACAGGCATATGTTGTGGACCAGGTCCGCGATAAGATGTTAAACGGCGAGGCGGCGGTAGGTGTTATCTACTCCGGTGAGCTGTTATACCTCCAGGAAGAGGCGGAGACACTGGATCTCGATTATGATCTTGAGTACGTTCTTCCTAAAGAGGGAACAAACCTGTGGATCGATTCCTGGGTCATCCCGGACAACGCGAAGAATAAGGAGAACGCGGAGAAGTGGATCAACTTCCTCTGCCGCCCGGATATCGCGGTGAAGAACTTCGAGTACATCACCTACGCAACCCCGAACAAGGCAGCGTTCGAGATCCTGGATCCGGAATATCAGGAAAATAAATCTGTATTCCCGGATACAGATGAGCTGGAGAATTCTGAGGTCTACAGTTATCTTGGAACCGAGGCGGATGATCTTTATAATGCACTCTGGAAGGAAGTTAAATCGCAGTAATATATGAAAGAAAACGGGAATCCGGCAGAAACAAACTCTGCCGGGTTCCCGTTTTTGATTTCTATAGTTCCATATTTTATGATACCAGGGTCAAAAGGTCAGAAGTTCGACGCAAGCTTGCTTGCAGGAGAATTTTTGACCTTGGGACCCGCCAAAAACATGAGTAAGTAGCCATTTTTCAAAGAAAAATGAGCGAATTACGAATGTTTTTGAGAATTGCGGGAGCACGCAGTGCAGAGCAATTCGGTATCAGAGGGGTCAAAAGCTTTTGACCCCAACATCATATTTTACAGCAATACTGCCCTTATCTCCGGTTCGCCTTCTCCACATGCACGCTCTTACCCTTGATCTTCACATGGTTCATTGCGTCCATAACGATATCGGCCTGCTCCTTCGGAACTTCCACGAAGGTATATTTGTCATACATATCGATACTTCCAACGAGACGGCCCGGAATTCCGGATTCACCGGCGATGGCTCCTAAGATATCGCCCGGCTTCACGTTCTGGTTCTTTCCGAGGTTGATGAACAGTCTTGTCATGCCGCCTCTGGCGTTCTTTCTGTCCATGTACTCCTCGTCATCGCCTCTCTGGCGTCTGCGTCCGTTTCTTCCGCGGTCATTTCTTCCGCCGCGTCGGTCGAGATCGTCAAGGTCACGGAGCGGTCTTCCCTCATCCGCGATATCCTCGTAATCGTCACCCATGGCCATCTTCAGGAACGCTGCCGCAAGCTCTAAGGAAGTGTAATCCTCAGCAAGAAGACGCTTCTCGATAATATCTGTCATGCGCTCTAAATTGCTGTCGTCACCGATATGCTGCTGAACATCATCTAAGATCTTCTCCGCCTTGATCGCAGTCACATCGTCTAAGGACGGGATCGGCTGCGGAACGATTTTTGTCTTGCAGAATCTCTGGATGTCGCGGAGCTTGTAGACCTCGCTTCCCACCGCAAGGCTGAATGCGCGTCCTTCTCTTCCGGCACGTCCGGTACGCCCGATACGATGTACATAGTACTCGTCATCCTGCGGAATGTCGTAGTTGAATACGGCTTCCACATCGTCAACGTCGATACCTCTCGCCGCAACGTCCGTCGCAACAAGGATCTCGGTAGCGCCATTTCGGAAGCTTCCCATTACACGGTCACGCTGCTCCTGCTTTAAGTCTCCGTGAAGACCTTCCGCAAAGTATCCGCGGCCCTGGAGTGCCTGCACCAGCTCATCCACCTGCTTTTTCGTGTTGCAGAACGCAACGGAGAGCTTCGGGGAATAAAGATCTAACAGACGGCACATAACTTCCACTTTATTTCTCGGTTTTACTTCATAATAATACTGGGTCACCTTCGGAACCGTCAGTTCCTTCTTCACGACCTGAACCATCTTCGGGTCCTTCTGGAACTTCTGGGCGATCTGGGCGATCGCGTGAGGCATTGTCGCGGAGAACATAACAGTCTGGCGCTCCTCCGGAAGCTCGCCGAGGATCGTCTCCATGTCCTCGAGGAATCCCATGTTCAGCATCTCGTCCGCCTCATCGAGAACTACCGTGTGGATCGCGTCGGTGCGGATCGTCTTTCTTCTCATATGATCCATCACACGTCCCGGGGTTCCAACGATGATCTGGACACCGCCCTTTAAGGAGCGGATCTGTTTTACGATCTCCTGTCCGCCGTAGACCGGGAGGATCTTGATTCCGGACATGTATTTCGCAAGGCGGCGAAGCTCTTCCGCTACCTGGATCGCAAGTTCTCTCGTCGGGCAGAGGATCATTGCCTGTGTCTTTCTGTTTTCCGGGTCCATCTTCATGAGAAGCGGAATTCCGAAAGCTGCGGTCTTACCGGTTCCGGTCTGCGCCTGGCCGATCATGTCATGGCCTTCCATCTCAACCGGGATCGCCTGGGCCTGGATCGGGGACGCCGCCTCAAATCCCATATCTGTAACTGCGCGGAGGATCCGCGGGTCTAAATTAAGTTCGTCAAATCTGATTGTTTCCATTCAATATCCTTTCTATGTTGTCTGCATAACGATTCCATGCCAGGATACATTCATTCGACGACTCCTACGGACTCCCAGATCTCTATACCGGTCACAGAATTCTATATACAATACTGACGGCTCGTTAGTATTTCAAGCCATACAGGGTGCAAATGTAAAATATCTTATAACATAGGGAAGAAAAAGTCAAGCGACGATGTCTAAAAAAACGGAAGGGCAGGTACTTTTTTAAGTACCACGCCCTTCCGGGGTGTATGTTAATTTAAACCAGTATCAAGCCTCTTTTTTGTGGTAGCACAGATATCCAAACGCCGCCGCAACGCCCACCGAGTAGATCACGAAGGTGCAGGCAAACGGAAGCTTCGCATTCACAGAGTAGATAAATCCCGCTGTCAGGGAACCCGCAATACTTCCCAATGACTGGGTCGCGTTGAAGAATCCCATGACGAGGTTCTTCTGCTCCGGCGATGCCTGGTCTGCCACCATGTTCTGGAGAACCGGGACGCTGACGGAATAGCCAGCGTAAACAAGGATACTGAACAGGATGAAGATTCCGATCTTCACGGATATCAATGTTCCGATGGAAGCCAGCGCACAGAACGCTGTGAGAACCACCATAGACTTTTTGACGTTCGTCTTCTTGATGATCCAGATACAGAGGCTCATGTTCGCGATAAAGGATACGAAACCGACGCCCGCCTTGATGATTCCGTTGTAGGAGGAAGTCAGGCCCAGCTGTGCCTTTAAGTAGTAGTTAAAAGCCTGGTCGAAACCGGTATTTCCGAAGTTGATAAAGATGTTGATCGCAAACAGGAACACGAAAGCCATGCACATGAAATTCCTGCTGTCGATGAACGCCTGGAATGGGTTTGCTTCCTTCATGAGCTGCTTTGCCGGAATATCCTTTAAATTCGCCGTGCTGTCCGGTTCACAGATGAGGAAGAAGGCAATTGCCACCGCGATCAGGGTTCCCGCCTGGACTAAGAACGCCAGACGCACGGAAAACTCGCCTAAAAATCCGCCTATCATGTAGCCGAAAGCGCTGGCCACGCTCTTGATCGTTGCACTATATGTCAGGTATTTCCCCTGGTCTTCCGGGTCTGACTTGTTTACGATATAGGTCAGAAAGCTTACAAAGATACCGCCGGTGAAGAGTCCCGCGAACATTCTCGCGAGAATGATCATGAGTTCCGTCGTAGCGTAGGCAAACCATACCTGGGCCACACCGTATCCCAGACAGCAGATCAATAAGGAAAGCCTTGAAGAAATATAGTTATTGATCTTACCCCAGAACGGAGATAACAGGAAGTTTGTGATCAGCATAACTGCTAACGCCACTCCAAACATGTAGTCGTGGAGGTGCAGCTCCTGGATTACCGTCGGTGTGACCGGGTGGGCAAAGTTGGCTGCCAGGTTAAATACGATCATGGCAGTGAAAAAGGCAGCAAATCTCAATTTGTACTTCATAAGCGTTGTCTTCCTTTGTCTTAATTTTCAGTTCCATACTTCTGTCATTCTTCACGTCCCACTGAAACTGTTTCGTTTTTTTCGCATTTTGCTTTATTTTTGCAGAAAATTCACATAATTCAAGTTTAAACTTATATCCGCTGAATGTCAAGCGCAAACAACCGTATGTTCTCTGTAACACCTTATCAAGATTTTTCTCCCCACAGCAAAGGCACACCCCAAACATCAGGATGTGCCTGTTACTCTTAGCTTTCGTTTTCTATTTTCCCGGCATCTCTGCCATAATTTCCGCCATCTCTTTTAATCCTGTAAACACAGCATCCGGCACCGTGTCAGCGTTCTCCAGATCCCCGACCTTCGTCTCCCCGGAGAGCACCAGGATCCCGTGGGCTCCATTTGCCACGCCGGTCTTCACATCGGTATAGAGACGGTCTCCCACAAAGGATATCTTCTCCCGCTCGCTTCCCGTGAGTGTCAGTACCATATCCACAGTTTCCTTAAATGGTTTTCCCACATACTTTGGCTGCTTTCCCGTAGACAATGAGATTGCCGCGCACATAGCACCACAATCCGGGATAAATCCATCCCGCGTCGGACAGTTGATATCCAGATGTGTTGCCAGGAATACTGCCCCGCTCCGGATATAGGTACAGGCCCTCTCTAACTTCTCGTAGGTCAGAGTCATATCAAATCCGATGACCACAACATCCGGCATATCCTTTGTGAGGAGAATGCCGTTCTCCCGGAAATTTTCCTCCAGGTCCGGGGTTCCAACTAAGTAAACCTTTTTTCCCGGATAATACATTTTCAGATATTCGATCATCACATCGCCGGATGTAATGATCTGATCCCGGCGGATATGGCAGTCCATTTTCGCCAGCTTATCAATATAGGTCCTCGGAGATTTCGAGGAATTATTTGTAAAAAATACATACCGCTTTCCGAGACGTTCCACCTGTCTTAAAAATTCCAGGGATCCGTCCAGGATCTGCGTGTCCAGATAGAAGGTTCCGTCCATGTCCAGGACGAAAAGCTCTGTCTCCTCCAAAAGTTTTTTTCTGTCCATCTTCCTTTTCTCCCCACCTTATACCTTGAACCGGTATCCGACACCCCAGATCGTCTCGATATACTGGGGCTTCGCGGTATTCATCTCGATCTTCTCGCGGATCTTCTTGATGTGGACTGTAACGGTCGCAATATCACCGATGGATTCCATGTCCCAGATCTTGGAAAACAGCTCTTCCTTCGTGAAGACGTGGTTCGGGTTCTGGGCTAAGAACGCCAGAAGATCAAATTCTTTTGTCGTAAAGTTCTTCTCCTCGCCGTTTACATAGACGCGGCGGGCTGTCTTATCGATCTTTAAACCGCGGATCTCGATGATATCGTTCACCGGGGTTCCGCTTCCGATGAGTCTCTCGTAGCGGGACAGGTGGGCTTTGACTCTCGCCACCATCTCGCTCGGACTGAACGGCTTTGTAATATAGTCGTCGGCGCCGAGACCAAGACCGCGGATCTTATCGATATCGTCTTTCTTTGCGGAGATCATGATCACCGGTGTATTCTTCGTCTCACGGATCTTCTTGCAGATCTCAAATCCGTCCACTCCCGGCAGCATAAGGTCCAGGATAAAGAGGTCGAACTCCTCTGAAATCGCCCGCTTTAAACCAGCTTCTCCGTCATTTTCTATCTCAACCTCGAAACCGGACAGTTCCAGATAGTCCTTTTCGAGTTCCGCAATACTCTCCTCATCTTCTACGATCAGAATTTTACTCATATATTGTTCCTCCTATTATGGGTATTATATTTTACTGCTGCGTGTCCCCCACGATCTTTCTGAGCACAAAATGGATCTCCGTTCCGATTCCCAGCTTGCTGGTTGCCCAGATCTTTCCTCCATGGTCCTCGATGATCTTCTTTACGATGGAAAGACCAATGCCGCTACCGCCCTTGCTGGAATTTCTCGAGGAATCCGTCCGGTAGAAACGGTCGAAAATATACGGAAGCTCTTTCTGTCCTATGCCTTTTCCGTTGTCCTCGATCTCCACCTGGACAAAGTCACCCACATCCAGGATCCGGATATTGATGATCCCATTCTTTTTATCCATGTATTTTAAGGAATTTCCGATGATGTTGTTGATGACGCGCTTCATCTGCTCCGCGTCTGCGATCACCATCACGTCCTCATCCACAAAGTTAAAATAGCCCAGCTCGATTCCTCTCGCCTCGAGTTCCAGTCCCACTTCCTCCACGCAGTCGCGAAAGTAGTTTGCCACGTTGATCTTCGAGAAGGTGTACGGGATCTTATTTGTGTCGATCTTTGAGTAGAATGTCAGCTCGTTGATCAGGCGGTCCATATCGTTCGCCTTGTTATAGATCGTCCTGATATATTTATCCCGCTTCTCCGGCGAGGACGCAACGCCTTCCATGAGACCTTCCGCGTAGCCCTTGATGGCTGTGATCGGGGTCTTTAGGTCGTGGGAGATGTTACTGATCAGCTCCTTGCTCTCCTTATCATACTGGATCTTTTCTTCCGTCGATTCTTTCAGACGGATCCTCATTTCCTCGAAGTTCTGGCAGAGCTGCCCGATTTCGTCATCGTCCTCCACATCGAGAGTGAAGTCCAGATTTCCGTCGCGGATCTGTTTCGTTGCCTCCTGAAGCTTTCCGATCGGCCATAAGATCGACCGGTAGACCCAGGCTGTCAGCATACCGCCTGTGATAAAAAGGATCAGCACACTGCTGAAGAACATCTCTGTGATCAGGGATTTTACCTCCGGGATCACGTCCACAACATTCGTCACAAGGTAGACCGCGATCCGGCTCCCATCTGCCAGTTCAAATTCTCTCTGTTTGATCAGATGTTCCGTATTTTTATCCAGATAATTGCCCCAGGAATCAGAGTCATTGATCTCCGCATAGTCCGATATCTCTCTCTCCAGGCTCGATGCTGTCTCGTCGTTTCCTATATAGATCAGTTTTCCATCCTTCGTCACCATCAGAAAGGAGTGTTTTTCAGTCATCCGGGCGTTCAGGTCCCCCAGATACGACTGGTCTGTGAAAATCTCCGGATCCTTCGCGATCTTTTCTTCGATCTCCTTCTGAATGCTCTCAGTCAGGTGGCTGAATACCCGGATCGACGCGCCAGCGGAGAGATCCACCTGGCCAACGTCGTAAGTCTCCCGAAACACCCGGTTCTGATAGGAACTGAGTCCTAAAATTGAGATATAGATCAAAAAGATCGGTACCACCGTGATCGTCAGAAATGTGATAAGTAATTTTGTACGTATTTTCATGAGCGGCTGTGCGCTCCCTTCTTATTTTTTGTCCGTCAGTCTGAGCCGGCATACCGGCTTTCTGATCGCTCCGCACTACGTGCTCCTACGTCTGTGCCCCGCACCGGCCGGTGCAAAGCGATCCGGTATCCGATGGGGCAAAAGATCCTTTAACCCCAACAGTATATAATAAGTATAACACAACTCTTGTGGGTAATTTATAAAAGTATTCTAAAAAAGAATGTGCCTTGGCACATTCTCGCGCCGCGCGCGGTCGCTTGCGACAGTCTACATCTTCGCGCGAGTGCGCATCT
>ENA-OPVY01001575-OPVY01001575.1-human-gut-metagenome-genome-assembly--contig:-NODE-1575-length-10323-cov-3.552006_pt1 | contig 10323 bp, 9 predicted proteins | sample MGYA00241503_ERZ501998 | MGnify/ENA primary metagenome ERZ501998 (study PRJEB25962, sample SAMEA2042107) | human gut metagenome | biome: human gut; feature: human-associated habitat; material: faeces... | reverse complement strand
TATGACCGGCGGCATCGCCTATGTGCTGGACGAGGATTGGGACTTCTACCAGCGTGTGAACAAGGATATGGTCAGCCTGGAACCCGTGGAGCACAAGTACGACGTGGCTTTGCTGAAAGACCTGATCCGCGAGCATGTAGAAAAGACCGGTTCGCCCCGCGGCAAGGAGATTTTGGACAACTTCGGCGAGTATCTGCCCAAGTTCAAGAAGGTACTGCCGCACGATTACGACAAGATGCTGCGCTTGATCGCCCAGATGGAAGAAAAGGGCGAGGACAGCGAGCAGGCGCAGATCGAAGCATTTTACGCGATGAAGAACACGAAGTAAGGGAGGCAGAGTATCATGGGTAAACCGACAGGCTTTATGGAGATCAAACGGCAGACCAGCATGGAACTGCCGCCCGAGGAACGCATCCAGAACTTTAACGAATTTCATGTGCCGCTGCACACCGACGAGCAGCAGGCCCAAGGTGCCCGCTGCATGGACTGCGGCGTGCCCTTCTGCCAGGCAGGAATGATGATCGGAGGTATGGCATCCGGCTGTCCGCTGCACAATCTGGTGCCGGAGACCAATGATCTGATCTATCGCGGGAACTGGAAACAGGCATATGAGCGTCTCGAAAAGACACATTGTTTTCCGGAATTTACCGGAAGAGTCTGCCCGGCGCTCTGTGAGGCGGCATGTACCTGTGCCTTGAACGGAGATCCGGTGGCAATTAAGGACAACGAGAAAATGATCATTGAACATGCATTCCAGAACGGATGGGTGACAGCACAGCCGCCGAAGGTGCGTACCGGAAAGACGGTGGCAGTGATCGGAAGCGGACCGGCAGGTCTTGCTGCGGCATTACTGCTCAACCGAAGAGGGCATCAGGTGACTGTATTTGAGCGAAGCGACAGAATCGGAGGACTTCTGTGCTATGGAATTCCGAATATGAAACTGGAAAAAGACATTGTAGAGAGAAGAGTCCGGCTGATGAAAGAAGAAGGCGTTCTTTTTAAAACCGGAGTGAATGTAGGAAAAGATGTGACTGCAGCAGAGCTTCAAAAACAGTTCGACCGGGTGATCTTAGCCTGCGGAGCATCGAATCCGAGAGATATCGAGGTGCCGGGAAGAGACAGTAAAAATATTTATTTTGCTGTGGATTTCCTGTCTTCGGTAACAAAGAGTCTCCTGGATCAGGATCTGAAAGAGGGCACTTTTATCCCGGCAAAAGGGAAACATGTGCTGGTGATTGGAGGCGGTGATACAGGAAATGACTGCGTGGGGACCGTGATCCGACTGGGGGCCAAATCGGTTACACAGCTGGAGATGATGCCCAAGCCTTCCAAAGAGAGAACAAAGTCCAATCCATGGCCGCAGTGGCCGCGCACGGAGAAGACGGACTATGGTCAGGAAGAGGCCATTGCAGTCTTTGGAAAAGATCCGAGAATGTATCAGACAACGGTAAAGGAATTCCAGAAGGACAAAAACGGAAATGTCAAAAAAGCAGTTCTGGTCAGCCTGGAGCCTCAAAAGGATAAAAAGACAGGCAGAATGCAGATGGTTCCCGTTGCGGGCAGTGAAAAAGTGGTGGATGCCAGTCTGGTACTGATCGCCGCAGGGTTTACGGGCAGCCAGAAATATGTAACAGATGCATTTGGGGTATCTGTAGATGCAAGAACAAATGTAGCGACAAAAGAAGAAACGTATGAGACCAATGTACCGGGGGTATTTGCAGCAGGAGATGTGCGCAGAGGTCAGTCGCTGGTCGTATGGGCGATCCAGGAAGGAAAACAGGCTGCAAAAGCAGTGGATTATTCTCTGATGGGGTATACAAATCTGTAAGAGAGAAATATAATAGGATCATAGTGTAAGACAAGGAGAGGATGTTATGGAGAAGTATAGAAAAACAGAAATTCTGCAGATCGTGGAGGAAGAAGGCGTTGAGTTTATCCGTCTGCAGTTTACAGATATGTTCGGAACCTTGAAAAATGTCGCAGTTCCGGTCAGCTGCCTGGAAAAAGCAATGGATGACCGCAGCGCGATCGACCTGGCTTCTTTGAACGGATTTGCAAAAGAAGAGGAGACAGAGTTGTATCTCAAGCCGGATTTTTCTACGTTTACCATACTGCCATGGCGTCCTCAGAATGGAAAAGTTGCCCGTTTTTTGTGTGACGTATGCACAGAGGATGAAAGAGAATATGAACTGAGCCCGCGTCTGATCCTGAAACGGGCGCTGGAAAAAGCTGAGAAACAGGGATATACACTGGAAGTGAATCCGGAGTGTGAATTTTTCCTGTTCCATACAGATGACGATGGAATGCCGACGACTGTTTCGCACGAAAGGGCAGGATATCTGGATACGTCGCCGATCGATCTGGGCGAGAATACAAGAAGGGAGATTATTCTGATGCTGGAGGAGATGGGATATCAGATCACATCTTCTCATCATGAGATCGCGCCGGCCCAGCATGAGATTGATTTTGCATTTGAAGACGCGCTTTCCACGGCCGATAAGGTGATGACATTTAAAATGGCAGTCCGTACGATTGCAAAGCGCTACGGTCTTCATGCTACATTTATGCCGAAACCACGCCAGGATGTAAACGGTTCCGGTATGCATCTTCACATGCGGCTTCTTAAGAACGGCAGAAATGTGTTTACCGGGGAAAACGGTGAATTGAGTACAGACGGCGAGGCATTTCTGGCAGGAATTCTGGGACATGTGGTGGGGATGACCGCAGTGTTTAATCCGCTGGTCAATTCCTATAAGCGTCTGGTTCCGGGCTTTGAGGCACCTTCCGATGTGACCTGGTCCAGAACACAGAGAAATGCGCTGCTCCATGTCAGAAAACGCAGAGGAGAAGGCGTGGATCTGGAGCTGAGAAGTCCGGATTGTGCGGCAAATCCATATCTGCTTCTGGCACTTTGTCTGGAAGCAGGACTGGATGGAATCAGGAAGCAGCAGAAAGCGCCAAAGGAACTGACAGAAGATATCCGCAGACTGTCCGGTGAGGAGAAAAAGCAGCGAAAAATTCAGAGCCTTCCGGAAAATCTGGGAGTGGCACTGGATGCAATGGGACAGGATCTGTTGGTGCGGGAAGTGCTTGGAGAATCCTATGTTGCGGAATATCAGAAAATGAAACGCCGGGAATGGAAAAACTATCTGGAACAGGTAACAAAGTGGGAACTGGAACAGTATCTGTATCTGGTTTAAAAAAAATCAATGGAGGCCGCAGATGGGAGTCATCGTTGTCGTATTACCAAAGCTTGAGAATGCGAAAAAAGTGAAGAAAATACTGCTTGAACACGGATTTCAGACGGTGTTTGCGTGTTCTTCTGCCTCTGCGGCTCTTCAGATGGTTGGTGAATATTCGTATGGTCTTGTCATCAGCGGGTACCGGATGCCGGATATGTATTATCTGGATCTGGTAGATTGCCTGCCGCGGAATTTTGAATCCATTCTGTTAGGATCCGAGGAGACGGTGGCACAAGTCGGTGCAGGGATTTTATCCCTGACCATGCCGATCAAAGCCTATGATCTGGTCAATACCGCAGATATGGTGCTTCGTCAGCTGGAGCGGCGGATCAAAAAGAAAACCCGGACACCAAAAAAACGGAGTGAGAAGGAACAGAGTTATATCCGTAATGCAAAATTTCTGTTGATGGAGAGAAACTATCTGACAGAGGAGGAAGCCCACAAATATCTGCAGAAATGCAGTATGGATAATGGAACGAATATGGTGGAGACAGCACAGATGATCCTGACACTGCTGTTTGATGAGACATAACTGGAAAAGAGTGAGGAAAATAGAATGCCGAATTTAAATGAAAATTATTTGAAACTGCAGGAAAATTATCTTTTTTCGGAGATCGCACACCGTGTTGCTGCGTATACGAAGCAGAATCCGGGAAAAAATGTGATACGCCTGGGAATCGGAGATGTCACACGTCCTCTGTGTCAGTGTGCCGGAGAGGCACTTCTTGAAGGGGCAAAAGAGATGATGTCTGCGGATACGTTTAAAGGATATGGCCCGGAGCAAGGGTATGAAGATACCAGAAAAGCCATTGTGGACTATTACAAAAGAAGTGGTGTAGAGATCGATGCGTCTGCCGTGTTTGTGTCAGACGGAGCAAAGAGTGATACAGGGAATATCACGGATCTGTTTGCTCACGACAATGTGATCCTGATCCCGACACCGGTTTATCCTGTCTATGTGGACTCCAATGTTATGTGCGGAAATAAAGTGGAGTATATTGAGGGAAATGCAGACAATGACTTCCTTCCGATGCCGGACTGGAATCAGCATGCGGATATCATTTATATCTGTTCGCCAAACAATCCGACCGGCGCATGCTATAACAAAGGCCAGTTAAAAGAGTGGGTGGATTATGCGCTGAAGAATCAGGCAGTGATCCTTTTTGATGCGGCTTATGAGGCGTTTGTGTCTGATCCGGAACTTCCGAGAAGTATCTATGCCGTAGAAGGGGCAAAACAGTGCGCGATAGAGTTCTGTTCGCTTTCCAAAACAGCGGGATTTACCGGAACCAGATGTGGATATACGATCGTTCCCAAGGAACTGGTATTTACAGCGTCCACAGGAGAAGAGATGTCGCTCAATGCTATGTGGAACAGACGTCAGTGCACAAAATACAATGGTACTTCCTATATTGTACAGAAAGCGGCAGCGGCAGTGTTCAGTGAGGAAGGCATCCGTCAGTGCCGGGAGAATCTGGAATACTATCGGGAGAATGCGCGAGTCATTACGGATACACTTTCAGACCTTGGTATCCGGTTTTATGGAGGGGTACATTCCCCGTATGTCTGGTTTGAATGCCCGAAGGACATGGATTCCTGGACATTTTTTGACTATCTGCTGCAGGAGATCCAGGTAGTCGGAACGCCCGGAGCCGGATTTGGAGAGAATGGAAAACACTATTTCCGTCTGACCTCATTTGGTACTTATGAGAATACAGCAGAGGCAATGAAACGCTTCCGGAATCTTCTGGAAACAAAATAAAAAACGGAAGTTCGTGTTCTCTGACTAGAAAAGTTTTCTTTCTTAAAAAAGCATGAAGTTTATGACAGTAAGAGCCAAATATGGTATACTGATAGAGACTAAGTGAGAAGGGAGATTTTCCAAGTTGAGAGGAGAACACCAGATGGAAGACGCGATCAAGAATTATGAAGACGTGGACAGTTGGAAGACCGTCATTTTCTTATATAATGCAGCAATGAAAGAGGTAGGAACGAAGCTGGAGATTCTCAATGATGAGTTTCAGCATGTACATAAATATAATCCGATCGAGCACATTAAGACAAGGATCAAGACGCCGGAGAGTATTGTAAAAAAGCTCAAGCGATATGGCTATGAGAGCTCGATCGAAAATATGCTCCGTTATATCAATGACATTGCAGGCGTGCGGCTGATCTGTTCATTTACTTCTGATATTTACCGCCTGGCGGAGATGATCGGGAACCAAAGTGACTTGAAAGTGCTGGCGATCAAGGATTATATTAAAAAGCCGAAAGAGAGCGGATATAAGAGTTATCACATGCTGGTTTCCGTGCCGATTTTTCTGTCGGACAGTGTGGTAGATACCAAGGTGGAGATTCAGATCCGCACCATTGCAATGGATTTCTGGGCAAGTCTTGAGCATAAGATCTATTATAAGTTTGAAGGTGATGCACCGGATTATATCAGTCGCGAGCTTCAGGAGTGTGCGCAGATGGTGTCTGAGTTGGATGATAAGATGCTCTCTCTGAATGAAGCGATACAGGCGTGTCTGGAAGTGGAGAACACACCGGTACCTGTTGAGCCGGTAAAGGAGAAACAGGAGCAGGAGAAGAAGCAGGAAGATATCGTAGAGCATATTTTGGGAAAAGAATCGTGAGAGAAAAACAGCCGTGGCTGCCATGAAAAGTGGCAGCTGCGGCTGTTATTTTTGAGTCTGCTTTAACATTTTTTCGTGCATTACGAACATAAGAATCAGGATCAAAAGCAGTTCTAAAAAGACAGTTACTTCTCCAATCGGTAATAGCAACAATATGATGCCTGATAATATCACGTCTTGTCCCAGCAGTATGATTACTTTTGGCAGGAACAGTTGGATTTTTTAGATATTCAAACGGTTTTATAAGTGTACGCCGAGAGAGTATCGGAAAAAAGAAAATGATTAGTAAACAGAAAAAATAGTTTACTAAAATTAAAAATGTATTTTGGTAAACTGAGATGAATAGTAAACTATATATAATATTTACGAAGCTGGTTTATAGACCTGTTTTTATATGCATAATATACAAAAAATAGATCTGCAATTCGTTAATAAATTACAAAAACAAGAAAAGTGTACAAGAAACATTTGACTTTAGGTAAAACTGGTTTATAATCGAGTTATAGTTAACCGGTTACTAAAAGCGAGATGAGTAAGACAGAAGAAAAAGGAAGGAAAAGGAGAAAGGCAAATGATAGGAATTATCGTTGCGGGACATGGAAATTTTCCGACAGGGATCATGAGCGCAGTAAGCCTCATTGCAGGAAATCCTGAGCATATAAAGGCGGTAGATTTTGTGAAGGGAATGTCCTCACAGGAATTAAAACAGAAGTTAGAAGAGCAGATGGAGGCGCTGGGGACTTCTGAGATCCTGGTCATGACAGATCTGTTGGGAGGAACCCCGTTTAATGTGGCATCCGGCATCAAAACAGAGAGTGAAAAAAGTATCAAAGTGCTGGCAGGAACGAACCTGGCTATGGCAGTGGAAGCAATCTTTTGCAGAGAGCTGATGGGATTGGAAGAACTGGCAGAAATTATCAGGCAGAGCGCAAAAGATGGTGTGGAGGACTTTGACAGTCTTGGAAATGATGATGAGATGATATTTGAAGACGGTGTCTGATCGCAAAGAGGGAAATCATGATTAAGAAGATAAATATTGAAGAGATTAAAAAACGAGAAGAGTTTTTGTCCGGTAAACTGTTAACACGCAAAGAGGTAGAATGTGCGCTGGAAGAAGCAAAGGCTTATGTAAAAAGAAACATGGAGTATCTGAATGGAAAGTTTCCGTTTTCAGCAGCCTATAATTCTGAGCCATTTCCATCAGAACGGGACGGAATGTACCCGATTACAGAAAATGTAGAGTGGACGACGGGATTCTGGACAGGACTAATCTGGCTGATGTACGACTGGAGCAGGGAAGCATGTTTTAAAGAACGTGGAATGGCAGATGTAAGATCGTTTAAAGAACGTGTAGACAAACGGATCGATCTGAACCATCATGATCTTGGATTTCTGTACTCTCCATCCTGTGTGGCAGCATATCAGCTCTGCCAGTCCGAGGAAGGAAAGGAGGCAGCGCTTCAGGCAGCGGATATTCTGATGGAGCGTTACCGGGAAAACGGACATTTCATTCAGGCATGGGGAAATGTAGGAGATCCGAAGGACTACCGTCTGATCATTGACTGTATGCTGAACATTCCACTGTTATACTGGAAGAGCAGAGTGACAGGGGATGAGCGGTATGAAAAGGCGGCAAGAGAACATTTTATTACCTCCTGTAACAATGTAGTGAGGGATGATGCATCCGCTTATCACACATTTTATTTTGATCCGGAGACAGGAGAACCTGTTAAAGGAGTCACACGTCAGGGATATTCTGATGATTCGGCATGGGCAAGAGGTCAGGCGTGGGGAATCTACGGAATCGCATTGAACTACAGAAATTCTGGTATTGAGGAAGCGTTTGATCTGTTCAAGGGAATGACAAATTATTTCCTCAACCGACTTCCACAGGATAATGTATGCTACTGGGATTTGATTTTCGGAGACGGTTCCGGACAGTCCAGGGATTCTTCGGCAGCGGCAGTCGCAGTATGCGGAATGCAGGAGATGTGCAAATATCTGCCGGAGACAGACGAGGATAAGGAAGTTTATAAGTATGCGATGCATACGATCCTGCGCTCACTGATTGAAAATTATGCCAACCATTCTCATAAACCGGGAGAGGCGCTTCTTTTACATGGAGTCTATTCCTGGCATTCCGGCAAAGGGATCGATGTAGGAAATATCTGGGGAGACTATTATTATGTAGAAGCTCTGGTACGGTTTTTGAAAGACTGGCAGGTATGGTGGTAAAATACCTATTTTTATTTATGGGAGGAAAGAAAGATGACAGACAAACCAAATATCGCAGCGCTGCGTATTGATGAGCGTCTTGTCCACGGACAGGGACAGCTCTGGATCAAAACATTAGGAGTCAACACTGTGATCGTTGCGAATGACGAGGCGGCAAATGATCCGATTCAGCAGACATTGATGAAAACAGTGATTCCGAAAACGATTGCAATGAGATTTTTCACAGTTCAGCATACCTGTGATGTGATTTATAAGGCTTCTCCGAAACAGGTCATGTTCATCATCTGTAAGTCGGCAGAAGATGCACTGAAGCTGGTAGAGGGAGGTGTTCCGGTGACAGAGATCAATGTGGGAAATATCCACAGAGCGCCGGGAAAACAGGAGGTCAGCCCATATATTGCACTTGGGGAAGAAGACAGGGCTGCGCTTCGGACTCTGAAAGAGAAATACAACGTTACATTCAATACAAAATCAACACCAACGGGTGCGGATACAGCATCCAATGTTGATATTACAAAATATTTATAGGAACGAATATCTATAAGGAGGAAGAGAAATGGAAATTACAATTGTACAGGCCGTTTTGATCGGACTTTGGACAGGTGTCTGCCTCAGTGGTATGCTTTTGGGAATTTACACGAACCGTTGTCTGATCATGGCTACCGGAGTAGGTTTGATTTTAGGAGATCTGCCGACAGGACTGGCAATGGGGGCAGTCGGAGAGCTGGCATTTATGGGATTCGGAGTATCTCAGGGAGGAAGTGTACCGCCGAACCCGATGGGGCCTGGAATCATAGGAAGTATTATGGCGATCACAATGAAAGGCGCAGGAGTAGATGTTGCGACAGCTCTTGCATTATCGTTCCCGTTTGCGGTTGCATTCCAGTTTGTGATCACACTTGTTTACACAGCAATGGCAGGTGTCAGCGCCACAGCGACAAAAGCGCTGGACAATAAACAGTTTAAAAAATTCAGACTCTGCTGCAATCTCACCGTTTGGGTTTTCCTCGTGCTTGGCTTTGTGATCGGATTTGCAGGTGCAATGAGTGCAGAAGGTCTGGAGAAAGTGATCAGTCTGATTCCAGCATGGCTGAATACGGGACTCAGTGTGGCAGGAGCAATGCTTCCAGCGATCGGATTTGCTATGATCTTAAACGTAATGGCAAAGAAAGAGCTGATCCCATTTGTACTGCTTGGATATTGTGCGATCGCATACTTTAAGCTGCCGATCATCGGTGTTGCGATCCTTGGAACAACAGTTGCACTTTTGGTTCATTTCTATACAGGAAAAGGAAACAAATCAGGTACAGAAACAGAAGAAGTGGAGGTTGAATTTGAAGATGGCATCTAATAAATTACAGAAAAAAGATTATACAAGAGCATCGCTGAGAGCATACTTCCTTCAGAATGGTATGAACTACAGCAACTATCAGGGACTTGGATATGCCAATATGCTGTATCCGGGACTGCGCAAGATCTATGACGATGATGATCAGTTAAGAGATGCACTGAAAGAAAATGTGGAATTTTTTAATACAAACCCGAGTATGGTGCCGTTTATCGGAAACCTTCATCTGGCAATGCTGGACGGCGGTGCGAACGCCAAAGAAGTAAAATCCATCAAAATGGCATTGATGGGACCAATGGCAGGTATTGGAGATTCGTTATCTCAGTTCTGTCTGGCGCCGCTGTTTGCAACAATCGGTGCGTCTCTTGCACAGGACGGACTGATCCTGGGACCTGCAATCTTCTTTCTGGGAATGAACATCACTCTGTTGATCATCAAATTATTGATGGGTAACTGGGGACATAAGCTTGGGGCAAGTATCATTGAAAAGCTGAGCAGCTATATGGAACAGATTTCCACAATTGCAGGAATGATCGGTGTTACGGTGATCTCCGGTCTGGCAGTGAATTTTGTGAAGATTTCTACGAAGCTGCAGTATGTGGCACAGGTTTCGGAGACAGAAGAGAAGATCATTTCTCTGCAGGAGATGTTGGATGCTATGCTTCCTAATATGCTTGCTGTATTGTATACCGGCTTGATGTTCTATCTGATCAAAAAGAAAAAATGGAGTACATACAAACTGGTTATCTTTACGATCATCGTGGGAATCCTTCTTTCTGTGATCGGTATACTTGGATAAAATAGAAAATGTATTGAGGATGTGGGATGTTTAGCGGAAATAAACATCCCATAACTGGTTTTG
>ENA-OPVY01001574-OPVY01001574.1-human-gut-metagenome-genome-assembly--contig:-NODE-1574-length-10324-cov-66.673191_pt1 | contig 10324 bp, 10 predicted proteins | sample MGYA00241503_ERZ501998 | MGnify/ENA primary metagenome ERZ501998 (study PRJEB25962, sample SAMEA2042107) | human gut metagenome | biome: human gut; feature: human-associated habitat; material: faeces... | reverse complement strand
GTCGCTTTGCAAGCAAAATCCCACTAAACCCTATAGGTTGCGGATTTGAGGATAATTAAACTTTTGGTTCGTACAAGTATAGAACCTCTACAATATTGTCTGTAGAGTTTTGGATAGACCACTGCAAACCAATATCTTCACCCATTTCGTCTAAATTTTCATTAAACGTTTTCATGTAAGAATCTGCAAATTCACAATTCAGTTCGAAGCATAGACCATAATATATAGCTTTTGCGTTAGAATCAATTGTGACTTTCTTCCCGATTTCAGTAGAGACAGCTCTCACAAGTGGATATGGAACGCTGTATTCTCTGAAATCTTGTATGAAGAAAGTTATCCTACTTGGATTCACCAAGTGATGATGTATAAAATTAAGAAGTACTCCTACAGATTCCTTGTCTGTCATGATATAATTGTCCCATAGTTTCTGTAAATGCTTGTAATTGGCACATGGATGCAAATTTATCACAAAGCAAGTCTTGGGATGCTTTATTTTTGCAACTATTGCATTTATTTCATTGAGATAAGCTTCTGCGTCATCAGTCAGAATTACAACCCAATCTGTTCTTGAATCCATGTTTTCTAATGGTATTGTTTTCCAGTTTTCTGAATTGACAGTATTAGCCTGGTCACCGAACTTGAAGATAACTTCTTCTTCGATGGCCAGGTTTTCCTGGACTAAACGGGCATCTTCATCTGTATAGGAAAAAGCGTACCGGAATTTCCAAATAAGTTCTTCTTCTGAAACACGTAGCTCCAGGGATTCGGAATCACCTCCCATTCTTTTGACAAGTTCTTTTACAGGCTTCAGGCTACCTTCCAATACCGTAAAATAGATATACCATTCTCCTTCTATACATGAGAAGTTGATATACGTGGGAATCCCATCGTAGCTAACTTTATATCCGTAATTGTCCACGTAGGGTATTCTGCCATCGAAGTTTGCTTTAATCTCCGAATTGATCTCATCGATGAATTTCTTTCGGCAAGAACGCTTGTATTCTTCCAAAATCTCATTTTTGGCATTACTGATATCTGATATGGCTTCTCTTAGCGTACAGCATAGGTCATCCAATGCAGAGCATTTAGCTCTGACAGACAGTCCTTCTAAGTTTTTGAGTTCTTTGTTAATATCAAATCTTTCCATAATCTATATTTCGTTAGTCGTTTTCATATAACTCCCACAAGTCACTTACCCAGCCTTTCATTGCCAGACGTAAAGATTGTGGTTCCATCACTTCAATCATTGCTCCAAAACTCAATAATTCCATGATGAAATCATAGGTAGGACGCAATGTCAGTTCGAAGTCTGCGTAGTCCTTACAGGTGAATATCTCTTTCTGGGTAGGATGTAGTGGCAGGGAACGAAGATAATGCTGATGTTGTCTATTTGCCCGAACCACAATGCGTTGCAATGGGATGGTCTCGTCTGTTACTATTCCATAGAATGAGGAAAAATAGGTGTTTGCATCAAAATTCTTGGGCATCGTGAAATGCTCTTTGGTTTCCTCAAAATTTTCCAAACGGTCAAGCCCATAGATACGCAGATTGTTATCAACGAGATTCTTCGCCAATAAATACCATCTTTTTTGGAACATCTTTAGGCTGTAAGGTTCTACAGAAAACGTATGAGAGGAGCCATGTATAAAACTCTTGTATGTCAGCGTCACCACATGGTTGTTCTTCATCGCCTCTATGATGTCTGTCAAGTAGTTACGGTTGGATGGTATTTCTTCAACAAGAATTCTGTCTTTCAACTGAATGCTTTGTGACAAGGTATTTGCTGTAGAATACGTATCCAGTAGCCAACGGACCAGCCCACCTTCACTCAAACATTCAGGGTTGGAGATGTAATAGCGATAACCGCCTTTTAACCGGCATTCAATGTTCACGCCGAGTATCATCAGAATGTTTCCTTTCCATCGGTCGAAGGTTTGCCGTGGCAAAGGCTCTCCATTGCTGATGTTCTCGTCATGTATCCATTTGTCGTTGAGTTCTTTCAGCGACAACCCTCTATCTCCTTTGTTATAGAGTGTTCTTACTATCCAAATATATTTCTCCAATGCAGTCATATTTTGAATCTTTTTATATGGAAAACGTTCTATACTCTTCAATATTGTTTGAAGTCATTTTTTATTCGTAATAAGCCACATCTATTCTTATTTCTTTACCAAGAGTATTGTCAAGTCTGGGACAAAATATTTTAGGAAGCAGATCCACTAAAAAATCTCTTGGCGCATAATCGTATGATAATGCCTTATGCGGAAAGGTGCAATTTCGTCGAACGAAAGCGAGTCGAGTAATTCTTTTAATGTCATAATACAATTTTTTTTATTTCGGCTGCAAAATTACGGCTAAGGTGTCTCAATTCGTGTAACACGTTTGCTAAAAGTTCTATTCTTTAAATTGTTTTTAGGCAAATTATCTTCTACACAAATGAGCGAATTCGAAGCAAATTATCCAGATTAAGACAAGGATTTTGGAGAAATTCCCCATACTTTTCCCCGTAGCCCCCTTGTTTCTTCCCTGATTTCAGAAAAGTAGCGGGAAGGTGGCGGGGAAAATTTGGAATCGGTGAAGGGAAGTATTAACTTTGCAATCGAAAACGAAAGAGCGGCGAAATGCTGAGCCATGAATGAGCTGAAACTCTTCACTCTTCACCTGAAGCCCGGAAATGCCCATAAACAGAGGGGTTTCGGGGGGTGAAGAGATAGAGGCAACTCTTCACCCACTCTTCACCACTCTTCACCTTATTATATAAGGGCTAAAAGAATGAATATTATAAATCTTAAAAATTTAATTATAATGGAAAATTTAAAAACCTTATCGTCATCAGATAAGATGACAAACGAAATTTCTGCACTCTCTCTTGTTGAGAGTTTTCTCGATGAGTATTATCTCTTCCGTAGAAATGTGCTAAGTGGTAAAACCGAGTATTTCACTCTCTCAAAGAATGAGGACGAAACTGAGGAGCCCGTAGAAGAGGAACCGGAAACCGGTGGGGAAGAGGAGGAATCTTCTGACTCAACCTGGAAGGTGCTGACTCCGGAGGCTTTCAATTCCATCGTCCGTCACGCCAAGCGGTTGGGTGTGGGAGGCAAGAAGTCGCCCCGACAGGATATTGAGGAGTTCGTACGTTCTGAAGAGGTTCCGGAGTTTGACCCTATCAGGGAGTATCTCGAGAACCTGCCGGAATGGGATGGTAAGAACCATGTGGCTGAACTCTTTGGCAGAATTCCGGGGCTTACAAGTGAACAGTTGGGATGGTGCGCCACCTGGCTCCGTTCGGCTGTGGCTCACTGGTTGCAGATGGATATGTTTCATGGCAACGAAACCACTCCTGTGCTTATCGGCAAGCAGGGTTGCGGCAAGAGTACCTTTGCCTATCGCCTGCTGCCGGATCATCTGCGCCAGTATTTCCTCGACCACATCAACTTTGCCAATAAGTTTGATTCCGAGATGGCGCTCACTCATAATCTCTTTGTCAACATAGATGAGTTTGCGAATATGGGACCATCGCAGCAGGGCAAGCTGAAGCAGATGCTTTCGAAGGTGAAGGTGAACGGGCGCCCTATCTTCGGCAAGTGTCAGGATGACCGTCCGCGTTACGCTTCCTTCCTGGCAACCACCAATGATGAGCATCCGCTCTGCGACCCTACGGGTAGCCGTCGATTCGTCTGTCTGCACATTCCGGCAGGTGAATATATCGACAACGGTTCACCCATCATTTATGACCAGCTCTATGCACAAGTTATGTATGAGCTTTGCCATAAGAAGACCCCTTACTGGTTTACCAATGCGGAGGTGGACCGCATCCAGAAGTGCAATCTTCCTTTCTTCAAGGTAGATGATTTTGAGTCGATGCTGAAGAGCTGCTTCCGTGTTCCTGAGGATAATGAAACGGGCGAATGGCTCATCTGTTCGGATGTTTTCGAGGTTCTGCACGAAAGATTTCCTATGCTGATAAGCAATCTGAGCACCAAGATTCGCATCGGTCAGTCGCTCAAACTCCTGGGTTGCAAGATGAAGCATACCAAGAAGGGTCAGGCCTATCTGCTTGTAAGAATCTGAAAGTATAGCTAAGCGGCAGGCGGGTGAAGAGTGGTGAAGAGTGGGTGAAGAGTGAGAAATAACTCTTCACCCCTCGAATCCCCTCTGTTTATCGGCATTTCCGGGGGTTAGGTGAAGAGTGAAGAGTTTTTCGCAGTTCCTTTCTTAAAATTCTTTCTCAGGCTTTTCCGATAGCTGTCTGACTAGAACAGCCCACTGTTCTCATAGCGGCTAGTTGGCTGTCTGTGGTTCGCCAGTTGGCTATTTGCCGATAACAGCCTCTCAATCCTTCGAAGAAAAAATTATTTATCCAACTTAAGAAATAAAGAACATGAACAATATTTCAATCCATTCCATTGATACGGTATGTCTCAAGGAGGCGTGCCCGGTACATCATCTTTGTGCTCGTTTTGAGCATTATCAGAAGTTGCGTAAGTCGGAGAAGGTGTTCAGTATTCTGAACCCGGACCGTATAGCCTGCAACGAGCAGGGCTGCGCCTATCGTCTTCAGAAGAAGATCATACGTATGGCACGCGGATTCCGCCGCATGTTCGGCACGATACCTTCTGCCAATACGCCTCATTTCTGGCACTTTTCGCCCTATATCAGCGAAAGCACCTATTGCAAGGCGAAGCGCGGCGCCATCCTCATCGCACCCGATATGCAGCAGAAATTACTGCGTCTCTTCGAGCAGAATGGCGCCGATATCAGCATCGGTTTTGATGAATATGTAGAGCAGGAGGGCTATGAAGAAGTAGATACCGCAAACTGTAAAAAAATATAATTTTTGCCATCTTTTAGCGGTAATGAAACAGATTTTTATTATTTTTGTTTCCTGAATTTTACAACTAAACAATAAGAAATAGATTATGCGTGTTATTATCGAAAAAGATTATGAGAAGCTGTCAAAGTGGGCAGCTGATCATGTTGTTGAAACAATTAACAGATTTCAACCAACTGCTGAACGTCCTTTTGTTTTGGGTTTGCCAACCGGTTCTTCACCTCAGGGCATGTATGCCAATCTGGTAAAGGCGGTAAAAGAAGGCAAGGTTTCGTTCAAGCATGTCATCACCTTCAATATGGATGAATATGTAGGTTTGCCGGAATCTCATCCTGAGAGCTATCACTCTTTCATGGCTGCCAATCTCTTCAATCATATCGACTGCCCTAAGGAGAATATTCATATCCTGAACGGTAATGCCGAGAACCTGGAAGAGGAGTGCCGTCATTATGAGCAGATGATAGAAGAAGCGGGTGGCATCGACCTCTTTATCGGTGGTATCGGTCCTGATGGCCATATCGCTTTCAACGAGCCATTCTCTTCTCTAACCTCCCGCACCCGAGTAAAGACGCTCACTACAGACACCAAGATTGCCAACTCCCGTTTCTTCGATAATGATCCTGAGAAGGTACCTAGTCTGGCTCTGACCGTAGGTGTGGGTACCGTGATGGCTGCCCGAGAGGTAATGATTCTCTGCAACGGTCATAACAAGGCCCGCGCCCTGCAGGCTGCCATCGAAGGTCCTGTTACCCAGGCTTGGACCATCAGCGCTCTGCAGCAGCACCAGCATGGCATCATCGTTTGTGATGAGATAGCCTGCGATGAACTGAAGGTGGGTACTTACCGCTACTTCAAGGATATCGAGAAAGATAACATCTAAGTTATCTGATGCCTATAAAAAAGAATAAGGATGATGACTATTCGTCATCATCCTTATTTTCTGCTATTACCTGAGGACCGCGAACCTTGTCCTTGAGTCCCAGACCTTTCTTGATTTCTATATTTACTCCATCGCTCAAACCGGTGGTTACCTGTTTGCGCTCATAAGTCTTCTTCTCGCCGCTACCTTTTATGATATATACAAAGGTAGAATCGCCGCTAAACTCGATGGCACTCTCCGGAACGGTGAGTACATGGGTAGCCTTTGCCAGTACAATCTCGGCATTGGCGCTGTAACCAGAACGAATCTTGCCGCCCTTGGTAGAACGGATGGCTGCCTTTACCTCAAACTGGTTGGCACCATTGTTTTCTACAGCCTTAGGAGAGATATATTCCAGGTTAGCCTCGAAATTGAGGTTCTGCAAGGCTCCGATGGTAATCTTCATCGGCATTCCTGTAACGAGACTTCCCACTTCGGTTTCATCGATATTGCCACGGAAGATGAGGTCGTTCATGTTGGCCACACTGGCGATGGTAGTACCATCGTTGAAAGTGTTGGCAAGAATCACCGAGTTACCCACCTTGACCGGAATATCGAGGATAATGCCCGAGATGGTAGAACGGATGAGGGTGGAAGAAGCGCTGGCATTGCTCTTGCTTACACCATCACGAACTACTTCGAGCGCATCCAAGGCGGCAACCTTCTCCTCCTTTGCCTGTTTCATCGCCTGCTTTACCTTATCAAACTCATCGGCGCTGACCAGCTGCTTCTTGTAGAGTTGTTCCTCGCGTCCATAGTTTACCTGTGCCTGCTTCAGGTTAATCTCGGCAAGGCGCACACGAGCCTGCGCCGAACTGAGCTGTCCCATATCCGGAATCACCTTTACCTTGGCGATAACCTCGCCCGCCTGAACATAATCACCTGCTTCTTTGCAAATCTCGGTGATGATACCGCTAATCTGAGGCTTTACGCTCACCTCGTTGCGAGGCTCAATCTTGCCCGTGATGACGGTAGTTTTCAAAACATCAGCCATCTTAGGAGTAAACTCAGTATACTCCACAGGCTTAGGCTGCGATTTCTCATAAAGGAACACGAAGGTTCCGATGAAAATCAAGGCGACAATCGCCGCAACAATCAACTTTGAATACTTTTTCATATCTTTTATATCTTATTTTTCTTTTATTCGTCTCTCATCGCATCTACCGGTTTGATGCTCATCGCTCGCCATGCAGGGGCGAGTCCGGCTAGGCCGCCGAGAATGCAGATGAGGATGGCTGAAGAGATGGCCGTCCAGAAATCTACTTGGAAGTGGGCGGTAAGAATGCCATCCGTGGTACTTCCTACTTCCAGCATCTGCAGGATGGCAACACCGAAGAGAATGCCGCTCATGCCGGCTACCAGGGTGAGGAGAATACTCTCGGAGATGATTTGCGAGAGAATCATCTTAGGTGTGGCTCCGATGGCTCGGCGGATGCCTATCTCGGTGGTTCGCTCCTTTACCGTTACCATCATGATATTGGAAACTCCGATGGCGCCGGCAAGAAGGGTGCCGATACCCACCAGCCAGATGAGGAAGTTGACGCCCTTGAACAGGTTGTCGAGCATCTGGAAGAGAACTTCGGTATTGAACACCATAATGCCCTTTTCGTCGGTAGGGTCAATGCTGTGGGCTCTTGCCACGGTTTCTCTCATCCGCTGGGCAATGCTGCTCATCACTACGCCCGGTTTGCCGGTGGTGGCAATGATGTCTACCGCCTTACCCCGGTTATAAGCGCTGCGCAAAACCGATTGGGGCAGGGTGATGGTTTCATCGGCACGACCGCCGAAATTGATGCCGTTGCCCGAACGGTAATCTACGCCTATCACCATATAATAGGTAGAGTCTACTCTTACGCTCTTGCCGCACGGATCACCGCCGCCAGGAAAGAGATTCTTGTAAATCTGTTTGCCGATGACGCAAACCTTGCGCTGCTGGCGCACATCCATCTCGTTGATGTATCTGCCGTAAAACATCTGTGGCGCAGAAACCTGGGCGTAGTCAGGATTTACGCCCTGGGTGCTGCCGCTGAATTTTTTGTCGCCAAACACCACCGACTTGTTGCCGCCGAAGAGCAGCGGGGTAATGACATCGAGTTCGGGCACCTGGTGGCGCAATCTGTCCAGGTCTTTCTCTTCCATCTGCCAGGAGCGCCCCTTGTTGAATCCCTTGTAGGGTTTGGTGGTGTTCTGCGCCCAGATGATAGCGGTGTTGGTGGCAAAGCCTGTGAAGTTGTTTTGCAGCATCTCCTTCAGTCCCTGTCCGCCACCCATCAGGGCGATGAGCATAAACACGCCCCAGAACACGCCGAAGCCCGTAAGCAGACTGCGGCTCTTGTTCCTCGTGATGGTGTCGAGAATCTCTTTATATGTATCTAAATCTAATCGCATAGCCTATTCTATATATATAATAAGGTGTAAGCAAGAATGAATTCAACATTCAACACTTAGCATTCAACATTTTGCATTATTCCGCTCTCAGCGCCTCTATCGGTCGGATTCTTGCAGCCTTGATGGCTGGGATGAGTCCGGCGATGGTGCCTGCGATGACGATGGTGATGGTGGCGCCGATACAGGTGCCGATGCCCACCGTAGGGTTCACAAACATGGCGGCTTTAAACAGTCCGGTATCTACGGTGGTGTGGCCGATGGTTGCATCCATGATTTCGTTTGCCGCCACGCCACAGACCATTCCGATGTAGCCGAAGAATGAGGTGATGATGATGCTCTCGGTAATGATGAGCTTCAGTATCGACCAAGGCTTGGCTCCGATGGCTTTTCTTACGCCAAACTCTCGGGTTCGCTCCTTCACGGTGATGAGCATGATGTTGCTAACACCCACGATGCCGCTCAGCAGGGTGAACAGACCTACTATCCAGAGTGCCGTCTGCATGATGGCGATTCCCTGATTCATCTGGATATTGTCCATGTATCGGTTCCAGAGCCAGATGGTTCGCTCGTCATCAGGTGCTGCCTGATGGTTGTTGTTGATGCTGGCGCGGTAGTTCTTTTCAAACTGCTTATTGTCCTCCCTGGTCTTCAGGTTCTTGATGGTAAACTCCAGACTTCCCGCATCATCGCCCTTGGCGTAGATGGTCTTTATGGTGGAGTAGGCGATGAAGGCTTCGGTATTGTTGCGCGATTCATCATCCTTGTAGATTCCCACCACCTGGAAGTTGAGGTTGCTGATCTTTACGTTCTTGCCCACCAGCGAGCGGTAGTCTTTGCAGAGTTCCTTGGCCTGGCTTCGGCTCAGCACCACATTCTTGCGCTGCTCCTTCATATCGATTTCGTTGATGAATCGTCCGGCAATCAGCTCCGTCTTGTCGATTTTGGGATGCGTAGGAGCCACACCCACCAATGACTGGCTTGCCACATAATTATCGCCATAGTTGATGTTCACGTTATACTGTTCCAGTCTTCCACCCACATCATCCACGTACTGGCCGTAGGTCTTGTTGCTGATGAGGATATCCTTGTCGTTGAGCGTGATGCTTCTGCCTTCCTTCAGTCCCTTGTAAGCCTTGGAGGTTTCGCCCGGGAATACTCGCATGGAGTTGGCAAGGAATCGGGTGCTTTGCTGCAACTGGGCATTAATCAGTCCGTTGCCGGCGCCCAGCAGGAATATCAGCATGAAGATACCCCAGGCAACGGCAAATCCCGTGAGCGAAGTGCGGAGCTTGTTGCGCTTCGACGTGCTCCATATTTCTTTGATTAATTCTCTCATTCTCTTCTTATTTAACGTAGTCTTTCGATACGAGATGATGGTCTCTGTTGTCTTCGATGCTTCCGATGAGTCCGTCCTTGATATGGATAACCTTATCGGTCTCGTTGGCTACACCGCTTTCGTGGGTTACCACCACGATAGTCATTCCCTCTTTCTGGTGCAGTTCCTTCAGCAGATCCATCACTTCCACGCTCGTTTTGGAGTCGAGAGCTCCGGTAGGCTCATCGGCAAGGATGATTTCCGGTTTGGTGATGAGGGCACGGGCGATGGCTACACGCTGCTTCTGTCCTCCCGACATTTCGTTAGGATAATGGTTGGCCCATTGCTTCAAGCCCAGTTTTTCTAGATATTCCATCGCCAGTTCGTGGCGCTTCTTGCGGCTCACGCCCTGGTAGAAGAGTGGAAGCTCCACGTTTTCCACCGCCGTCTTGAACGAGATGAGGTTGAACGACTGGAAGATGAAGCCGATCATCTTGTTGCGGTATTCGGCAGCACGGGTTTCCGAGAGGTCTTTGATGAGCACATCATTGAGTCGGTATTCGCCCGTATCGTAGTTGTCGAGAATACCCAGTATATTTAATAAGGTGGATTTTCCCGAGCCGGAAGCACCCATGATGCTGACGAACTCGCCACGTTCGATGTCGAGGTCGATGCCCTTTAGCACATGGAGTGGCTGAGCACCCTGATAGGTCTTGTTGACGTCTTTTAGATGAATTAATGACATATTACTTTCGTTTTATGGATATCAATTTAAACCATTAGACGCTTGCAACTTTCTGAAAGTTGCAAGCGTAACTTTTTTTGTTTGACTAGCATGTGTATTGTCTAATGGGTGCAAGTCCCTAACGAG
>ENA-OPVY01001557-OPVY01001557.1-human-gut-metagenome-genome-assembly--contig:-NODE-1557-length-10473-cov-2.115761_pt1 | contig 10473 bp, 8 predicted proteins | sample MGYA00241503_ERZ501998 | MGnify/ENA primary metagenome ERZ501998 (study PRJEB25962, sample SAMEA2042107) | human gut metagenome | biome: human gut; feature: human-associated habitat; material: faeces... | reverse complement strand
CCAATGGCTCCAAATTCATCCTCCCGCTGTATGGAGGGATCCAGAGAAAAATCGCCTCCAGCAATGGCCTGGATCCGATGCTGCAGTTTTTTTACAGGACGTCCGATGGAACGGTTTAACAGTACAAAAAGCAAGAGACCGATGAAAAGGATGAAGACAGCAATACCGGAAAGAATGACCGCATAAAGGGTGCTCTGAGCCTTCATAGCGCTCTGGGATAAAAGCAGAGAGATGCTCCAGCCATAATTTCCAATGGGGCAGGAGAGCAGTACGCGTTCGGATCCATCCGGAAGACGGCAGAGCGAAACGGAGGTATCACTGTTAAAGGCATTTTCACTTAAGTCCTTTACCGGCTCAAATTTCCAGTCACAGGACTTTAAACGGTCATTTTCATAAAGCCAGGTTCTGCCTCCGATGGTAAGGCAGAGAAATGAATCCGGATTTAAGGGGAAAGATTTTAAGTAGTCAAGGATCAGCCGGTCTGAGATCGACATATAGATCCAGCCGGCCTGATGGGAGCTGTAGCGTCCGGACAAGGCGGAGACAGCTGGAAGGACCATTAAACCGCTTCCGGGAAGAAATGGATCCTCCATAAAGGTGCTGTTGTCCATCCCATCTTCTGAAAGGATGGTCTGAAACCAGTCCGTGCCTGTAAGGTCAGATAAAGAATGTGCGGAAGACACAGCGGTGGTATCAGAAATCTGCATATAATTGCAGCTGTTTAAGGGAGATATGATAACCCGGTTTATGTAGGAGGAAGAATGAGTATTGTAATACTCTTCCTTCAGACGGTCATAGGTACGAAGTGCCACACTGCGTAGGCCGGAATTTTTGGAAGAGATCGAGGGCATCTGGGACAGATTTTCAAAACCGTCCAGATAGGCGGCGATATCTGTGTTAAAGGAGCACCATTTATAAAAGGAAAGGATATTTTCCAAATCGGCCGCTGTACTGTTACAGATAACCTCAAGACTGTATTCGGAAGTCTGTATCTGATTTTTCTGGAGAAAGGACTGAAAAACAAAGGAACAGATGGTTACCGTAAATACAGCAATGGAGCAGGTTACGGCAGCCGTATAGAGTATGATTTTTCCGCGTATGGTTTTTGGAAATACGGATTGCAGCATGAAAAATAGTCCCCCCTCTGGTATGTATTATCCATAAAATACTATAATAGGAAAGCTATTTTTTGTCAAATGAATACAATTATAAGAAAAGACTGCAAATCATAGAAAAGTACAGCTTTTTTACGGGAAAAATGGAAAAGAGAAAAATTACAGAAAAAAATCACAGTTTTTTTGGTTGTTTTTACATTCAGTCTTAGGGAATCTGCCTGTATAATAAAGGCACAACATCAGGATAAACAAAAAATATGATGGATCAAGGAGGAGAAGATGATGAAAAAACGTATTGTAAGTTTAGCGTTGGCAGTTTCCATGGCGGGTAGCCTTACAGCCTGCGGGGGCGGAGCAGCAAAGACAGAGAACAAGGAGACAGAGGCAGCAGCGGAACCGCAGCAAAGGCAGAGGAGACAGAGGCGGCAGCAGACGGAAAAACACATTTAAAATGGGCTATGTGGGATAAAGACCTGACCGTATACTACAAAGCTCTGGTAGAAGCCTATGAAAAGGCGCACCCGGATGTGACGGTAGAACTGGTAGATCTGGGAAGCTCTGATTACAGTACGGTTCTTACGACACAGCTGACCGGAAACGGAGCAGATTTCGATGTGGTTTCCATTAAGGATGTACCGGGATATATGGCTCTGGTAAATAAGGGAGTGTTAGAGCCTCTGGATCCTTATATTGAAAAGGATGGCGTGGATCTCAGCGGCTACAAGGGGTTGACCGATCAGGTAAAAGTAGACGGAAAGATGTATGAGCTGCCATTTAAGAGTGATTTTTGGGTTGTATATTACAACAAGGATGTATTTGACAATGCAGGGGTAGAGTATCCCACCAATGATATGACCCTGGAGCAGTATGATGAGATTGCAAAGAAGCTTACAAATACAGAGCCGGGACAGGAGGTATATGGATCTCACTATCATGTTTGGAGAAGTACGGTTCAGATGTTTGGCATGATTGACGGAGAGCACACGATCCTGGACGGCAATTATGATTATTTAAAGCCATACTATGATATTATTTTAGACGAGCAGGAAAATGGCGTATGTCAGGATTATGCAACCTTAAAGACCTCAAATCTTCATTATTCAGGCGCATTCTCCCAGGGTAATGTAGGTATGATGAATATGGGTACCTGGTTTATCTCTACTCTGATCGATAAGGTAAAATCCGGCGAGTATATAGACTGTGCAAACTGGGGTATTGTAAAGTACCCTCATCCGGAAGGCGTAGAGGCAGGTTCTACCGCTGCCCAGATCACTTCTTTAAGCATTCCTACAAGCGCACCGAATAAGGAAGCTGCATGGGATTTCATGAAGTTTGTCTGCGGTGAAGAGGGAGCGGCAGTTTTAGCTTCTACCGGAAACTTCCCGGCGATTATGACAGAGGAAACCATGAATACGATCGCATCCACAGAAGGGTTCCCGGAAGATGAAAACAGTAAGGCTGCTCTTGAAACAGTGAACCTGTATCTGGAGATGCCGGTTGATGTAAAGAGCCCTGAGGTAGAAACTGTATTAAATGAGGCTCATGACAATATCATGGCAGGCAACATGACCGTAGAAGAAGGAATTGCAGATATGAATGAACGTGTAGCTGCAGTTCTGGGTGAATAAGAAAAACATATACGGACAGACAGAGCTGAAAACGAGGCAGACGGGATTTACCGCCTGCCTCATTTAAAGAAAGGTAGATGAATATGGGAAAGACAAAAGCCGTTGATCCTGCAAGGGTCAGGGAAAAACTGGATATTCTGGAGCCGCGGCTTGCAGCTCTTTTGAAGCAGGCAGATGAAGAAACGGATATGAAAAAAAAGGTAAAGCTGGCAAAAAAGGCGGATCAGATCCGTGATAAAATACGTCAGGCAAAGACAGGAGAGCGGTTCAGCCGTCAGACAAAGCGGGATTTGATCGCGTACTCCTTTATCGCTCCTAACTTTATCGGCTTTGCCGTTTTTACTCTGGGCCCTGTGCTGTTTGCTTTTATACTGGCATTTTTCAAATGGGATGGCAATAACCCGATGGATTTTGTGGGCCTGGACAATTTTATGCAGATGGTGGGAAACAAGCGTTTCCTTGCTTCCCTTAAAAATACAGTTGTATACTGCGTGGCTACGGTTCCCTTTACTCTGGCAGTAGCCCTTGGGCTGGCAGTTCTTTTAAATCAGAAGGTAAAAGGACGCAACTTCTTCCGTACGGTAAGCTTTTTCCCCTATGTAGCTTCTCTGGTTGCAGTAGCAGCTGTGTGGAATATGCTGTTTTCCCCTGCCAAAAGCGGTCCTGTAAATATGATCCTTTATAATCTGGGCGTTGCGGCGAAGGAGCTGCCAAAATGGTCTGCAGACAAGGACTGGGTTATGTTCACCGTAATCCTGTTCTCTGTATGGAAAAATATGGGATACTACATGGTGATCTATCTGGCAGGCTTACAGGGGATCAACGGAGAGCTTTACGAAGCATGCAGCTTGGATGGAGCCAATACATGGCAGAGATTCCGCTATATCACCTGGCCCCAGCTTCAGCCGACCACCTTTTTTGTTACCATTATCCTTACCATCAACTGCTTTAAAGTATATGACATTGTATATATGCTGGCAGGAGGAAGCACGGGCGTATTAAATGAGTCTGCCATTGTCCTGGTATACCACATTTACGAGGAAGCCTTCCGCAACTGGAATCTGGGTTACGCAAGCGCTGTAGCCATGGTACTGTTCCTTATTGTTCTTGCCATTACCCTGGTACAGTTCCGTGGGGAAAAGAAATATGCAAATTAAAGGAGGAGGCCTCAAATGAAGATAAAAAATACAAAAACAAGGATGATGAGGGCGGCTCTCTATATTGTGCTTATTGTTCTGGCATTTCTGATGCTGGTACCTTTTGCCTGGATGCTTTCAGCTTCCTTTAAGCTGGATAAGGACGTATTTATTTTCCCGATCCAGTGGATTCCAACTAATCCCAGATGGCAGAATTATGTAGATATCTGGACCAGGATCCCGCTGCTTAAATTTGTGCTTAATACGGTGAAGCTGACGCTGATCGTAACCTTTTTACAGCTTCTTACAAGTAGCTTTGCGGCATATGCCTTTTCAAAGCTGAATTTTAAGGGAAAGCACGTTTTATTTCTGGCGTATATTGCAACTATCGCTGTTCCCTGGCAGGTTTACATGGTTCCGCAGTTTATGATGATGCGTTCCATGGGACTGGCAGATACGCATCTGGCAATTATCTGTCTGCAGGCATTTTCCGCCTTTGGCGTATTTATGATGAAGCAGTTTTATGAAGGGATTCCCACAGAACTTTGCGAGGCAGCCAGAATTGACGGCATGAGCGAGTATCGGATCTGGTACCGGGTGATGCTTCCACTTGCAAAGCCTGCTCTGTCAACCCTGACGATCTTTACCTTTGTAAATACATGGAATGATTTCCTGGGACCATTGATCTATCTGACGACAGAGTCAAAAAAGACCCTGCAGCTGGGACTGCGTATGTTTATCAGCCAGTTTGGTTCTGAATACGGTCTGATCATGGCTGCTTCTGTGCTGAGTCTGATCCCTGTGCTGATAGTATTCCTGTCTCTGCAGAAATATTTTGTTGAGGGCGTAGCAGCTTCCGGCGTAAAGGGATGATACGGGATTAAAATAATGCATAAAGCAGGAAGGAAACAGATTATGAGCTGGATATCATGGGATGCTCTGGAAAAAATGCCGGAGCTTACAAAAGAAGAGGCAGGCCGGGCTCTGGATGCGGCCTGCAGTCAGGTAATAAGAAATCTGGATCAGTTTACAGACCATTTCCAGAAGGCGTACAGCGAAAACGGTTTTTATGCGCCTACTGAAAATGTGGACTGGACGCCGGGATTTTGGACCGGGGAAATATGGCTTGCCTATGAACATACGGGCAATGAGGCTTTAAAAAAGGCGGGCGAGCTCCAGATGGCGAGCTTTTTAAAGCGGATCAATGAAAAACAGGATGTGGAAACACATGATCTGGGCTTTATGTATTCCCCTTCCTGCGTGGCAGGCTACAAGCTTACGGGAAGCAGAGTGGGACGGGAAGCCGCTTTGAAAGCAGCTGAGGAGCTGATTACACGCTTTCACGAAAAGGGCCAGTTTATTCAGGCATGGGGGCCTCTTGATGCTCCGGATAATTACAGGCTGATCATTGACTGCCTTTTAAATCTGCCGCTTCTTTACTGGGCTTCTCAGGAAACGGGAGATCCCAGATATAAGGAGATTGCGGAGCGTCACATCCATACGGCCCTTTCCAATGTAATCCGTCCGGATTTTTCTACCTGGCATACGTTTTTCTTTAACCGTGAAACAGGAGAGCCGGATCACGGCGCTACCTGTCAGGGATACCGGGACGGATCCGCCTGGGCCAGAGGGCAGGCATGGGGGATCTACGGGACGGCTATTGGCTATAAATATACGAAAAGGGAGAGCTATATACCCGTTTTTGAGGGCGTGACGAATTACTATCTGGAGCATCTTCCTGAGGATCTGGTTCCCTTTTGGGATCTGGAATTTGGTGATGGGGATGACCAGCCAAGAGATTCCTCCTCTGCTTCGATTGCAGCCTGCGGCCTGCTTGAAATGGCAAAGTATGTAGAGCCGGAAAAGGGCGCTCTGTGCCGCTCTCTGGCAGCCAGATTTATGAAGTCCTTAACGGAAAAGTATGCAGTAAAGGATTTTGACAGCTCCAACGGCCTAGTGCTTCACAGCACCTATTCTAATCACTCGCCTTACAATACCTGTAACCACTATGGAGTGGATGAGTGCAACCTGTGGGGTGATTACTTCTATATGGAAGCGCTGACAAGGATGTATAAGGACTGGAACGTATACTGGTAAAATATCATATACGGCATGAAACGGCCGGAAAGGAATAAGGATGACAGCAAAGGAACTTTTTGAGAGAGGAAATGAATACTTTTTCTTTGATGATCCTGAAAAAACAGCTGCAGTCTGCCGGGAAAGATATCCGGAGGACTGCGCCCATATTATACGGGTGGCAGATGAGGTCTGCAGGAATTATTTTCTGTTTGATCTGGATCATGACTTAGAGCGTACCTGGGAGCCAGTGACATTTCCGGAGGATCGCCCCATTGATTGGGAGTACCGCCCGGGAAATGACCCGGAATTTACCTTTCAGTTTAACAGGCACCGTTTTCTGATCTGTCTGGGACAGGCGTACTGGCTTACAGGAGACTCAAAATATGAGCATCATTTTTTCCGTCTCCTTATGGATTTCATTGACCATGTAAAGCGCACACCGGAAACAGAGCAGACTACATGGCGGATTTTAGAGGTGGGGATCCGGGGCGAAAACTGGGTTAAGGCGCTGCGGTATTTTAAAGACAGTCCTTTAATGACGGATGAAAGGGCGGAAAAGATTGAATGCTGTCTCAGGGAGCACGGGGAGTATATTATACAGATGCATTCGCCCTACCGCTATATCAGTAACTGGGGAGTGATGGAAAACCACGGCCTGTTTGAGATCGGAATCCAGATGCCGGATCAGGAAACAAGGGATCGTTTTACCTCTATTGCATTGGAACGTCTGGAAACAGAGGCAGCAATGCAGATTTTTGACGACGGCGTACAGTGGGAGCAATCTCCTATGTATCACAACGAGGTTTTTCACTGCTATGAGGATGTGCTCCTTTTGGCAAAACGGAATGGGATTGCTGTTTCAGAACGGATCTGCGACGCCGTAAGAAGGATGGCTTATGCAAATCTGGCATGGATGAGGCCGGATCACCGCCAGATCATCATGGGTGACAGTGATGATATGGATTTAAGAGATTATATGAGTATTGCAGCCTACCTGTTAAAAGATCCGGTACTGAAATTCGGAGGTTTTAAGGAGCTGGATTTTGAAAGTCTCTGGGATGTAGGGGTGAACGGCGCAGCGGAATACAGCCGTATGGAATGCCGGAAACCGGATTTTGTATCAGCGGCTTTGGAGGACAGCGGAAATTATTATATCCGGAGTTCCTGGAATGAGGACGGAGATCTGCTCCATTTTCACTGCGGAACCATGGGAGCAGGCCATGGACATTCTGATAAGCTTCATGTGGATCTTATTCTGGGAGGCGAGGATATCCTGACCGATTCCGGCCGTTATACCTATGTGATGGATCGGGGAAGATTTGAATTTAAAGATCCGGATGCGCACAATACAGTTACGGTAGATGGCGAATTTTTTACACAGTGTAAGGATTCCTGGGAATGCTCTAAGCTTTCTCAGCCGGTCAAGCAGCAGTATAAGCAGAAAAACGGATACAGCCTGGTTCAGGGCGGAAATCTGGGATATATGCACAAGGGCGTATTTGTAAACCGCAAAGTGATTTCTTTAAAAGACGGCCTTTTTGTGATAGCAGACGAGCTCTATGGACAGGGAAAACATACCTTTGAGCAGTTCTGGAATTTCAGTGAGACAGGAAAGGCAGTTTATGAAAATGGCTGTGCCTGCTTCACAGGAGAAAAGGCACAGGTAAAGCTTCTCTTTATCAGCCCGGACTGCGAAGGAGAAATGAAGCAGGGAAAGATCGCTCGCCATTATAACCGGTATGAGACCAGAGACCGCCTCTGTCTGCAAAAGAAAGGACAGGGCTTTCAGTCCATGATTACCGTAATCGGAGGCGGAAAGAAGGGAAAGGAAAGACAGCTTCACGCATCCCTGGTTCCGGTAACGTCTGTTCTTAAGGGAATCACCTATCCGCCGTCTATGGCTGAGGCTGTGGAGATTGTTGACGGAAGCAGAACGCTTGTAGTCATCCTCTGCCATCAGGAGGTTAATTCCCCCACAGATCTTACGGAGGCAGCGGGCTGCATGGGATATGGAAATGTAATTGTCTTTGATAAAGCAGAGGGAAGCGTGGGGGGAACGGTTCTTTGTTACTAAAAAGGCGGATGAATTGACACATCTGGATTTCTTCCATATAATAACTAAATAAATGGATAAAGGAGATCCTGTTATAACGAGGGGGCTTCCGGCATACATTCACGTAAAAATAAAAAGGGGTTTCAGCCAATGGAAACTCAGAAGATAAATACCAAAAAACAGATTCTGCGCAAACAGATCAGAGAAAAAAACGCTCATCTGGATCCGGAGTACTGCCTTTGGGCAGATAAGCGTATCCGGGAATGGATTTTAAACTGGAAATATTTTCAAAAGGCAGAAACGATATTCTGCTTTGTGGGAACTGCCGGGGAGATTCATACCAAACCGCTGATTCAGGCTGCTTTGGATCAGGGAAAGCGGGTGGCTGTGCCAAAATGCATTTCAAAGGGGATCATGGAGGCACGGCAGATCCGTTCTCTTGGCGAATTGTATCCCGGAAGCTATGGCATTGAGGAGCCGGAGAAAGCTGCCGAGATCATAGGGCCGGAAGAAATTTCGCTGGCACTTGTTCCGTGTCTGACCTGCTCTGAGGACGGCCGGCGTCTGGGATATGGAGGCGGTTTTTACGATAGGTTTCTGCGATCCGTTCCCGGCCCTTGGGCCGTGCTTTGCAGAGGGCGTCTGATGGAGGCGGAAATCCCCTGGGAAGCCCATGATCTTTTAATGGATGTCGTCATCTGGGAAGAAGGAATCTTGGAGTTGAAATGAGGACAGGACAGAAAAAACAGAGCGGTTTTTCTTATTTGAAGTCATAATCAGGAAAAATTTGCTTATATTGTAAGTAAGCAAGGATTTTTTGAGGTTTCAAATGGTAAAAGCTCAGGAAACAAATTCCAGAGGTTTCTTACAGGTCAATGTAGTCAATATTCAGAACAACTTTCCAATTAAAAATGCAACTATAAGTATCAGCACAAAGGGAGAGCCGGATCGGGTGATGGAGGAAGTAAGCACCAATTCCTCCGGACAGACAGAACAGCTCTCCCTTCCTGCGCCTCCGGTGGAATACAGCCTGAATCCAGGAATCATCCAGCCCTATTCAGAGTACGATCTCATCGTCCGCGCAGAGGGATTTGAGCCTCTGGCGATTTCCGGCACAGAGATTTTAGCAGATTCCAATGCGATCCAGCCTGCGGCTATGACACCCTTGGCGCAGGAGCAGCCTCCCGAAGATCCGGTAGTGATTCCGGATCATACCCTTTACGGTAATTATCCGCCCAAGATTGCGGAGGATGAGGTCAAACCGGTCAATGAAAGCGGAGAAATCGTATTAAGCCGTGTGGTAATTCCCCAGACCATAGTGGTTCATGATGGCGTTCCCACTGACTCTACCGCTAAAAACTATTACGTTCCCTATCGGGACTATATTAAAAATGTAGCCTGCAGTGAAATTTACTCTACCTGGCCGGAAAGCTCCATTACCGCCAATGTACTGGCGATTATGTCCTTTACCCTAAATCGTGTGTACACCGAGTGGTACAGAAATCAGGGCTATGATTTTACCATCACCTCATCTACAGCTTTTGACCATAAATGGATTTACGGCAGAAATATTTTCCAGAGCATTTCTCAGGTAGTGGATGAAATTTTTGACGCCTATCTGTCCCGTCCCGGCGTCCGTCAGCCGATTCTGACCCAGTACTGCGACGGAAGGCAGGTCAGCTGTGAAGGCTGGATGACGCAATGGGGATCCTGTGATCTGGGAAAGCAGGGCTACAGTCCTATAGAGATTTTACGGTATTTCTATGGAGGCTCTATTTATATCAATACTGCCGAGCAGATTTCAGGCATTCCTGCCTCATGGCCCGGTTCTGATCTAAGCCAGGGAAGCTCCGGCTCCAAGGTGCGTCAGCTTCAGGAACAGCTGGACGCCATAGCCACTGTTTATACAGCGATTCCCAGAGTAGCGCCCGACGGCATCTACGGCCCGCGCACAGCGGCTGCGGTGCGGGAATTCCAGAGCATCTTCGGCCTTCCCCAGACAGGAGCGGTGGATTTTGCTACCTGGTACCGGATTTCCCATATCTATGTGGGGATTACAAGGATGGCGGAGCTTATATAGGGGCAGTGAGCCAGATCATACAAAATAATCTCCAAATCTGTTTTTCAGATAGGATACCATTTCCGCCTCTGTTTTTCCGGCCAGATCAAGAGCGAGAGAATTGGCCTTAAAACGATGTGTCTGGGCAGAAAATCCCAGCTTAAGCAGCCGGTCAATATCTTTGTTTTCCAGAAAAAAGTTCACCCTGATTACCGGAAGTTCCCGACTGTTGAGAATATTGAAAATTCGGGTAGAAAAGCAGAAAATACAGTCATATGACAGATCATTTAATCGGTGTATTTCGTTCAGGTTCAGGGTTTCTACCCACTGAAATGCAATGTATTCTCTTAACTGCTCCAGAAAAAAACTGATTCGTTCAAAGTTAATGCTGGTCATAATAATG
>ENA-OPVY01001542-OPVY01001542.1-human-gut-metagenome-genome-assembly--contig:-NODE-1542-length-10604-cov-3.444687_pt1 | contig 10604 bp, 8 predicted proteins | sample MGYA00241503_ERZ501998 | MGnify/ENA primary metagenome ERZ501998 (study PRJEB25962, sample SAMEA2042107) | human gut metagenome | biome: human gut; feature: human-associated habitat; material: faeces... | reverse complement strand
CGGACGGAACTTATATCCGACTTCCTGTTCAAACTGCTCCAGAATATATGGACTTACTGATGCAGAATATCCATACCAGTCTACATAACGCTCTCTCGCCAGTTCATCAAAAATCAGTGTAAACTGATGGAAAAATGTCGTATAACGGATCACGTCGATATGTGGATTGTCCTGAATATATTTTCTGAGACGCTCCATGGAATATTTGTGTGTCTTTGGCTGACGCACATCAAATGTGATCTGCTTTTCAAAGTCTGTCCATCCGTTTGTCACCGCATTGTACATATGTACCGGATCCCACATAATATAGGCAAGAAAACTTACTGTATAATCATGAAATGCCTTTGCACTGTGAATCGTCACATCACCATTTTCACTGTCATAGCTCCACTGTTCTGTCGGAACTGCTTCTCCCGTGGTACGGTCAATCACTTCCCACCATCTTGTGATATCATCATGATCATTGACCTTCAGCATATCCGGATACAGATGGTTCATCAGATGAATGGATAACTCCTCTTCCACTGCTGTATAAAAAGGAGTCATAATATACATCTGCTGAATCTCTTCCGGATTTGCCTTCGCCCATGCGTTGTCTTTTCTGGTTGTATAATAAGTAGAATATACTTTTGCATCTACATTCTTTAATTCTTCCGGATAATCGGTTCCGTCACAGTCACGGATTGCATCTGCCCCCCAGCGCTTTACCAAATCCAGTGTTTCCGGCACAACGTCCACATCTGTAGGGATCGTAACCCTTCCGCTCGTACGCTCTTTCAAAATGATTCTCCTCTCTCTTCTCTGTTATAGTCTACTTTGTATAAATCAAGAATAGAAGAAAACCCTGCTTTCGTCAATTTGCTTCTTGCTTTCATTTTTAGCATTCTTGCTGTTGTATTTTTTTCGTGTTGAAACTGATAATTTTATTCGAATTTTACATCCTCCCGCTCCAGAGAAATATAAATTTTCGTTCCCACACCGACACGGGATTCCGCCCGGATGCTGTGTCCTAATTTCTGTATGATCGTCTTGCACAGGTACAGACCGATTCCCGTAGATTTCTGGTGCTCTCTTCCGTTATATCCGGTAAATCCACGCTCAAAAATACGCGGAAGATCTTCCGGGGCAATTCCGATTCCAGTATCCTCCACCACCAGTTCCGTGCCTTTTATATAAAGGGAAATGCTCCCTGCCTTCGGCGGGCGGACTTCGTCCGATGATGTGTATTTCAGGGCATTGGACAGTATCTGCTCGATCACGAACACCAGCCACTTTTCATCGGTGAGCACCATCTGCCTGCTGTCCTGAAAATTCAAATGGATCTTTTTCAAAATGAAGATCTGGGAATATTTGCGAACTGCCTGCCGCATAATATCACCGATCGGATACCACTGGAATTTCAGGTCATTCCCCATATCCTCCATCCGCAGATAAGACAGTACCATTCCCACATATTCTTCCGTCTGAAAAATCTTCATTTTCATCTCATTTAGGAAATCCAGTGTCTCCTCTGCATGTTCCTCAAATTCCATTGCCTGTTCTTCAAAAGACTGGATCAGAAGATGCATGGCGGAAATCGGTGTCTTGATCTGATGCACCCACAGACTGTAATAGTCAGATGCATCCTTTTTGCTGAGGAGTACTTCGTTTTCCAGCATCTCTCTCCATGCAAAAATTGTCTCCGTGATTTCCTGATATTCTGCTTCAATCCGGCTCTTTGGATCCGGAAACTCTTTCAATTCATGCGGAAGTGCCGCAGACAGATCCAGCAGACTTTGATACCGCTTCCGATAAAACCAGAAATTCAGCGCTCCCACAAATAAAAGCCAGATTGCAGAGAGCTCTGCTCCATACCCGATCACGTCAAAAGGAACTTCTTTTAACCAGAGTAGTATACAGAAAATCACAAGCATTACGGCATATACTCCGATAACCGGAAGTTTTTCTTTCAAATAAGAAATCAACAATCTCATTCTATCACGTACCCGATTCCTTTCTTTGTAGCAATAAAATCACAGATTCCAATACTTTCCAGTTTCTTTCTGAGTCTGGTCATATTTACAGTCAGTGTGTTGTCATCAATAAACTCATCACTCTCCCAGAGACGTTCCATGATCCGATCCCTTTTTACGATCTTTCCCGCATTCTCCATCAGGATCTGCAGGATTTTGAAATCATTTTTCGTCAGCTCCATACGCTCTCCGTGAAATGTCACTGCCGCATCGTTCAGATTTAAGATCACATCCCGATACTCCAACACATTTAACTGCCCGGTAAAAGAATACGCTCTCCTTAATAATGCCTGGATCTTTGCAGTCAGGACATTCAGATCAAATGGTTTTTCCACAAAATCATCCCCACCCATGTTCATTGCCATCACGATATTCATATTGTCACTTGCGGATGATAAAAACAGGATCGGCACACTGGAGATCTGACGAATCTGGGTACACCAGTGAAATCCATTATAAAACGGCAGAATAATATCCATGATCACAAGCTGCGGATCAAACGCTGTATACTCCTCCTGTACACGTTTGAAATCCTGCACACATGCCACCTCATAATCCCACTTTTCCAGATGTTCTTTCATTTTATCCGCGATGACACGGTCATCTTCCACAATCAGTATTTTATACATCGTCTTCCCCTTTCACGCTTTTATATATAGAAATAATATCCTTGCTTTTGCTCACTGTCAACGACAAGAATGCTCACCTTTAGAAAGTCTTTAGAATTCTTAAGTTTATATATATTGACCGTATATATTATATTTTCTATAATATGCTCAAAAGATAGATATACGGTTTTCTTACCTATCAAATATACGAAAGGAAGGGATTGATTTTATGACATTTACACTCAACACACCCATGTTTGATTTTCTTGTTCTTTCTATTATCGCCGAGGGTGATGCCTATGGATATCAGATCAGCCAGATCATCAAACGAGTATCTGATACCAAAGATTCTGCCCTGTATCCGATTTTAAAGAAATTACAGGAAAACGGCTATGTGGATACCTATGACCAGCAGTTTCAGGGACGGAACCGCAAATATTATAAGATTACACAAAGCGGAAAGATCCGGCAGGAACACTTAAAAAAGGAATGGAAAGAGTACATTACGATCATTGACGATATTGTAAATGGAGGAATGGGAAATGACTAAGAAAGAGTATATGAAAAAACTTGCATACCAGCTTCGTCGTCTTCCTAAAGAGGATTTCGATAAAGCAATGGACTACTTTGAAGAATATTTTGAAGATGCAGGCATCGAAAACGAGCAAAAAGCCATCGAGGACCTGGGCGCTCCGGAAGAAGCGGCTTCCGCACTGATTCTGGATCTGGCACAGGAAAATGCTGTCAAACCGCCAAAAACAATGAAACGGCGCTTTTCCGCTTTATGGATCGCTATTCTGGCACTTTTTGCTGCCCCGATCGCCCTGCCTCTGGCACTTGGGATTCTGGCCGTGATCGGAGCTGTCATTCTGGGAATCCTGGCAGTCGTTGGCGGTATCTTAATTTCCGCACTTGCCGCAATAGCAGGAAGCGTACTCGGCATTATCGGAGGGATTGCAATTATCCCTCAGACCTTTGGCGGAGGACTGGTCACCATCGGTCTCTCTCTGATGCTGATCGGATGCGGCATTCTGGTGACATATTTCACCATATTACTGGCTCGCTGGGCAATCATCAAACTTGCCGGACTGCTCGGCAGACTTGTCAAAAAAGGAGGACGAAGACATGAAGAAAAGTAAAAAAATCATTCTGACAATTTCCGCAGTCACACTGACTGCCGGAGTCCTTTTAACTGGAATCGGATATATGAAGGGCGGTCGGTTTGGATTCGTCTTCTCTGACGGCAAATTTATCTCTGCTGACAGTATAGAAGAGGAGAAACAACCATTTATTCTGGAAAAAAAGAAGCTGGATTCTGTAAAAGACATTGACATTAACATTTTGTCCTATGCCGACATCCGGATTCTGCCGTCTGCAGACAACTCCTTTTACCTGGAGTATAATCTGCCCGGTGAATACCCAAAGCCGTCTTTCTCCTGTACAGACGGCAAGCTCACCCTGACTCAGGAGAACCGGGAGCCCATTGCCATCATAGGATTTGGTTTTCACGATTCCCAAAGCTCCGAACGCGAAGTGACACTGTACGTTCCCTCAAAAGCGGAATTAAACAGCTGCAATCTCTACAGTGACTCCGGAAATATCCAGGCATCGGGTCTTACTGCCTCCGATTTTGGCATCGGATGTGACTATGGAGATGTCACACTTAAGAATATCAAAAGCAAGGAACAGCTTGCTCTGAATTTAAGTGCCGGACAGCTAAATGCTGATACACTCTCCGGAAAGACAGTCACGATTTACAATGACAGCGGGAACATTTCTCTGGATTCCTGCACTTCGGATGATCTTCATCTCGAAACGGACTACGGAGATATCCAGCTTGATAACGCTGCTGTGAAAAATGCATCCGACATGACTTTAGACTCCGGAACCCTCACGATCAAAAACAGTGCTCTGGGCGCTGCCAGGATCACCAATGATAGTGGAACTATTTCTCTGGCTCAAGTAACCGGAAAATCCCTGGAGGCAACTTCGGAATATGGGGATATTTCCCTGACAGATACCCAGCTTTCTGATAACGCTGTTTTAACTCTGGATTCCGGTAATCTTTCGGCGGATACCAGCAGCGTAAAAAAGATTTCTGTAAAAAATGACAGCGGCAGTATTTCTCTGAATCAATTTTCCAGTGAAAATGCGGACTTTACGTTATCCTATGGTGATCTGGATCTGATCGCAACAAAACTTGGCTCTCTTAGCTGCAAGAGCGAAAACGGAGATGTTGCCATACAACTGCCGGACAAATTTGATTCCTACGGATTTAATCTTCTTACAGAATACGGAGATATCTCACTCCCTTCCGGCAAGGCTGACGGCATTGTTTCTGATGAAGACGACTCCTCCGAAGTTTCCTACAGTGCAAATCCAGAGGCAAAAAATAAAATTCAGGTAGAATGTGAAAGCGGAAATATCCAGATCCGTTAGCAGGAAAGACGACTGACTCCACTTTCTGAAAAAGTGGAGCCGCCGTCTTTTTTATTCCTTTGAAACCACATATAAGGAATAGAAAAATCCTTTCTTTTGCATCAACTCCTGAAATGTTCCCTTTTCGACAATTTCTCCTGCATGCATAACCAAAATCTCATCATACTGATACAACAGCTTTTCCTCTAGCCGGTGCGTTACAATAATCTCCGTCATTTCTTTCATTGATAAAACAGCATCAATCACTGCGTACGATGTTTGATTGTCCAATGCTGCGGTTGCTTCATCCAGTAATAACACCTGACTTCCTCTCAGCAATGCCCTTGCTATTGCAATGCGCTGTCTTTCCCCACCTGACAGCTTGTTCCCATTTTCTCCACAACTGTCATTTAATCCGCGTTTGTCTATCAATTCTCGCAAACCAGCCTGATCTGCTGCTTTTTTCACTTTTTCCTCATCAAATTCTTTGAATAATGTGATATTATTTCGGATCGTATCACGAAATACAAATACCGATTGCTGCACCAGTGCCATCACCTGAAACAAAGATTCCGGCTGAATCTCTCTGCTGTCTATTCCATCAAATAAAACTTCTCCCTGCACTGGTGAAAATCCACCCATAATTGTATTGATTAGTGTTGATTTTCCTGCTCCGGAACTTCCCACAACTGCATACTTTTTTCCAATTTCAAACTCAAAGTTTAAATGATGAAGAACATTCTTGTTGCCGATACTGACACTGACATCCTTCAACGAAATTCCTTTTTTCAGCATTCCTATTTTGTTTTCCTTCATTTGCTCCTGATTGATCTGCACACTTACCAGCATTTTTTCAATCAACCCAATCGCGGCTTTTCGCTTTGCCAAAATAGACGGTATCCTCTCGATCGGGGAAATCACATAATTCATTAATTGAAGAAATACCAACACAATCCCCGGTGTAACACCCTATCCTGAAACTGACATCCAGGCTCCGATCAGAAAAATTCCCAATCGCATCATTACACTTGCTGCTGTTCCCCACAAATTGATGCTTTCTTCTATGTAACGACTTTGATACTTCAGATGTTCCATTCTTTCATTTTCCCTGAAAAAATTCTTCTTCATTTCTTTTTCTGCCTGAAAGCTTTTGATAACAGGAAATCTCTGAAGAATGTCTCTTACAATACTCACAAACTCACCGTTTCCATCAGAAACTTTCCTTTCAGCCTCCGCCATTTTATTTGCAATCGGAAACGATGCTGCAATCGGCAGAACAGACAGTATCAACCCAAATACCGTCAGTATCGGACTATACCATAACATCAGCAGCAATGCTCCCACAAAACTGACCGTCAGATCAATCATTTCCAGAACACTGTCAAAATAATACATTTCTATCATTTTTGCATCATTTGTATACATGGAAAGATACTGGCTGGTATTTTCTTTGCGAAAGGACGAAAGATTTTTATCAATCATTTTACAAAATATCTTTTGTTTATAACACAACATCGCCTGATATAAATATTTTGGTCGTGCCACTCGATAAATCACGTACGCCGCTATAAATATCAAAAATGTTATCATTGCAATTATACCAACCTGCAAAATCGTCATTGAGCTGTCTCCTGATACAATGTCAATGATCGTCTGCAGCAGCCATGAAATCACAATATTATAAATACTTAAAATCAACATCGCAATTCCTGCCATCACAAGCCATTTTCTGCTTTGACAAACAATTTCTTTCAAATACCGTTTACGTATTCTCTGAATCTCAATTTCTTTTTTCATTCTCTGCTCCTTCTATTTGCACTGTCTTTGTCGCCACAGCCTCCCGAAAAGCCTGATCATGCTCGACCAGAAGCATCGTCGGGGAGAATTCCCGGATCAGTTGTTCGATCTGCATCCTTGAATACAGATCCACAAAATTCAGCGGCTCATCCCACACATATAAGTGTGCCTGTTCGCAGAGACTTTTTGCGATCAGCACCTTTTTCTTCTGTCCACCGGAAAAATCCTGTATTTCCTTTTCAAACTGAGTCCTCTCAAAATCCAGTTTCCGCAGGATTGCTTTGAATAAAGCTTCCTCGATCTGGCTCTTTTTCGCAAAATCAGAAAGTGTCCCCTGCAAATGTGACGTATCCTGCGGTACATAAGAAATGACAAGTCCAGATCCCATCGTAATCGTCCCTGTATGCTCCAAAGCTTCTCCCGCCACGAATTTGAGCAGGCTGCTTTTCCCACTTCCGTTGCTTCCATCCAATACCACCCGTTCTCCTCGATGGACTGAAAAGGACACCGGACAGCTGACCGGATTTCCCCCATAACAAACTGCCGCATCCAAAAACGTAACCAGTGTATCCGAACGGTATTGCAACGGAAGCAGTTTTAACTCCTCTGCCCGCTCCCTGTTTTTCAAAAGACCTGACTTCTGCTCGATTGCTTTTTGCTGTCTTGCCTCGATCGACTTGGCACGTTTCATCATTTTCGCGGACTTATGTCCGATATACCCCTTATCCGCTGCCCCGGTTTTGGATGCTTCCACTCGATCTGACCATCCTTGTGTACGTTTTGCTGACTGCGAAAGCCTTCGGATATCCTTTTTTAAAGATTCATTCTGCGCTTCTTCCAGTCGCTGCTGTTGTTCAAAATTTTGAAGAAACGCAGAAAAAGTACCGCTCTGTACTTCAATATTACTTCGATTCAAAGATAAAATATGATCCACACACCCATCCAGGAAACACCTGTCATGGGACACCAGAATAAATCCCTTCTTTTTTCTCAAATACTCCGATACAATCTGTCTGCCATGTGTATCCAGATGATTGGTCGGCTCATCGATCAACAGAAAATGTCCTTCATTCAAAAACAGTGCTGCAAGAAGGACTTTCGTCTGTTCTCCGTTGGAAAGTGTCTCAAAAGGACGCCAAAGCACTTCTTCATCCACTTCCAGAGCGTAAAGTTCCTTCCGTATCTGCCACTCTTCTGCCTGCGGACACACCTCATTCAGTACTTCCATCGTCCACTTTTTTGTATCTTTTACCAAATACGGAAAATAATCAAACCGGACTGATTTTATAATTTTCCCTCGATACTCATACTGATCCATCAAAAGATTTAAAAACGTCGTCTTTCCTCTGCCGTTTCTCCCCACAAATCCCAGTTTCCAGTCTGTGTCGATCTGAAAACTCACATTTTCAAAAATAGGATCATAACTGGACGGATAAGAAAACGTAAGATTTTCTACTTTTATCATCGACATTGCTCCTACCTCCTAACGTCAAAAAAGCTGCAAGAAAGTCAATTCCTGCAGCTTCTCATAGCACAAACCATCCCCATATCAGACGTATGCGGCCAATGATCCATATCTGTGAACAAGACTCTTAACTTTCCTGCAAAAAGGCGCAATCATTGCGTATCTGCACAATCACTGCTGTTTTCCATTCTACTTGCAAGAAAAATTAATCATCCTTCCACCTCTTTCATTTCAAATCTGTTTCTAACATATCACAAGATGAAAAAACAGGCAAGCCTTTTTTGCCTGCCTGTCAGAACTCTTTGTTTCGATTACAGCTCTTCTTCCCACTGAGCCTCTTTAAATCCAACCAGCACCTGATCCTCTGTTACTACAATCGGACGCTTTACGAGCATTCCGTCTGAAGCAAGCAGTGCCAGCTGTTCGTCCTCGCTCATTTCCGGAAGTTTATCTTTTAGCTTCATCTCTTTGTAAAGCATCCCGCTTGTATTAAAGAAGCGCTTAAGAGGAAGCCCGCTTCTCTGATACCATTCTTTTAACTCTTCCAGTGACGGGTTATTCTCTTTGATATCTCGTTCTTCATAAGAAATCTGATGCTCATCCAGCCACTTTTTGGCACGTTTACATGTGGTACATTTCGGATAGTGTACAAATAACATCGGTCTGTCTTCCTTTCTTTTCGTATTAGATTTCGTTTGTATTCTATATCGTTTTTCAAACTTTTGCAATTACTTATTTCTGGGATTCTTTCGCAATCCGCAGTCTTACCCATGCGCCTTTCATCCTCGTAGAGTTGGCCAATGTAAGACTTCCTCCGTTTTCTTTTGCAAATTGCTCTGCCAGATACAAGCCCATCCCGTAATGTTTCCTGGAATGTCTGCTTTTGTCTCCCTGATAAAACAGTTTTTTTGCAGACTGCAGATCTTCCGCCGAAAATCCGCTCCCCTCATCCTCTACGGAAATTTCCAGTTGTTCATTTCCCTCCGATATACAGATTCGTATCATTCCTCCCTGTGGCGTATATTCGATTGCGTTATATACCAGATTTTCCCAGGACCGTATCAACAGTTTCTCATTGACACAAATCCACTTTGGAAGATTTTCACATTCAAACTGAATCGTTTGCTTTTTCCCGGCAGCCGCCGCTTCGATCCGCTCTCTGAATTGTCCTGTCAGTTCTCGTATGTCCACCTGTTCTTTTTTGTACATCTGATAACCTCCTGTGGAGATCATCTCCTGCAAAATCTGCAAATATTCTTCGATTCCCTGAATTTCCAGTTCCAATGCAAGGCTGTACTTTTGTGCTTCTTCCAGACTCTCTGCCTCTTCCATCAGCTGTACGTTCCCCCGGATCACAGTCAAAGGTGTCTTCAGATCATGCGCCAGCGCTCCCATCTGCTCTTTTCTGGCTGATTCAAGCTCCCACTGCTTCATCAGAGACTCTTTCAGTGTATCCCGCATTTTTCCGAACGTCTCCAGGATTTTCTTGATTTCCAGAACCTGAGAATCCGGACATGGAAATTCCAGATCCTGATGCTCAATTTTTTCTGTCATCCATTCAATTTTTTGAAGTTCTTGTTTAATCTTCCAGCTGAAATATCGGATCAAAAACATCACTTCCGCACAAAAAATCAAAAGCGCTGCCAGCAAAAGTAATTCCAGAACATGCGGAAACCGTTCTCTGAGTGCCGGATTCCCAAATTGAACACGAAGCTGATAGGATACCAGACAGATTCCCTCTTCTCTCTGGAATCGTTTCAGATATCCGCTGCTGATTTCATTTTTCTCTTCCAGAACAGCTTCCCATACTTCTTCTCTTTCTGATTCTGTAAATGTTCCGTAAAGCCACCTGCCTGAATTGTCAAACACTCCAAACCTGGTTCCGTATGGAAGCATTTTTTCCTCCACTTTTTCTGCTGTCTGAATCTCTTCCCTTTTTTGCTCCAACTGCTGTTCATCATAATTAGCGGGATGTATCACCGCCTTTATGGTCAAAATCTGGACAATCACTCCCAAAACCAGTATAGTTGCTGCTCCTGCAAGTAAAAAACTAAACAGAAAACGTCTGAAAATCCCTGAAATATTCTTTTGCCTTACTCCCACTTGTACCCAATCCCCCACACTGTCTGTATATTCTTCTTCCCATATCTTTCAAAAGTTCATTCATTGGCGTACCTCCATGTCATAGTTTAATATTATCTTCTATGGCATGGATTATTAAGCGGTCATGGTTGATTTTATTCTTCCATAGCATGTATAATAAAAAACAGATTATAAGAAAGAGGTGCTGATATGAGCGTCAAA
>ENA-OPVY01001541-OPVY01001541.1-human-gut-metagenome-genome-assembly--contig:-NODE-1541-length-10605-cov-4.644265_pt1 | contig 10605 bp, 8 predicted proteins | sample MGYA00241503_ERZ501998 | MGnify/ENA primary metagenome ERZ501998 (study PRJEB25962, sample SAMEA2042107) | human gut metagenome | biome: human gut; feature: human-associated habitat; material: faeces... | reverse complement strand
GTGAGGAGGAGCGGCGGGCCATAGCCGATATCGTCATCGACTCCACCCATCCATTGCCCGAGATGCTGGCCCAAGTGGGTGAGATATACGCAGGATGGTGCGCAGGTCGCTAAGATGAGGCCCTATGGGATTCAATATCGAGCGCGCGGACAAGCCTTTCGTCGTCAAATCGCCATATAAGCCATCCGGCGACCAGCCGCAGGCCATCGCCGAACTGGCCGAACGCATCGAAAACGGCGAGAATGATGTGGTTCTTATGGGTGCCACCGGTACCGGCAAAACCGCAACCACCGCCTGGCTGATCGAAAAGCTGCAGCGACCGACCCTGATTATCGAGCCCAACAAGACGCTCGCTGCGCAGCTATGCGCCGAATTCCGCGAACTCATGCCGGACAACGCCGTGAGCTACTTCGTGAGCTACTACGACTACTACCAGCCCGAGGCATACATCCCGCAGACCGACACCTATATAGAAAAGGACTCCAACATCAACGACGATGTGGAGCGCCTGCGCCACCAAGCCACCGCAAACCTGCTGACCCGCCGCGACTGCGTGGTTGTGGCCACCGTCTCCTGCATCTACGGCTTGGGCACGCCGGAAGAATACGCCGGTCGCATGCTCTTCCTCAAAGTCGGGCAGGAAATCAACCGCGACGACCTGCTGCGCCAATTCGTGGCCATGCAGTACAAGCGCAACGACATCGCCTTCACGCGCGGCACCTTCCGCGTGCGCGGCGATACGGTCGAAATCATCCCGGTCTACGAGGAACTGGCCGTGCGCATCGAATTCTTCGGCGACGAGATCGACCGCATCTCCACGCTGCACCCGCTGACCGGCGACGAGATCGACGAGGAAAACGAAGTCCACATCTTCCCGGCCTCTCATTATGTGGCCGGCCCCGAACGCATGGAACGGGCGCTCAAAACCATTCGTGAGGAACTCGAAGAACGCCTGGCAGAACTGCGCAAACAAGGCAAGGAGCTGGAAGCGCAGCGCCTCAACATGCGCACCACCTACGATCTGGAAATGCTCACCCAAGTTGGCGTGTGCTCAGGCGTCGAAAACTATTCGCGCCACTTCGACGGCCGCGCCGCCGGCACCCCGCCGCACACGCTGCTCGACTTCTTCCCTGACGACTTCCTGCTGGTCATCGACGAATCACACGTCACTGTGCCGCAAATCGGTGCCATGTACGAGGGCGATGCCTCCCGCAAGCGCACGCTGGTCGAACACGGCTTCCGTCTGCCCTCCGCGATGGACAACCGACCACTCAAATGGCCGGAATTCCTGCAGCGCGTCGGCCAGACCGTGTACCTGTCCGCCACGCCAGGCGACTATGAGATGGGACTGTCCGATGGGGTGGTCGAACAGATTATCCGCCCAACCGGTCTGCTGGACCCGAAGATCGACGTACGCCCGGTCAAGGGGCAGATTGACGATCTGCTCGCCGAGATCAAGGCCCGTGTGGCCAAGAACGAGCGCGCGCTGGTCACCACTCTGACCAAGAAGATGGCCGAGGACTTGACCGACTATCTGCTGGAACGCGGCATCAAGGTCGAATACCTGCATTCCGATGTGGATACGTTGCGCCGCGTCGAACTGCTGCGCATGTTGCGCGAAGGCAAGATCGATGTGATTGTCGGTATCAACCTGCTGCGTGAGGGCCTCGATTTGCCGGAAGTATCGCTGGTGGCGATTCTTGACGCCGACAAGGAAGGATTCCTGCGCTCCTATCGTTCGCTTATCCAGACCATCGGCCGTGCGGCCCGAAACGTGTCCGGCACGGTGATCATGTACGCCGACGAGACCACCGAAGCCATGCGGCAAGCCATCGACGAGACTGACCGTCGCCGCGCCAAGCAGATTGCCTACAACCAGGAGCATGGCATCGATCCCAAGCCCCTGATCAAGAAGATCAGCGACGTCAACGACATGCTCGCCAAGGAGGATGTGGACACCCAGACCTTGCTTGAAGGTGGCTACCGCAACGCAGGCAAGGCCGGCAACACGCACCTGGGCGTGCCGGTACTCGATCCCAACGAGGCAGACAAACGCCACGAGGAGATCCTGAAGGCCGGCCTGCCCGCGCAGGACCTCGCCGACCTGATTCGCCAACTGAGCGAACAGATGCACACCGCCGCCGAACAACTCCAGTTCGAACTTGCGGCCCGTCTGCGCGACGAGATCCGAGACCTCAAAAAAGAACTCCGTCAAATGACGGAAGCCAACAAGTAACCAAATTCCCATACCCGAGGCGGGCAGTCAGGGGATGCGTTGTCGACCGTAAAGACTTGGCCTGAGCGGCCCGGAGCGTGTCGAACAACACATCCCCTGACTGCCTGGCGATCAGCGCTACCGGAACGGCCCCAAAACCGTCACATACATAAGTTAGTGTAGGGAATCATGGCAGAAACCCCACTCGCATTTGAAATCATCACCTTCGTGGTGCTCGCGTTGTTCTTTATCGTCGACCTGTTCGTCATCGGGCGTCGACCGCATGTGCCCTCCACCAAGGAATGCGTGCAGCATATCGCCTTCTTCGTGGTTATGGCGCTGATCTTCGGCGGATGCATCTGGTTCTTCGCCGGCTCCAAGCCCGCCATCGAGTTCTATTCCGGCTGGCTCACCGAATACTCGTTGTCCATCGACAACCTATTCGTGTTCGTCATTATCATGTCGAACTTCGCGGTGCCCAAGCAGATTCAGAAGTATGTGCTGTCCATCGGCATCACCATTGCTTTGATTTTCCGTGGCATTTTCATTCTGATCGGCGCGGCCCTGATCTCCCGCTTCACGTGGGTGTTCTTCCTGTTCGGTGCCTTCCTGATCTACACCGCCGTCAAACTGGTGCTCGGCGGCGATGAAGATGAGGAATATCACGAGAACGGCATCATCCGTAATCTGCGCAAGATCATCAAGATTACCGACGACTACGACGGCGAGAAGCTGCGCACCACCAAGAACGGCGTGCGTTACTGGACCCCGATGCTCATCGTGTTCCTGACCATCGGCACCACCGACGTCATGTTCGCTTTCGACTCGATTCCCGCGATCTTCGGCCTGACCAAGGATCCGTTCCTGGTGTTCACCTCCAACGTGTTCGCACTGCTCGGCCTGCAGCAGCTGTACTTCCTGCTGGGTGCTCTGCTCGACAAGCTCGTCTACCTGCCTGCCGGCCTGTCCGTGGTGCTGGGCTTCATCGGCGTCAAGCTCATCATGGAGGCCCTGCACGGCAATACCTTGCCGTTCATCAACGGCGGCGAAGGCGTCCATTGGGTGCCGGAGGTGCCCACATGGCTGTCGCTGGCTGTGATTGTGCTCGCAATTGGCGGCGCATCCGTGGCTTCCGTGATCAAGATGAAGAGCATGGAAAGCGCTGAAAAGGCCTGAAATCGTTAGAGAATACAACCCTTAAACCCAGTCAACACAACAATGTGAGCGCTCACAACACACCGTGAAGAAAACTTGTCATGAGTCGGCTCGCGCTAGTAGACTGGGTTTCGGCAAATGGGGCAATCGCGCCTCGAACCAAATTGAACAAGAATAGGCAGGCATTCATGCGTAAAGCCAAGATCGTAGACACCATCGGTCCTTCCACCGAGGATTACGACAACCTCCTGAAGCTCGTTGAAGCTGGTATGGACGTTGCTCGTCTGAACCGCTCCCACGGCACCCCCGAGGATCACCTCAAGGTCTACAACAACGTGCGCAAGGCCAGCGAAGCCACTGGTCGCAACGTTGCCGCGCTCGTTGATTTGCAGGGCCCGAAGATTCGCTGCGGTTGGTTCAAGAAGAACGCCGATGGCGAAGACAAGGTTCAGCTGCAGCTCGGCCAGGAATTCGTCATCACCACTGATGACGTCGAGGGCGACGAGCACATCACCTCCACCACCTTCAAGGGCCTGCCGGGCGATTGCCACCCGGGCGACCCGATCCTGATCGATGACGGCAAGGTCCGTCTTGAGGTCACCAAGGTCGAGGGCAACAACGTGTACACCAAGGTCGTCGTGGCCGGTCCTGTGTCCTCCCACAAGGGCATCAACCTGCCGGGCGTCGCCGTCTCCCTGCCGGCTCTGACCGAGAAGGATGAGGCCGACCTGCGTTGGGCCATCCGCACCGGTGCCGACATCATCGCCATGTCCTTCGTGCGTTTCGCCACCGACATCGACCGCGCCCACGAGATCATGGACGAGGAAGGCCGTCGCATCCCGATCATTGCCAAGATCGAGAAGCCGCAGGCTCTGGAGAACCTCGAAGAGATCGTCAAGACCTTCGACGGCGTCATGGCCGCCCGTGGCGACATGGCCGTTGAGTGCCCGCTGGAAGAGGTCCCGCTGGCCACTAAGCGCATCATCGAGCTGGCTCGCCAGTACGCCAAGCCGGTCATCGTGGCTACCGAAGTCCTCGGCTCCATGGTGAACTCCCCGGTTCCGACTCGTGCAGAGGCTTCCGACTGCGCCAACGCCATCCTCGACGGCTCCGACGCCACCATGACCTCCAACGAGACCGCCGTTGGTAAGTACCCGGATGTGACCGTGGCCACCATGGCCCGTATCTCCGGCTACGCCACCGACCACGGCTTCGACCGTATCCCGGAGCTCAAGAACCTTGACATGTCCTCCACCGGCGCTGTCTCCTCCGCCGCTGTGGACCTGGCCGACAAGCTCAACGCCAAGGCCATCGTTGCTTACACCCAGACCGGTGCCACCGTGCACCGCGTCTCCCGTGAGCGTCCGGCCGCCCCGATCTACGGCCTGACCAGCAACGAGCACACCTACCACTGGCTGGCTCTGTCCTGGGGCACCGAAGCCTTCCTGCTCAAGGAGGACTACCACGACAAGTCCCGCAAGGATCTCATGGTCTACACGGACAAGGTCCTCAAGGATGCTGGCAAGGTTGCTGACGGCGACAAGATCGTCATCCTGAGCTCTGCTCAGGGCGATCACCAGCCGGGCCGCACTGACTCCATCTACGTGCACACCGTTGGCGCTTGCGACTGATTTCAGGCTTCTGGTAGCTGCTGACAGCTAGCATATAGCACACGAAAGCCCCCATCCAAAGTGGATGGGGGCTTTCGTTATCTGTTATGTTGCGATTGTGTGGTGATTGCAATGGCCCACAGTCACCGCGGTGATCGAGCGTGGCGATCAGTCGTTGAGATGATCGAGCGTGCCGCTCTTCAGGCGCAAAATGGCGACCATGGTCTTGGCATCCACAATCGTGCCATTGACCACCATCTCATAGGCATCGTCCACCGACACCATACGCACGTCGGAACGCGGAGTCTCCGGGCCGATTTCCTGACGGGAAGCCGGGGTAAGACCGGTGGCGAAGAAGATTGCGGTGTGCTGGGTGGAATAGCTCGGCGTGTTCATAAAACGGGTGAACTGCGTAAGCTTGGTGGCGTCGAAACCGGCCTCTTCGGCCAGCTTGCGCTTAGCTACATCGGTCGGGCGTTCGGACGGGTTGTTGGCGTGACCGGCCGGAATCTCCAACGTCCAACGATGGTTGGCGATGCGATACTGCTCGACCAGCGGAATCATGCCATCATCGGTGACGGCCAGCACAGCCACAGTGTCGCCATTGTTCTCCTGAACAAAGTAGCGTTCAAACGAACCGATTTGATTCGACTCATAGGAGACGTGATCGACATTGAAATAATGCGTCTCCACAATCTGTCTACGGGAAATCTCCTTGACCGGAGAGGGGCGCCAGGGATCGAACTGACGGTAAGTTTCGTTGCTCATAAGCCCTCCTAACAAAAGCGATACATCGAAACTACAGCCCATTGTAAGCGGTGAAACCACGCAGGAGAACGGGCAACACACGGGTGCGCCGTCCGCGATATCGACGTGTTTCGCCTGTTTCACCGGGGGGAATGGAGGATTGGCGCGTGTCTTGTGTCGCAAGAGTCGAATTGGTATGCTACTCTCTTCAGAGTGCTTTGGCACGCCCTCGTATCCCAATTGGTAGAGGAAGCAGCCTCAAAATCTGCGCAGTGTGGGTTCGAGTCCCACCGAGGGCACCAAAAAGTCCGGGTCATACGGCATCACGATGGCGCGGGGCGAATTGTTCGCTCCGCGCTTTTTCGTATTCTCGGCATCGTCTGGCCTCACGATGTAGCGTGGACCGGCGGCACCGGCGAGCTCACGGGACTCCGCATTATCAGGTGCAACATTATGTTGCACCTGATAACGAGTTGATAATGAAATTGCATTATCAGCCTCGACATGTTGTCGAGGCTGATAATTGGATTCGCCAGGAACCAGATATGCGGCGAGTTTATCTGTTGTCAGCAGTACGTAAAACGGTATTCCAAAGAAGTCTGCAACATTAGCAATATCTGCTGGCATCCAATCAGCCTTTCCGTTGAGTTTTCTACTCAAGGAAGGCTGCTTTATTTTCAAGGCAGCGGCCAAGATCTCCTGTTTGGGTTTATAGAAAGCCACAAGCAATCGAATATTGCCTCGCGCAATGCGTTGGAATTCTTGTGCGGCGGCGGTTTGAGTGGATTCAATATTGTTCATATACGTAATTGTATACGAAGTGATTTGCTTTATAGTTGAAAATGCGTATATTTATACACATGAAGTATAAAGATGTAGTGACTGCGTATAGAATTGATGAGCAGAGGAAGCAAAATAAGCTGACGCAGGAGTATCTTGCCCATTATTTGGGTGTTACCCAGGCGTCGATTTCAAGAAAGTTGGCAGGTAAGGCCCCGTTCACTTCACCAGAAGTGAAGTCTTGTGCATTATTGCTACACACTTCAACGGATTACCTGTTAGGTCTTCAAGAATCTGCAAGTCGGGAGGTCGTCGCATGAGCGAAAGAGTGTTGTGGCTTCGGTTGCGCGTGACCGGTCCGACTCCCGAGTGCGGGGAGATTGTCGGATTGCGTATCGTCGACAGGCAGGCGCGTCGCATGGTGTTCGACGCGTTCTTCCATCCCGTCAGGGAAGACGGCTGGAAGAGCGTGCCGGCAGGAGGGGTGAACGTGAACCTGGCGAACCGTCTGCCGTTGAACATCTACGTGGATGGGATCGAACGGATTCTGTCCGGTGCGACTTTGCTGCGGGGCGAGCATGTGGAACGCGACATCCGTTTCCTGCGCGCCGCCGGCGTCCGTATCGAGGACCAGGTCGTGGAGCGCAGCGTCACGGCCGAACATCATAAGAGACTTGCGTCGGGGATTGCCGTCCCCACGCGCACCGGGAACCGGGCTTGCCGGCCCATCCCGGTGGGATGAACAACCATCCCTTACCCGAAACAAACCCATCCACCACCCATCTGCAGCGAAAAGAGAGAACCAGGAATGCCAACCCTACAAGCGCGTGCGGCCCACGGCGGCCACAGCGGATCGACGTTCCTCGGCAATCGCGGAAGCGACGCCGAGGACGAACCCATACGCGTCGTCACAGGTCGCGGCGGCGAGCACGCAGCCGGACATGACACCCGGATCATGCAGCTCGCCGTCCGTGATCCCCGTGGACAGCATCCAACGCAGCCCATCCATGACGGCGGGATCCGTGACATTACGGAACAGACCATCGGCGACGGCCATGCGATAGGCCAGCCAGGCCAGACGCGCCCGCCGCGCGAGCACCGTTTCGTCACGGGCCAGCGCCTCGTAACGCAGAGCCGCCCGGACCGTCATGATCGGGGAGACATGGAGACGCAGGGGCATCGATGCGCCTTGCAGGAACCCGGATATCCGGTCCACCGTCATGAGACGGCGGCGGAGGACGAGGGAGAAGCCCGCAGTGTTGTCTTCCATCATGACCGCCGATCGATTGTGCTTGGAGACGATATCCGTTCCATCCATCCACGCGTCCCACAGGTGATATCGGGCGCACGGGACGGTCCGTGAAAAAGAGAATGCCCGCACGCGAATTGCCGTTCGCGTGCGGGCGATGGTCCCATCCTTTACCCATTTGCATTGCCCCTTACCGGACGAATCCGGCTCGGGCAAGGGAACCAGTAAAAGCCAACCCCACCAATCATCACATCAGAAGGAGCCGGCAAGACCGACCCCGACCAATCGTCGGACCAGAAGGAGCCAATCATGACCAATTCTTACATCAACCCCACCCAGCCGACCGCCAGTGAACCCCGATATTCACAGAACGAACCCGCATGGCAGGACGTCGAGATCGTCGACGTGCCCGCCGCCGAGGAGCCGGAGCCGGCCGAGGGCGCGCCCGAGCCGATCCGCATCATAGACGAGCCGGACCCCGGGGAGGCCACGGCAGGCGACGCGGTCATCGAATACACGCGCGACCACCTGCCCGTCAACATGGGCGTCGACACGAACCAAAGCGACTTCACCCGCGAACAGGCCGAACAGCTCGTCGGCGACATCCAGGAACAGCTCTACGAGACCGCGAAAAGCCAGAAACGCCTTCACGACCTGATCGCCCAGGCATACGACGGACGCGCCTGGATCGCCCTCGGATACCCCGCGGGACAGATCGGCTGGAACCGGATGTGCCAGGACAAGTTCACCGCCGACGCGGTCCGTCTCACCGTCCAGCAACGCACCAACCTCATCCTCAGCTTCCAGGACGACCCGATCAGCAACGTGGCCCTCGCCGCCGCGCTCGGAGTGAGCGATAGGACGGTCGGCCGCGCGCTGAAAAAGAACGCGAAATCCCCGAAGGGCGCCTCCGCGAAGCCGAAGCCGGTCGTGGGCACGGACGGCAAACGCCACAGCGTGCCGGAGCTCACGCCGGCGGAACGCCTCGAACTCGACGCGAAGATCCATGACATGAACCTGCCCGTCGAGGAGGGCGGCCAGGGCATGACCCAGCAGGAGATCGCCGCGAAGCTCGACATGGCGCAATCCACGATCTGCGCGAGCATCAAACGCGAGACCATGCGGCGCATGAGCGAGGGACTCGAACCCGCGGCCCCCGCACCGGTCGACGAGACCGGCGCGATCGGCGTGCTGCCCGACAATACTGCAATCGACCTGGGAGGCGACCGTCTCGCCGCGGACGACATGAACTTCGTGGAAGCGTTCCGCACCGCCGCGGGAGACGCGAACGCCGGACTGACCCGCCTCGTGGAGCTGATGAGCTCCGAACGCTGGCAGCCAGGCAGCGAGACCGTCGACGAGATCGTCACCCGCGCCGGCCGCGACATCAAGGGCGTGCTGGCCAACGTGGGCCCGTTCATGCGCCTCGTCGACCACGACCTCGAGGACATGTGGCCCGCCGACGAGAACGACCGCAGCCGCGACCAGGACGAGGTCAACGGACTGTTCGACCAGATCCTGACCGTCGCGTCGGAATGCGCCTGACCCGTTAGCAGAGAAGGCCGGCCATGAGGGCCGGCCGGAGAGGAACCGGTATGAACGACAAGAAAACCAAGGAAGTGGACGGGCGGGAGAGCGTGAGCATGCTGCCCGGCGTGACGGTGGGCGTGATGATCGCGGTCATCGCGTTCGTGCTGAGCTTCGACGCGTTGAGGCTCGTGTTCGTGTCCAGCGGCATCAACCCGCTCCTGTCATGGGGAGGCCCCCTGTGCGTGGACGGCACGATCCTCCTGTGCACGTGGGCGACATGGGGATTCCGCAAAGGCCACATCCGCGGACGCTGGTACCCGTGGGCCGGACTCGTGCTGTTCAGCCTGTTCAGCGTGACGGGCAACGCGTTGCACGCATGGCTCAACGCCGGCGGCATGCTCCCCACGTGGGGTGCGCCCGCGATCATGAGCATCCCGCCCATCGCCCTGCTCTACTCGACGCATCTGATCGTGATCATCGCCGGCGACCGCCAAGACAAACTCGCCAGGACCACCGGCAAGGCCGCCGGCCCCGATGACGGGCACGCCGGACCCGCCGCAGCCACGCCGGAAACGGCCGGCACGGAACCCGCGCCCGCCGACCCGCTGGACCGCTACCTGTTCGACCCGCCGGCACCGGCGGAAGCCGACGAGGGCAGGGAAAGGAAAGGGGATCCGGAGGATATCCCGTTCGACCAGGACCTCTCATGGCCCTCCGTGACGTCCGCGACCACGACGTCCGCAAGGCCCACGGAGTCCACGGTCCACATGGTCCGCATGGACCAGGCCCTTGCGGACCAGGACCTTGCGGACCAGGACCGCATGGGCCGGAAACCCGAGATGGATCCCAAGGGCCAGCCGGGCCCGGAGGCAGGGGGTCATGCGGGCCACGCCGAACCTGAGCCCGCGGAATCCCACGAAGGGGCCATGTCCGGCCCGGACCGTTCCTCCGACACGGGATCGGCCCACGATGCCGGCCCAAAAGCCGGTGAGCCGGCGCGCAAGGCGACGGCCGGCTTCGACCCCGACGAATGGCTCGCATGGGCCGACAAGCTGAAGGCCAACGGCGAGACGGTCACCTCGACCCGGGCCGTGGCCGACGGTCTCGCCTCGTCCACCACCACGGCCAAACGACGCCTGCACACGCTGCGCCGCGAGCATCCCGGAAGGTTCTGACCATGAGGAAAAGCGATGAACCGTTGACGGACACGCTGATCCGCTGCCTCGCCGACCCCATGGACCTGAAGGCCCTCGAACGGCTCGAGAACGACGGGGACCAAGCCGGGGCCAGGCTCATGCGCGCCCGCCTCGCCGACCAGG
>ENA-OPVY01001535-OPVY01001535.1-human-gut-metagenome-genome-assembly--contig:-NODE-1535-length-10648-cov-2.484943_pt1 | contig 10648 bp, 9 predicted proteins | sample MGYA00241503_ERZ501998 | MGnify/ENA primary metagenome ERZ501998 (study PRJEB25962, sample SAMEA2042107) | human gut metagenome | biome: human gut; feature: human-associated habitat; material: faeces... | reverse complement strand
CAATAATTATATATACTCGAACTTTTATTAAATAAAATAAGTCGAAAATGTTAAAATATTGTAAAAAATCCGAAAAAAAGAAGGATATCTAGTAATTACGTATAATTTTATTAATATATAGAAATACAAAGTACACAAAAGATACATAAATGATTAATTAAGATAGTATTTCAAAAATTTAATAAGAAAAGGGGTATAAGCATGGCGAATATGAAAAGTAACAAAAAACTATTAGATAATTTCCTTTCTTTTTTACTTATTACTCTGGGGGCAACTTTGGCAGCACTAGCTTTAGAAATATTTTTAGTGCCTAACAATATAATTGATGGAGGAATAATAGGTATCTCAATTATGATCAGTTATATAACTAAAGTTAAATTAAGTATCCTTACCTTTGTCTTAAATATACCTTTCTTAATTTTAGGATATAAGCAATTAGGAAAAAGCTTTTTAATAAAAGCTGCGTATGCTATGTTGGTATTTTCAATATTACTAGAACAATTTAAACCAGTTCCTGAACTTACTAATGATATACTTTTAGCAACTGTATTTGGAGGGTTGTTACTTGGTATAGGAGTAGGTTTTGTAATCAAATTTGGAGCATGCCTAGATGGAACAGAAGTAGTTGCAATCTTAATAAATAAAAAAACATCATTTTCTGTAGGGCAAGTCGTAATGTTTTTAAACTTCTTTATATATTCAACATCAGGTCTATTATTTGGATGGGATAGAGCATTATATTCAATACTTACTTATTTTATAACTTTTAAAATTATAGATATGGTATCTGAGGGATTTGAACAAGCAAAAGCAGCTATGATTATAACTAATCATGGTGAAGAAATAGCTAATAGCATTTATAAACATTTAGGTAGAACAGTGACAATGTTAGAGGGAGAAGGATTAATAAGTGGAAAGAAGGTTGTACTTTATGCGGTTGTAACGAGAATAGAAATTCCGGAGCTTAAGCGAATAGTAGCTGCGGATGATTATTCGGCATTTGTAACTATAACAGATGTAAATGAAATAGTCGGTAAGCATATTAAAAAGAAAAAAGGAGAAACTACAGAAACAACTTAAATAAATATAAAAAACCTCTAGGATATATCTCTTAGAGGTTTTTTATTTATATAACATAATTTATTAGATTGGTAGATCTGAAGGTTTTTTTAGTTTTTTATGCTTAAATACAGGAACACTAAGTTCTTCGCCTAATTTTTTTACTGCATTTTTATAAGCAGATTTTAAATTATCATGGATTACAATGCCATCTACCTTCATAGAAATAGAATCGACACATTTTTTTAGATATTGATAATTTTCTTCTTTATCATATTCACCTTGAACCATCCATTGGTTAGATAAAATATGTCCGATTGATACTGGTTTTTCAGTATTTATTATTATATTTGAGAAAGTTTCTTCAAAATGCATTCCTCCTGTACAAATAAGTACTTTTATATCTTTTAATTCCGGTTTTATATCATCATCAAAAACTCTAAATAGAGAATTTGCTAGGACGCTTTCAGCAATAGGATTTTTCCAACTTTCAAGCGTACTGCCTATTTCTATATCGAATATAGGTACTTGGTACTTGTCTATTAAATTTATATCTTGGCCCTGAATTGTTCCAGTCCAATGTGTTGCTTCAGTCATAGTTGTGAAATCATCTAAGCTTGATTTTACACGATTTTCTTCTATAGCCAATAGTAAATTTCTAAGGTATACTGGATTTGATGGTGCAAATATTTTTCCGACAACATCGCCAGTTGAGTGAACAGTAAGGATTTTGTCTGGAGCATTTTTTCCACCATGCCAATTTACAACACCTGCGATATCGTAATCTTTGAAATATTTATTTAAAAGAGGTATATATAAATCATAGTCATAACTTAAAACTTTGTCAGTTTCAACAAATGAAAATAAGTTACCTCTATCATCATGATATTCATAGACATCTCTATTTGCAAATTTAAAATCTGCTAATTTCAAATCGTAATTCTCTTTTAAATAATTTAGTACTCTTGGTGCAACTTCATCTCTTTCATAATCTGTACAAAAAAAGTAAACAGCTTTTCTCATAAGTTTTCCTCCTAAATATATCAATATATTATTATGTATTTTAAACAAAAGGACTGAAATTTCTTCCGTCGTATATTATTTCATCATACCCTTTAGGATCAGTATTGCCTTCTGTGCTAAATATTAAAACAACTGAATCTTTATTTAATCCAATATCGTGTCTTATATCTTCAAATTCATCTTTCTCCATAAGCATTGACAAAAGGCCAGCGCCTACTGCACCAGATTCACCAGAAATAACCTTTTTATCATTTTTTAATGGGCTTGCCAAAATTCTCATTCCTCTAGCAGTTACATAATCTGGACAAGAAGCATAAAAACTAGCATAATCTCTTAAGATTGGCCATGTAGCTGTATTTGGTTCACCACAATTAAGTCCAGCCATTATTGTATGTAAATCTCCAGTTACAGCATGAGGTTTTGAATCATTAGCTTTTGCAGATTTGTAGATACATGCAACAGTAGCAGGCTCAACTATAGTAGTTATTGGAGGTTTTTTATCAAATCTATTGACCATATATCCAAGCACACTTCCAGCCATAGAACCTACACCAGCTTGTAAAAATAAATGAGTAGGTTTTTCTATTCCAAGTTCGTTTAATTCATCAAGTGCTTCCTTAGCCATAATTGTATAGCCTTGGCTTATAAAGTTTGGAATATCTTCATATCCTTCCCAAGCAGTATCTTGAACTAAATACCAACCTTTTTCATCTGCTAAAGAAGCAGCCTTTCTAACAGCATCGTCATAATTTAAATCAGTAATTGTAACTGTGGAATTGCCCATACTTTCAATCGCCTTTGCCCTTGCAAGTACACTATCTTTAGGCATAAATACAACAGATTTGCAACCAAGTTTATTAGCAGCCCAAGCAATACCTTTACCATGATTTCCATCAGTAGCAGTTACAAATACTATATCTTTCAATTTTTCTTTTATATCTTCATTTTGTAAATCTTTAAAAGTTGTAGATTTATAATCTAAGTTTAATTTGTCACATACGATTCTAAATATAGCGTATAATCCCCCAAGCCCCTTAAAGGCGTTAAGTCCATATCTATAAGATTCATCTTTTACGAATATATTTTTCACACCTAATTTTGATGCTAAATTATCTAATTTAACAAGTGGTGTTTTTTTATACTCATCAATAGATGTATGGAATTTTTCAACATCACTTACAATATCCTCAGTTAAAAAATCGACATCAGTTGAGTTATTTAGATTTGTAGAAATTATATTTATTCCGAAATATTCTTCGTATTTTTTCATTCTATCTCTCCTTATATTATTTATTTTAGAAATTAAATTGTCTGTGAAAATTATATAAACCCTTTTAATATAATTATATTTCATAAAATGTAACATTTATATCTTCATATTGATTATTTATGCAATTATATTGGCTAACTTATAAAAATTTTAAAATATATGCATATAAATATTCAAAATAAAATCATCATACACGAAACTTATGATAAAATAGTATTAATTTTGTAGTAATAAGGAGGCAACACATGGATACAAATAATTTATTGATGACAGGATTTGTACTTACTGTAGGAGCGATGGCGGTTTTAATAAGTATAATAAGTTTTGGATTTATGATTATGTACCAAATCAGAAATAAGGTTAAAGTTAACAATTATGTAAAGATGATAATATTTATAGCTTTTATAATAGGAGTTATATTAGTTTTTGTATCAGGTAGCAGATTAGATTTAAAATCACTTGGATTTTAGATAAATCTTATTTCTACATTAAAAAGAATTATATTTAAGTACGGAGGAGAAATGCAAAAAAAGATTAATTTGACAGAAGGCGGGATAGTTGAAAAGCTTGTAAAGATAGCTATTCCTATAATGGCTACATCATTTATTCAAATTGCTTACAATTTAATAGATATGATGTGGGTTGGAAAAAACGGAAGTAATTCCGTAGCAGCAGTTGGAACGGCAGGATTTTATCCTTGGCTGGCAATGGCATTTGTTATGTTTTCAAAAATTGGAGGAGAGGTAAAGGTAGCTCAAAGTATGGGAGAGAAAAATATAAAAGAAGTAAAATCTTATATAAAATCTTCCATAGAATTGAATGTATTTTTATCTTTGACTTACAGTTTAATACTAATTTTATTTAATAAACAATTAATAGATATTTTTAATTTAGGAAATGCTCAAGTAATATCGATGTCTAGACAGTATTTAGTTATATTAGGAATCGGAATGGTCTTTTATTTTATAAATCCTGTATTTACATCGATTTTTATTGGACTTGGAAATAGTAGTATACCATTTAGAATTAACACAATCGGACTTATAGCAAATATTATATTAGATCCACTATTAATTTTCGGATTTGGACCAATTCCAGCTCTTGGAACAAATGGAGCAGGTATTGCCACAATAACTGCACAGATAGTAGTTAGTTTTGTTTTTATTGGATATATAATAAAAAATAGAATAGAATACTTTAAAGTTAGATATTTTAGAAAAATAGAATTTAAATATTTTAAAATTCTATATAAATTAGGTTTTCCAGTAGCTATCCAAAATGCATTATTTACACTTATATCTATGGCGATGGGTGTAATCGTGGCATCTTTTGGACCAGTAGCAGTAGCTGTTCAAAAGGTAGGTTCACAAATTGAATCTATCTCATGGATGAGTGCTGATGGATTTGCTTCAGCGTTATCGACATTTACAGGACAAAATTATGGAGCATATAAGTTTGATAGAATAGACAAAGGAAGTAAAATTGGATTAATTGGAGCTATAATTTGGGGTAGTATAACTACTGTAGTTCTTGTATTCTTTGGAGATATTATATTTAGAGCATTCATAAATGAACAAGATGCAATAATAAAAGGAATAGATTATTTAAGAATACTTGGATACTCACAATTATTTATGTGTATTGAAATAACAATTACAGGAATACTAAAAGGACTAGGAAGAACTTATATACCATCATTTATTAGTATTGCTTTAAATTTAGCGAGAATACCAATGGCAATTGTACTTAGTAAACCAGATATACTTGGAATTAACGGTATATGGTGGAGTATTGCAATAAGTAGTATATTTAAAGGACTTATATTACTTTCAATATTTACTATTTTATATAAAGCGAAAAAACTTTATAAAATAGAAGAAGGAAAGAAAGATTTAAATAAAGATAAAGAATTATGTTCTGAATAAAATTAAGGGTAGTCATGAAATATTTTGTGACTGCTCTTATTTTTTATGAGTAAATTACATAAAAATACAAGGTAATTATTGGAATTATTTAATTCCTATTGATTTAGTAGGAATTTACGATATAATAGGTTTAAGTGAATTGATAATCATTATTAATATGGATATCACGGAGGGAAAATATGAAAAAAATCAAATCAATCGCATTAATGTTAGTAGCGATATTATCACTATCAATACTAACAGGTTGTTCAAGTAACAACGAGTCAGCAGATAAAGCTAAAACAAGAGTTGTAAAAACTTCAAAAGGAGATGTAGAAATACCTGCAAATCCAAAACGTATAGTAGATATATCTGGAAGTAGTGAGGAATTAGTTATATTAGGATATACTCCAGTTGCAACTGCTAACGTAGATTCTTATGATACAGAAAATGTACCATCATACATGGCTGATACTTTCAAAGATACAAAAGTAGTTGGACATTCAATGATGGATACTATGGATATAGAAGCTATAATAGAAGCTAATCCAGATTTAATAATAATGGCTCCAAGACAAGAAAAAATGTATGACGAGCTAAAAGAAATAGCACCAGTTGTTATGCTTGAAGATTATTCAAATGACTGGGAAGCAAACTTAAAACAAGTAGCTGCATTATTTGATAAAGAAGACGAAGCACAAGCTTGGTTAGATGATTATTATGCAGAAGCTAAAAAAATAGGAGATGAAATTAAAAAAGCAAAAGGTGACGAATCTTACGTAGTAGCTTTAGCATCTTCTGGACAATTTATGATATTCTCTGAAGGTGGAATGGGAACTATCTTAAAAGACGATATGGGTCTTAAACAACCAGCAAATATGCCAGAACAAGATAGTATAACACTTCCAACTGTAAGTATAGAAGGTCTTTCAGAAATAGATGCTGATAACATAGTTGTAATCGGTATGGAATCTGATAAACAAGACTTAGCTAAAAATAGCGTATTTAACGAAATAAGAGCTGTAAAAGATGGAAACTATACATTCTTAAATGCAAGTCCATTCTTCTCACAAGCTTACAACCCAATGGGAAGAAAATTATTATTAGAAGAAGTAAAAAATGCTTTAATGTAAGCATAAAATAGAAATTATTTTAGAATTAGGTGGATAAATTATATTTATTCACCTAATTTGATTTTAAGAGATAAATTAGAAAATTCAAAAAAAGGAGGGACGAATTTGGCTAATTCAAATAAAAGAAACTCATATATTTTAATCATTTGTGGATTAATATTATTGTCCCTAGGTATATTTTTATCAGTGTCTATTGGGGCAAAAAATATAGATTTTTCAACTATGATAAATAGTGTATTTGGAAATGGAAATGATATAAATTCTAAAATTATAAGAGATGTCAGAATACCTAGAGCTCTTGCTGGTGTTTTAGTAGGAGGATTTTTGGCAGTGTCAGGTGCGATTATGCAAGGTATAACTAGAAATCCTATTGCAGAACCATCTGTTATTGGTATAACTCAAGGTGCGACATTTATGGTAGCTATAGCATTAGTTTTACAACAAGTAAATCCTAACGTAGTTATCGGAGGATTTTCACTTATGATATTTGCATTTATCGGAGCAAGCATAAGTGGATTATTCGTTTATTTTATAAGCTCAAGATCAATGGGAAAAACTGACCCAGTAAAACTTACATTAGCAGGAACTGCTCTTGGAACTTTATTAATTTCATTAGCGACTGGAGCGGCGATGTATTTTAATCTATCTCAACAATTAAGTTTTTGGATTAATGGTGGATTTATCGGCGTTAACTGGGAAGGTGTTAAACTTCTATTTATCGTGGGTATAATAGGCATGGGATGTGCAATGTTTATATCTAAAAGAATAACAATCCTTAGTCTAGGAGAAGATGTTGCGATAGGTCTTGGTGAAAATACAAACCGTACAAGATTTATAGCAATTGTAATAGTAATTTTACTTACAGGAGCATCTGTTTCTGTAGCTGGAAATATAATATTTGTTGGTCTTATAATACCTCAAATAGTTAAAAAATTAGTAGGTGTTGATTTTAAATATATAATACCATGTTCATTTGTACTTGGTTCAGTATTAATAGTCTATAGTGATGTAATATCTAGACTTATAAATCCACCTTATGAAACACCAATAGGTTCACTAACAGCATTGCTAGGTGTACCAGTATTTATATATCTTATTAGAAAGGAAGTGAAATAATATGAAGAAAAATAAAAAATTTGCGATTATATCACTAGTTCTAATAGGTCTTATATTTGCAACATTTGTAATCAGTTTAAATATGGGTTCTTCAAGTTTAACACCAATGGACGTAATAAAAACATTAGTTGGGCTTGGAACAAAAAATCAAGAGATAGTAATATTTAGACTTAGATTGCCGAGAATACTTATGGCCTTATTAATAGGGATAGCCTTAGCAATTGCAGGGACTATATTACAAGGTGTTACAAAAAATGATTTGGCAGATGCCGGAATATTAGGTATAAATTCAGGTGCTGCATTATTCGTAGTTATGTATATCTATTTCTTAAATGGGAATGTATACGATGGAATAAGTGATTTTACGATATATACAATGCCACTTGTTGCTCTTTGTGGAGCATTATTTGGAGCATTTTTAATATATGCACTAGCATGGAATAAAGGTATAAATTCATCTCGTCTATTATTAATCGGGATTGGAATAAATACTGCATTTTTAGCATTGCTTACAGTTTTCCAATTAAAATTTACAACACAAGAATTTAATAGAGTTGTAGCGTGGACAAATGGAAGTATATGGGGAGCAACATGGAAATATGTTTATATAATTGCTCCATTTGTAATCTTATTTGGCTCTTTTGCATTTTATAAATCTAGAGACTTAGATGTATTAAATCTAGGAGATGAAATGTCAACAGGGCTTGGATTAGATGTAGAAAAAGAAAGAAGAAAAATGTTAATAGTTGCAGTTGTTTTAGCAGGTGTTGCTACATCAGTTGCGGGAAGTATAGCATTTTTAGGGCTAGTTTCACCACATATTGCACGTAAATTAGTTGGGCCAGCTCATAAAAAATTAATACCAGTTGCATCATTAGTAGGTGCGTTTATTTTATTAGCATCAGATACAATTGCTAGAAATATATTTGCTCCACTTGAAATACCAGTTGGACTAGTTGTTTCAGTAATTGGTGTACCTTATTTCATTTACTTAATGTTAAAAGCTGATTAAGTAAGAAGAGATTAAAAAGGAGGAAGAACACTATGAATTCAATAGAAACTAAAAATATAAATATTGCTTATGGCAATGTAAATATAGTAGAAGATTTAAATTTAGAAATACCAAAAGGAAAGATAACTACAATCATAGGTGCAAATGGGTGTGGTAAATCTACAATACTTAAAACAATAGCTAGAATTTTAAAAGCTAAAAGCGGAGACATATATATAAATTCTAAAAATATAAATGAGCAAAGTTCAAAAGAAATTGCAAGAAATATGGCAGTTTTACCTCAAAGTCCACAAGCGCCAGGAGGACTAACTGTTGAGGAATTAATAGCTTACGGAAGATTTCCACATCAAAGTGGATTTAAAAATAATAAACAAGAAGACAAAGAGATAGTAGACTGGGCTTTAAAAGCAACAGGAATATCAGAATTTAGAGATAGAAAAATAGAAGATTTATCTGGTGGGCAAAGACAAAGAGCATGGATTGCTATGGCTTTAGCACAACAAACAGATATACTTGTTTTAGACGAGCCAACAACTTATTTGGATTTAGCTCATCAATTAGAAGTATTAGAAGTATTAGATGAATTAAATAAAAAATACAATACAACAATAGTTATGGTAATACATGAACTTAACAATGCAGCGAGATTTGCCCATCATATGATAGGTGTTAAAAAAGGTAAGATATGTTGCAAAGGAACTGCTGAAGAAGTTATGACAAAAGAAAATCTTAGAGAATTATTCAACATAGACAGTGAAATAGTTACAGATCCTAGAACTAAAAAACCAGTTTGTATAACTTATGATATGGTTAGATAGGGGATAATATGGATAATTTAGCAAATGACAAAACAAGTAAATTATTAGTTAAGTATTCAATTCCAGCAATAATAGCAATGCTAGTAACTTGTCTATATAACACAGCGGATAGAGCATTTATAGGTTCTATGGAAGGTGTTGGAGCATATGCTATTTCTGGTCTTGGAGTTACAATGCCGTTGTTTACATTAATAGGTGCATTTGGAGTTGCAGTATCTGTTGGTGGAAGTACTAATATATCTATAAAATTAGGAGCAAAGGAAAAAGAAGAAGCTGAAAAACTTCTTGGAAATACATTTGCACTAGAGCTTTTAGGTGGTTTTGTAATTATGGTTTTAGGGTTGGTGTTTATAGACCAAATTTTATATGCATTTGGAGCTAGTGCAAAAACTCTACCATATGCAAAAGATTATATGAGTGTAATATTATTAGGAGCTGTAGTAAATCTATCTGGATTCAGTTTAAATGGAGCGATAAGAGCAGATGGAAGACCAAAATTAGCAGCAACGATTATGATAGTTTGTTCTTTACTAAACTTAGTATTTGACCCACTATTTATATTCTATTTTGGATTTGGAATAAAAGGTGCAGCAATAGGAACAGTTATATGCCAGCTTATAAACTTTATATGGACGACTTATTATTTTACAAAAGGTAATTCTAATTTAAAGCTTAGATTAAAAAATATTAGATTAAAAAAAGAAGCCGTAATTGCTATATTAACTATATCTATAACACCATTTTGTATGGAAGTTGTGACAGGATCTATTCATCTTGTTACAAATAAATTCTTACAAGGTTATGGTGGAGATTTAGCGATAGGGGCTATGACAACTATAACTTCTATATTATTGATGTTTTTAATGCCTATATACGGACTTAGCCAAGGGATGCAGACTTTAATAGCGTATAACTTTGGAGCAAAAGAATACGAAAGAACGAAAAAAATACTACTTCAAGGAATGTTTGCAGCATTTGTATTTTTATTCATAGGATTCTTACTTACTAGATTTTTCCCAGATATATTTGTAAATATATTTACGAAAGATGCAGTATTAGAAAAAATCTGTTTAGAGGGAATAAAAATATACCTAATAACATTACCACTTTTAGGAGTATGTGTACTAGGACCGATATATTTCCAATCTATAGGTAAAATAAAACAATCTATGTTCCTTACATTGCTTAGACAAGTTATACTGTTTATACCTATAATAAGTGTGATTTCTAGATTTCTGGGAATGAAAGGCGTATGGATGAGTCAACCGATAGCAGATATTTTGGCAGCTATAATTATAACTGTATTTTTAGTT
>ENA-OPVY01001533-OPVY01001533.1-human-gut-metagenome-genome-assembly--contig:-NODE-1533-length-10666-cov-2.667044_pt1 | contig 10666 bp, 7 predicted proteins | sample MGYA00241503_ERZ501998 | MGnify/ENA primary metagenome ERZ501998 (study PRJEB25962, sample SAMEA2042107) | human gut metagenome | biome: human gut; feature: human-associated habitat; material: faeces... | reverse complement strand
ATTCCTGAATTGATACAATTACTGAGCGGGAAGTCGATGATTCGATACTTTCCGCCAAATGCTACTGCCGGTTTTGCCACTTTCTCCGTGAGCACACCGAGACGGCTTCCCTGACCGCCTGCCAGCAGCATTGCTATCATCTCTTTCTTAATCATGCAATCACCTCTTGTCGTATCTAAAGATTTGCAGTAACTGTAAGAATGTACGGCATACTTCCTGTCTGCCTTCAGAAATGATCCCCTGTCGGTCCTGGCTTTTCATATCCACGCACTTCTTTGATAACTACAAGGTAAATTATACCACACTTCCGTCACATTGTGAACGTTTTTTATAATTTTTCTTTATTTTTTTCTTATATTTTATTACTTTTGACTATGTATTTTTCAGCCTGTCAGAATCGCATCATGATTTTCAACAATTTTCGACAAACCGTTTATTATTTTTTTACCAGTTTTTGTCATTTCCCGTCGTTTTTATTTTGCAACATTGCATTTTGCACATGATCTGCTCTATAATGTTTATCTATTATTTTTTATTTCATTTTCATTTTCCTGTGCTTTTTTTCTTTTACTTTTCCGGCAAATACGTGTATACTATTAGCCAGAACAGTTCCGGCCGGATTCCGGGGAAACGGCTTGGGATTTTGCTCTGTTCTTTCCTATAATTAATTGAGAAAATTTCCCCAATTCAGTGAAAAGACACATTGAAGGAGATACTATGTACGAAGTAGATTTCAGTAAACCAATCCATATACATTTTATCGGCATCGGCGGCATCAGCATGAGCGGCCTTGCTGAAATTCTTTTAAAAGAAAATTTTACGATTTCCGGTTCCGATGCAAAGGAAAGTGACCTGACCCGCCACCTGACTTCTCTTGGCGCGCAGGTTTTCTACGGCCAGAAGGCGGAAAATATCATTCCTGGCATCGACCTTGTCGTTTACACCGCAGCGATCCACCCGGACAACCCGGAATTTGCCGCCGCCAAAGCTGCCGGCATTCCGATGCTGACCCGTGCTGAACTGCTTGGACAGATCATGCGCAACTACAATACGCCGATCGCCGTTTCCGGTACCCACGGAAAGACGACGACAACCTCCATGCTCTCCCACATTCTGATGGCAGCCGACTGTGACCCAACGATTTCTGTCGGCGGTATTCTTCCGTCCATCGGCGGAAATATCCGTGTCGGCCATTCCGAAACTTTCCTGACCGAAGCATGTGAGTACACCAACAGTTTCTTAAGTTTCTTCCCGAAAATCGGCATCATCCTCAATATGGATGCGGATCATCTTGACTTTTTTAAGGATATTGATGACATCCGCCATTCCTTCCGCGAATTTGCCCGTCTGCTCCCGGCCGACGGCATGCTGATCATCAACGCCGATACGCCGAAATACGATTACGTAACCGAAGGCCTTGGCTGCAAAATTGTCACCTACGCGCTGGAGAATCAGGCTGTCGCTGATTATACCGCTGCCAACATCACCTACGATGAGTTCGATCACCCGTCCTTCGACTGCATCTGCCGTGGCGAGCTGCGCGGTCGCTATACGCTGATGGTTCCGGGACTTCACAACGTTTCCAACGCCCTGGCTGCCATTGCACTGGCCGATGAACTGCAGCTGCCGGAAAACGCCATCCACGAAGGCTTTGCCACCTTCCGCGGAACCGACCGCCGTTTCCAGTATAAAGGTACATACCACGGAGCAAAGGTGATCGACGATTATGCGCATCATCCAACCGAAATCCGTGCAACGATGGAAGCCGCTGAAAACTGTGCGCACAGAACACTGTGGTGCGTCTTCCAGCCGCATACCTACACCAGAACGAAAGCGCTGCTCGATGATTTCGCCGCCGCTCTTTCCCTGGCAGACCATGTGGTTCTCGCCGATATTTACGCAGCCAGAGAAACCGATACGCTCGGAATCTCCTCCAAAGATATCCAGGAGCGCATTGTAAAACTCGGCACTGCCTGCGAATATTTCCCATCCTTTGCGGAAATCGAAAACTATCTGAACGAAAATCTTGCCGAGGGCGACATGCTGATCACCATGGGTGCCGGAGACGTTGTAAAAATCGGTGAGGAGCTTCTTGCTTCCGAAAAATAAAATCATTCTTTCGCTTTACCTGCTCCCTGTGGAAAATGGAGTTTTCCTTTTTTCCACAGGGTCTTTTTTTGCTCCGAATCCACACAATCTGTCTTTTCGCCAAATAGTTACGCACATTTTTATTCACAGCTATTTTCCTGTATTTTCGCCTGTTTTCAGAGTTATCCACATTGTCCACAATTTTATACACATTTTTACGATCCACACAATGTGGATTCCCTGTGTATAACTTTGTTTACATAACGATATCACCAGAAAGTCCTATACTTCCCTGTTTTCCTCCATTTTTCAACATTTTTGGTAGATGATAATATTTCACAAAACGGATTTCTCCACATTATCCACATTGTCCACAATCCTTTTTCATCCACCGTGCCTTTTTCCCGGAATGTTTTTTCCGCAAAACACCTATTCACTTGTCGAAAATACTGTGTTATACTTGGTTGTGTATGAGAAGGCAAGACGTATAATAAAAAACAGATCGCTAAAAGTAAAAATCTGCCGCACGATAAGAACAGGATGGTGTAATTTTGAGTATGCTGACATTAAACAATGACTGCCTGGCCAGTGTGACTGCTGTGCCGGATCTTTTTCTGGAACAATATATGCCCGCAGCCAACGGAGAATTTGTAAAAGTGTACCTTTATCTGCTGAAGCTGGTCAAAGACCATCAGCAGGATTCCACTCTGTCATCGATGGCAGATTTTTTTTCCTGCACGGAAAACGATATCGTCCGTGCGCTGAAATACTGGGAGAAGCAGGGACTCCTCTCGCTCTCCTACACCGCCGGGGAAAGCGTTCCGACCGGAATCGCCTTTCTGCCGCTTGTCCGGAAGGAAGAAAGCGGAATCCTTCCAACACCGGAATCCTCGATTTCCGGCCCGATTGCGGCTGCACCGGCTGTTTCTGCTGTATCAGTTGAAATCCCGCAGACGGAACAGACCCCGGCTCCATCACCACAGCCGGCCGTTTCTGCCCCATCTGCCTCTTCTCCGGCAGATGATCTTTCCAGTTCCGGTATTTCCAGACAGTCAGCAGAAAAAAAACACGCTCCCGGCAGCCGCGAAGAACTGCAGCACGTTCTTTACGTTGCGCAGACGTATTTCGGTCATCTTCTGTCGCCGACGGAAATCGAATGCATCATGTTTTTCTATGATGATCTCCACTTTTCCGCGGATCTTCTGGAATACCTGGTGGAATACTGTGTTTCGAAGGGAAGCACCAGCATCCACTACCTGAAAAAGGTAGGACTCGCCTGGCAGGAAAGCGGAATCCGCGATGTTGCCTCTGCCAAACAGGAGACCACGACATTCAACAAACATTACTACACAATTTTGAAAGCATTCGGCATCCGCAACCGCGCACCGGTAGAAAAAGAAGCCGAAATGATGGACCGCTGGCTGAATACCTACGGTTTTACGATTGATCTTATCACCGAAGCCTGTCAGCGCACCGTTTCCAAGATCGGCCAGCCGAGCTTCCAGTACGCGGAAGGCATTCTCTCCAAATGGAAGGAACAGGGCGTCCGCTCCATGGCAGACGTCGAACAGCGCGATGCGGAGCACCAGAAAAGGAAGAAAACCGCATCTGATCAGAATGCGGCACGAAAAACCGCTCCTGCTGCTTCAAGTAACCGCTTCAATAATTTCCATCAGAGAGAATACGACTACCAGAAGTTAGAAGAACAGCTTCTGAAATAACGCCCGGAGGACGAAACAACTATGGCACTGACAAACCCGCAATACGATGCGATTATGCGTATGTACAACGAACGGCAGCTCCGCCACCAGAGAGAACAGCAGGAGCACATCCGCATTGCTTATGAAAAGATTCCGCGCCTTGCGGAAATCGACGCCGAGATTGCATCCCTCTCGGTCCGGAAAGCAAAAGCGATGCTGAACGGAGACGCTTCCATGGATCTCGACCTGAATGCTGCCATCCGTGACCGTTCGAAGGAACGCGCGGCGCTCCTTTCCATGCACGGCTACCCGGCAGACTATCTCGAGCTGACGTATGACTGCCCGCTCTGCCGCGACACCGGCTACATCAACGGCACGCAGAAATGCGCCTGCTTCAAAAAAGCTGCCGTCGATCTTCTGTACCGGCAGTCCAACGTGGAGGAGCTTCTGAAAACCGAAAATTTCAGCCAGTTCTCCCTGGATTACTACTCGGACAGCCTGACCAGTACCGGAACACCGCTCACTTCCCGCGAGGCCGCTGCTGCCGCGCTCGAAAAAAGCCAGGCGTTCGTCCGCAATTTCGGCTCGTCGTTTGAAAATCTCTTCTTTTACGGCGACACCGGTGTCGGAAAAACGTTTCTTTCGCACTGTATTGCCCGCGAGTTGATCGAGCAGTCGTTCTGTGTGATTTATTTTACTGCATTTGATCTGTTTGACCTGTTTGCACGCTACACCTTTTCCAGTTCAGAAGAAGCAAAAGACGCTCACGCCAATATCTTTGACTGCGATCTTCTGATCATCGATGATTTAGGTACGGAACTGACCAACAGCTTCGTCTCTTCCCAGCTCTTTCTCTGCATCAACGAACGCATCCTGCGGAAGAAATCGACGATCATCTCCACGAACCTGCCCCTTGACCGCTTCATGGAGACGTACTCGGAACGTACCTTTTCACGAATTTCAAGTAACTACACCATCATTAAACTTTTTGGAAACGATATTCGGATCCAGAAAAAACTTTTGGGAGGAACCAAAGCATGAGTAAGGGAACTGAAGGACATTTTGACACACTGCCAATCGGAAGACTGGGACTGATCCCGCTGAACAGCAGCGCCGCACTTGGAAAAAAGGTCGACGATTATCTGGTCAGCTGGAGAAAGGGACGCGGCAATGAATTTGCGGAAAAATATGTCGCTGCCTATGAAGGATATGAGCGTGACAGCTACATTATCCAGTCTCAGGTTCCGCGTTTCGGTTCAGGCGAGGCAAAGGGTATCATCAACGAATCTGTCCGCGGTGACGATATCTACATTCTGCTCGATGTCTGCAACTACAGCCTGACCTATTCTCTGTGCGGCTACACCAACCACATGTCTCCGGACGACCACTTCCAGGATCTGAAGCGTGTCATCGCAGCCATCGGTGGAAAAGCCCGCAGAATCAATGTCATTATGCCATTCCTGTATGAGAGCCGCCAGCACAAGAGATCTGGAAGAGAGTCTCTCGACTGCGCACTTGGTCTGCAGGAGCTGACTGCTATGGGCGTAGAAAACATCATCACCTTCGACGCTCACGACCCGCGTGTCCAGAACGCGATTCCGCTGCATGGATTTGAAACCATCCAGCCGGCTTACCAGTTCATCAAAAACATCCTGCGCAATGCACCGGATATGAAGCTCGACAAGGATCATCTGATGGTCATCAGCCCGGATGAGGGCGGTATGGGCCGTGCTATCTACATGGCAAACAACCTCGGTGTTGACATGGGTATGTTCTACAAACGCCGCGACTACTCTACCATCATTGACGGACGCAACCCGATCGTTGCCCATGAGTTCCTCGGTGCTGATGTCAAAGGTAAGGATATGATCATCATCGACGATATGATCTCCTCTGGCGAGAGTATGCTGGAAGTTGCCAAACTCTTAAAGGATCGTGAGGCACGCAACATCTACATGTGCTCGACCTTCGGACTGTTCACCAGCGGACTGGAGAAATTCGACAAGGCTTATGAGGAAGGACTCTTCACAAAAGTTCTGACCACCAACGTCGTATACCAGACACCGGAGCTTCTCTCCCGCGAGTACTACATCAGCTGCGACCTGAGCAAATATATCGCTCTCATCATCGACAAGCTGAATCACGATGCCTCCATCAGCGGACTGCTGGATCCGGCGGATCGTATTCAGAAAGTTATTAAGAAATTTAAGAATCACGAGAAAATCTGATATTCCAGGGTTCAAAGTTCGAAAGCTGTTCGTGCTTGCACGATAAAGCGTTCGAATTTGGAACCCGCCAAACATGAGGAAGTAGCGCCAGCGGATTCCGAATGTTTGCAGAATTGCGGAGCAATTCGTGAATATCCACAAACGCCGAAACTGTCACGAAAACGGTTTCGGCGTTTTTTTATATTTTTAGCAAATTCTTGCTAGTTTTTTCTTTTTTCGGCTGTATAATGAAATTACATTGTACGACGAAGGAGGTATCACACATGCAATTTGGACATTTTGATGATGCGAAAAAAGAGTATGTCATCACAAGCCCGAAGACTCCGCTTCCGTGGATCAACTATCTGGGATCTGAGAACTTCTTTTCTCTGATTTCCAATACCTGCGGCGGATACAGCTTCTACAAGGACGCAAAACTTCTGCGTCTGACCCGTTACCGTTATAACGATACGCCGCTCGATCAGAACGGACGCTACTACTACATCAAGGACGGCGATACCGTCTGGAACCCGGGCTGGCAGCCGACCCAGACGCCGCTCGATTCCTACGAGTGCCATCATGGCCTTGGCTACAGCCGCTTTGTTTCTTCCAAAAACTTAGTTGCCGCTGAACTGACCGCTTTTGTTCCGCTGGCAGATTCCTGCGAAGTAAACCGTCTCATGCTGACCAACAACGGCACCGAAGAAAAAACACTGGCTCTGACTTCTTTTGTAGAGTTCTGCTTCTGGAACGCCGTGGACGATATGACCAACTTCCAGAGAAACTTCAGCATCGGCGAAGTTGAGATCCAGGGTTCTGAGATTTACCACAAAACTGAGTACCGCGAGCGCCGCAGACATTACGCTGTTTATGCAGTCAACTGCCCGATCGACGGATACGATACCGACCGCGACGCTTTCCTTGGCGCTTACCGCGGAAATGACCGCCCGGAGACCGTTCTGCGCGGCACTGCAGGCAACACCGTTGCCAGCGGATGGGGTGTGATCGGTTCCCACCACATCGACGTTACCTTAAAACCAGGCGAGTCCCGCTCCTTTATCTTCGTTCTCGGCTACTGTGAGAATGCAGCGGATGACAAATGGGAAGCTCCTGGCGTGATCAACAAAAAACCGGCAAAAGAGATGCTCTCCCACTATCAGACCGACGAGCAGGTTGACGCAGCACTTGCAGAGCTTGCTTCCTACTGGGAAGGCCTGCTGGCAAAATATGCGCTCTCCTGTGCAGATGAAAAACTGGGAAAATATGGCCCGCTTTAAGCAGCTTTTTGAAAAATACCTTACATATAAAGGGGTTTCTTTCCAAAGCGATGAATGGGTCTTTATGACCAGAATGTACAGTGATTCCAAAGAAATCGCTACACTTAAACGGTTGCAGAGTTATAGCCGTCTGGTTGGAAAAGCAGTGTCAGATCAGAAAAAGGATCTGCCATTACAAAATATCTGTGTAGTGGCGAATCTGGTCTCTGATGAGACTAAGAGAAAGTACGAAGAGGCGAAGCTTGGATATGTCTGGGACATCCGAAATGTGCTGTGGCTCTTTGAGGACTATCCGGAACTGAAGAACGAACTGATCTCGATTCTGAATTATTCGGTGGAAAACATAGAACCGGAGAGACCGGAGCCTTTTATCTTTGAGGAAAGCAGCCAGATGGAGAATACGGATCCGGAATCGGTTGCTGACAGCTATATAGCGCAGTTAAAAGTGTTGGAGACCGGTAGTGCAGCTTTCAAGAAATATGAGGAACTTTGTGTTTCTATTCTGAAATATATCCTTGGAGAATATCTGACTTTGTGGGAGCAGCAGAAGACAACAGAGGAAGATCTGTATCGTTTTGACATGTGCTGTAAGATCAAAAACGGGGTGACACAGGATTTTTTTGACACGATCTGTAAGTATTTTTCTACGAAGTATATCGTGTTCGAGTTTAAAAACTATGAAAAGCCTATTACTCAGAGGGAAATTTACACTACAGAAAAATATCTGTACGAAAAAGCTCTCCGTAAAGTTGCGATCATTATTTCCAGAAAAGGAGCGGATAAACATGCGAAAATGGCTGCACGGGGAAGTCTACGGGAAAGCGGGAAACTGATCATCTGCCTGTCCGATGAAGATTTGAAAGCGATGCTCCAGATAAAAAAAGAAGGGGAAAAAACAACGGGAGGGTATTTGGAAGATATTTTGGATGATATGCTGATGCGCCTGGAAAAATAGAAAATTTTGTGAAAAATCACTCAAAAATCCCCATTTCGAGGGCAGAGTTTTGGAAGATAATCCGCTGCCTTCGAATTTTTTTATTTTCGAAATAAATCTGTTGTTGTAATATGGAAATTGATGTGGCATAATAAATGGGAAAATGTTAAAAATAAGAAAAATCCAGATTAAGGAAATGTAAAGTCGCATTTTCAGGATAACATGGCTCCTGACAGGTTATGACAGGAAGCGAGTATGACAAAGGAGAAAATTATGGCAATTTTTTCAATGATCTTATCTTTGTTGTGTGGAGTATCATTATTTTTGTTTGGTATGTCCCTAATGGGCGATGGTCTGAAGCTGGCAGCAGGTAATAAGCTGGAAGCATTTCTTTATAAGATGACCAATACTCCGCTGAAGGGTGTCGCACTTGGTACTGGTGTTACCAGTGTGATCCAGTCGTCTTCTGCGACGACAGTTATGGTGATCGGTTTTGTAAACTCCGGTATGATGAAACTGAAACAGGCGATCGGTATCATCATGGGAGCCAATATCGGAACCAGTATTACTGGCTGGATCTTATGTCTTTCTTATATTGAAGGATCTAATGGAATCGCTAGTGTTCTTTCCACAGCAACTATTTCTGCTGTTGTGGCTGTAGTTGGTATTATTTTCCGTATGTTCTGTAAGCGTACCTTACATAAGAACGTGGGAAATATCATGCTTGGTTTTGCGATCCTGATGACAGGTATGCAGATGATGAGTGGTGCGGTATCTCCATTGCGTGAGAGTCCGATGTTCATCAAGATGCTGACTATGTTTTCCAATCCGATCGCAGGTATTCTCGTAGGTATCGCTTTTACTGCGGTACTCCAGAGTGCGTCTGCAACAGTCGGTGTGCTCCAGGCTCTTTCCGTAACCGGTATCCTGACATTTGCAAGTGCATTTCCGATCGTTCTTGGTATCGGTGTTGGTGCTGCATGTCCAGTTCTGATCTCAGCCATCGGAGCAAATAAGAACGGTAAAAGAACGGCTCTTGTATATCTGATCAATGACCTGTTTGGTCTGATTCTCTGGTCTGTGATCTTTTATACCGTGAATGCGTTTGTACATTTTACATTTATGGATATGACCATGACACCGGTAGCGATCGCACTTTTGAACACAGTTTTCCGTCTGGCAACGGTTATCGTGCTGTTTCCATTCATTCCAAAGATCGAGAAGCTGGTATGCTGGCTTGTGAAGGATGACAAAGAAGATCTGGAAGATGAGGCAGACTTTGATCTTCTGGATTACCCGGCCCTTGCTATCGCACAGTGTCACCGTGTAATGAACGGAATGTCCAAGAAGCTCCGTAAGAATGTCAACAGAGCCATGAATCTTCTGAATGATTATCAGCAGGATAAGTATGATAAGGTTCAGCGAAAAGAGGATCTGATCGACAAGTATGAAAGTCGTCTAGGAGAGTATCTGATCCAGCTGACAAAGAGAGAGATGAATTCTGCACAGACAAGACAGACTTCACTGTATCTGCATACGATCAATGACTTTGAGCGTATCGGTGATCATGCTTCTTACATTGCTCATATGTCCAATGAAATGCATGATAACCATACGAATTTTTCACAGGAAGCCTGGGATGAGCTGAATGTTGTTATGGAGGCAGTTCGTGAGGATATCAATATAACCTGCAATGCTTTCATGAAAGACGATAAAGAAATGGCACAGAGAGTAGCACCTCTCGGAGCTGTGATCACAGGACTTTGTGATGTACTGAAGATGCGTCATGCAGAGCGACTGAGCCAGGGCAAATGCGGACTGGAAGAGGGAACGGTATTTAGTGATATCCTTAACAGTTTCTGTCGTATCGCAACTCACTGTGCAAGTGCTATGGTGGCACTTATGAAGAGCGGAGAGACAGGATCTGATCTTCATATTCACGATTCCAAGATCTATCCCACAAACAGTGCGGACTACTACCAGTATTTCAAGGAATACGGACAGAAATATGATATTGGAAATCAGGAAGGCCATATGCTCAGTATGGAGCCGGAAGAGGTAGAATAAGAAATGAAAAAGAAGGGGCTGATTATTGACAGCCTCTTCTTTTTTATTTCTACCACGGGTATTTTCCCTTTTTGGCATAAGGTAGAAGTTTACCATCGAATTTGATGATGACACGATGATTTCCTTCTGCATCTTCGGTTACATCTACATCCAGTCCGAAATCGATTGCGCTCATGATTGCGTTTCCGCCCTGTTCGTGAATGATGTCTTTGATAGCAGGACCGTAGGTATCAATGACAGCCTTACTACGGTGCGGAAACTAAAGGAAAAGGGCGTGGAGGTGTACTTCCAGAAAGAAAACATTTACACCCTTGACTCCAAGGGGGAACTGCTGATCACCATCATGTCCTCCCTGGCGCAGGAAGAATCCCGGTCCATTTCAGAGAATGTGAC
>ENA-OPVY01001517-OPVY01001517.1-human-gut-metagenome-genome-assembly--contig:-NODE-1517-length-10838-cov-2.606139_pt1 | contig 10838 bp, 7 predicted proteins | sample MGYA00241503_ERZ501998 | MGnify/ENA primary metagenome ERZ501998 (study PRJEB25962, sample SAMEA2042107) | human gut metagenome | biome: human gut; feature: human-associated habitat; material: faeces... | reverse complement strand
AGAAAATTTAAAATTTAAATTATAATATAGATAAAATTTAAAATTTAAATTATAATATAGATAAAAGTTTTGTTAACATATGAAAAATAATCCTAAATAGGATTATTAGCCTATAGATAAATTAATATTGAATTTATTTTGTGGGTAAAACTATTGTAAACCCTAACAAGGTCGAGATTCAAATATAAATAAGTTAACAAAACAGAAATATATTCTTGGAGGATACAATGACAAAAATTTTTAAAGTATTTTACGATGACATCAAAGATATATTTACTAATTTTGCTCTTTTAATTGTCGTATTAGCTCTTTGTATTTTACCTTCACTTTATGCATGGTTTAATATTTATGCCTCTTGGGATCCATATGGAAATACTGGAAATATTCCAATTGCTGTAGTAAATAAAGATAAAGGTACAACTTTGTCTGATAAAAACATAAATGTAGGTGATCAAGTAGTAAAAAAATTAAAAGACAACGACGCCCTTGGATGGGAATTTGTAAATTCAGATTATGCTAGAAAGGGACTTGAAAACGGAAAATATTATGCAACAATCGAAATCCCAAGCAATTTTTCAGAGGATTTAGCATCAATCTTATCTAAAAAAACAACAAAAGCTAAAATTATATACTCGGTAAATGAAAAGATAAATGCAATCGCCCCTAAAATAACTGATAAAGGCGCTTCATCAATTCAAAGTCAAGTAAATAGTGAATTTATAAAAACTGTTGGTGAAATAGCATTTACTTTACTAAACGATACCGGTGTAAAATTACAAGAAGAGTTGCCAAAGTTGACAAAAATTGAAACATCTCTGATAGATGTTAAAAATAAGTTTGCAACAATTGATAACACTGTAAAATATGGCTCTGAATCTATAGAAAAAATGAATGGTGTAATAAATAGCTTAAATAAGAATATGCCTTTAATAGAAAAAACTATTACAACAGCATCTGATTTGTCTTCTGATGCAAGCTCATTTTTACAAAACACACAAAATAATCTAAGTGATTTAGGCCCTATAATAAAAAGAGATTTACAGATTTTAAATAGTGTATCTGCTTCAGCTGCAAATAGTGCTTCAGCATTGATAGAGGCTATAAATTCAAATTATGAAGATGCACCACAACGTATAGACGACTTAACGTCAAAATTAAATAATTTACACAATGTTTCAAATAATATTGTCGGCCTTTTAACAAAAATAAATCAAATAACAAATGGACAACATTTAAATGATTCTATAAACAAATTAAATACAATAAATAGTAAGCTTGAAACTTCAATAAATATTTTAAATACAGTAAAATCTCAAATTGAAGCAAATGAGCAACCATCTTTAACAAAATTAAACAGTATGCTTACATTACTAAATGATGTTAATTCTATTACATCAAACTTAGTTAACAACTATGATTCAACTATAAAAAATCCTATAAATAAAATTCTTAATCAAGGTATAGGTGTTTCTGAAAATGTAGGTGAATTATTAAAAAATGCACAAGCTGAAATACCTAAAGTCAAAAGCTTATTAGCTAGCCTTTCAGGATTTTCAGAAAATGCAGAAGGTACTATAGCTCTTGCAAATGAAAAAATTCCTGAAGCAAAAGCTATATTAAATGATTTCATAGATGCTATAAGCAAAATAAACAACAGTGAAGATACAAAAGATCTTATAAACTTCTTAAAAAATGATGTCATGACCAATGTAGATTTCTTGAAATCTCCTGTTGATATAGTTCAAAAAACTATATATCCTATGACTAATTACGGTGCTTCAATGACACCTTTTTATACTACACTTTGTCTTTGGGTTGGTATATTACTTTTAACATCACTTTTAACTACAGAAGTTCATGTTAAAGGTGAAGATGACGACGAATATAAACCTTACCAAGTTTATCTAGGTAGAGGACTTACATTCTTATCAATAGCACTTATACAGGCATTGATTGTAAGTCTTGGAAATATATTTATACTTAAGGTTCATATGGATAATCCACTCTTATTTACGATGATAGCCTTATTTGTAAGTGCGGTATTTAACTTTATAGTATATTCATTGGTATCTATATTTGGAAATATAGGAAAAGCCGTTGGTGTAATTTTACTTGTTCTTCAAGTAGCTGGTTCAGGTGGTACATTCCCTATACAAGTAACTCCAAAGTTCTTCCAAATGATATATCCATTCTTGCCATTTACTTATGGTATTTCGGCAATGAGGGAAGCAATTGGAGGAGTATATATGCCTAATTTAACTAGAGATATAAGCGTATTATTAATATTCCTTATATTATCAATTGTTATAAATATATTCTTAAAGGCACCAATTAATAAATTATTCCATAAATTTATTTCTAAATTAGAAGGTAGTCGTTTAACTGAATAATTTGCATAAAAAAAGGATGAGTTTATCATCCTTTTTTTATTTAATCTATTTTCTCACACCATTTATAGCTTACATAGAATTTTCCATCTACTAAACCACTTTTTGGATTTACTACTTTAATTCTTTTTTTGTCATACTTATGCCCAAAGTTTTTTTCTATAGTTGTAAGTTTTCCTTGTGTTTTAAGAACATCTTCAAAGTATTTTTCTTTAATAAAAACATATTTTAAATTTTTATCAAGTTCTAAATTCATACAAATCCCCCCTAGATTACATATAAAATTCTTTCTTATATCTTAATTATACATCAAAAAAGCACAATCTAATTATATATTATATAGTTCATTAGATTGTGCTTTCATATTATATTAACTTATTTTTATTAACAATTTCTATTTAATTCTCTAACCTTTTCAAATTCATCTTGGATTTCTTGTGATGGTTCTTGTCCAAATTTACTTACTAAATAAATTGCTATTGCTGATAATATAAATCCAGGAACTATTTCGTATAGACTAAATATTCCACCATACATATTGCCCAAATTTCTCCAAATTATTGCAACTAAACCACCAGTTACTATACCTGCTATAGCACCATTTCTAGAAGTCTTTTTATAGAATAATGAGAATAACATTATTGGTCCAAATGTAGCACCAAATCCTGCCCATGCATTTTCAACAAGACCTAAAACTGTATTATTTGGATTTAATGCTATAAGTATAGCTATTATAGAAACCCCCATAACAGTAAGACGGCTTACCATCATCAATTCTTTATCACTCGCATTTGGTCTAATTTTAGCTTTATAGAAGTCTTCTGTTATTGCTGAAGCTGTAACTAATAGTTGAGAATCTGCTGTACTCATTACTGCTGCAAGTATTGCTGCTAAGAATACACCTGCTATAATAATTGGGAATATCTTCATAACCATTAATATATAAACAGTTTCTCCAGATGAGTTGCTTAAATCTTGTGTTAAAAATACTCTACCTAATAAACCAACTAAAGTAGCTGCTGTTAAAGAGAATATTACCCATACCATAGCTATTAATCTTGATTTTTTAATACTTTTGGCGTCATCTATACCCATAAATCTAACTAATATATGAGGTTGTCCAAAATATCCAAGCCCCCAAGCAAGAGATGATATAACTGTTATCGCAGCTATATGTGTACCATCTAATGTTATAAATGGATTTAGCATATTTATATTTACTGCTTCAATTCTAGCTATTGTAGCATCTATCCCTCCCATGCTAACGACTGCAGCACATGGAACGATTACAATTGCCACAAACATTAAAATACCTTGAACTAAATCTGTCCAACATACTGCGAAAAATCCACCAGCAAAAGTATAAGATACAACAACTATAGCACATATTAATAAAGCTAATGTGTAATCTATGCCGAATACTGTTGAGAATAATTTTCCCCCAGAAACAAATGCAGATGCAGTATATACTAAGAAGAATATTAATATAAATAATGAGCTTACTATTCTAAGTATATTTTGGTCGTCTCTATATCTATTTCCTAAAAACTGCGGGATTGTTATTGCATTACATGCTTCAGTATAATTTCTAAGTCTTTTAGCGACTAACTTCCAATTAAGATAAGTACCAATTGTTAATCCTAATGCAATCCATCCTGCTTCTAATCCTGCAATATATGCAGCCCCTGGTAGCCCCATCAACATCCAACCACTCATATCTGATGCTTGAGCGCTAAGAGATACTACCCAACTTCCTAATTTTCTTCCACCTAAAAAGTAATCTTCTGTATTACTAGTTTTTTTGTATGCCATAAGTCCAATTGCAAGCATCATAACTAAGTATAAAACAAAAATTACTATTATGGTAAGATTGCTTTCTACCAAACTTTTTCCCCCCTGACATGACAATTATCCTAAATTTATATCACATTTCTACTTTTTGGATAATTATTCCATTGTATTTACATAAATATAATATAATATTAAGATTATAAATAGTCAATAGTTTAATTTTCAGCCAATAACATAAAATTAGAGGTGAAATATAATTCACCTCTAATTTCAATAGTGTATAATATTTAATAATTTAAAAAGCTATTTTAATTTTATTTACCAAATAAACTTTTTATCCAATCCCATAAGCCTTGTTTTTCTTGTGTATTATCATTAGTAGTTTCTTTAGTGTTATCTTCTTTGTTACTTTCTTCTGATGAATCTTGAACTTTTAATACAAATCTTACTTTACCATTCATTTCATCATCATTTATTCCTGAATAGTTATTGTAATCTTCTGCTGCATTTACTAATTCATCTTTGACTTCTGTTATATTGTCAACTTCTGATAATAATTCATTTCCTTTATCATTTAATTCGTCAAGACCTTCTGTTTTTAGTTTTTTAGCTCCATCATATAAATCATTACTTCCATTTGCTAAAGTTGATATACCATCTTTTATTTGTGTAGAGCTACTATTTAATGTTGAAGATCCATTTTTAAGTTTATCAACACCACTTGTTAAAGTACTCGCTCCACTTACTAATTTTCCTGTTCCTGCTGATAATTTACTACTTCCTGCATATGCACTTTGTGTTGCATCTGCTAATTTTGAAGAAGAATCATTAAGTGTGCTTCCAGCTCCCGCAAATTGACCTAATTTAGAATTAAATTGTGATGATCCATCTTTAAGATTAGATAATCCAGATTTTAAATCAGATGCTCCATTAGATGCAGATTTTATTCCACCTTTAACAGATTTAAGTCCATCTTCTTGTTTAGATGCTACAGTTTTTAATCCAGAACTTATTTGATTTAAACTAGATGCAGCTTTATTTAATTGGTTAGATTGTTCTTTTAAATTGCCTCCTAATTGTTTTATTTGTGCTGCAAGTTCAGTATCACCATCTGCTGCTGCTTTTTGAGCTAAAGCAGTTATTTGAGCTTCAAGTTCGCTAGAATCTGAAGATGATAACTTAGAAGAAACTTGAGAAACTGAATCTGCTAATGAATCTACTTTACTTGTAGAACTTATTAAACTATCTACTCCATCGCCTAATTGATTTAATCCACTATTTAAACTACTTGCTCCTTTATATGCAGAAGATATACCATTATCTATATTGTCATATGCGCTATCTAAGCTATTTGCACTGCTTACATAATTTTTAACACCACTTGCAAATTTATTTTGTGATGAACTTAATTCTTTAAGACCGCTATTTAAAGAACTAGCACCACTATCTAATGCTGGTAAATTATCTGTAAGTTGTTTTGCTCCACTACTTAATGAGCTTATTCCATTATCTAAAGAAGTTATTCCTGATGCTAATTGTGAATATCCTGAATTTAATTTATTTGCACTGCTTGTATAAGTAGATATTCCTGAATTTAAACTTTTTTGTCCTTCATTTATTTGTTTTAATCCATTTTCTAAACTTACTGCACCATTATTTAATGTTGGTAAGTTGCTAGCTAATGTATCTGCTCCACTTTTTAATGTTCCGATACCATTATCTAATGTTTTTACACCATCATCAAATTGGCTATATTTTGAATTAAGAGTATCAGTACCATCTGCTACTTTCTTTGCTCCATCTACTAAATCTGCTCCACCATCTTGTAGTTTTTGTAATGAATCTTTTAATTCGCTAAAGTCCATATCATCATCTATATCTTCTAATGTAGAAGTTATATCACTAGTTACAGCAAACATTATAGTTGGTATTTTGAAATTAGTTGTATTACCAGTTATAACTATTTCATCTTTTAAGTTTAAATAACTATTTAAATCATCACTTAAATCTAGAGATTGACTTAATCCTGGTAATGATACAAATGTTATAGATGCGTTGCTTCCTTCATCTAACATTGTTCCAGCACTAGTTTCAATATCTTTAAAATTATCTCTATCTAGTAAAACTTCGCCGGCAGCTAAAAATGGAGTATATATTATTCTAGTTTTGCCGTCTATTTTAACACTCTTTTTGATATTGTTTTTTAATTTTATAGTTATTTTAAAGTCTCCGCTTTTACCTTTAATATCTTTTGGATTTACTTCTTTTCCGTTTAATTCATATTTAATACTTACGTTAACTGGTAATTTTTCAGTACTTTCACCTTGATAATACAAATCGTCTCCACTAATACTCCAATTTACACTATCACCACTTATAGTTGGTTTTTCGTCCCCTTTTATATTTTTTATATTTGTTAATTTACTTACATCTTGTATATTTCCTAATGATGAATCACTTTTAATCCAGTCTGAAACTATATTCTTTGTTACATTTCCGTTTTCATCTAATAAAGAATATACAGTTTCATCTTTAGTAATTTTTTTATCATTTTGTGCAAATACACAAGTGCTATTTGCTGCAACTAATGCTACAGTTGCTAAAGCTATTGATTTCTTTTTAATATTTTTATTATACATACAAATCCTCCCCCATTAGTTAATGGCTGTTATATTATCTATTATTATTAAATTCTTAATTTATAGCTTTACTAACTTTTTTCTCACTTTCAAATCCTTTACTTGTTTTTCTAATAACTGGTTCGAATACAAGTAATAATCCTGGTAATATAAATATGATCATAAACATACTTATTATTGCCCCTCTTGACATCAAACTACATAATGAACCAATAAGTTCTAGTTGTGAAATTACACCGACACCTATAGTTGCTGAGAAGAATGATAAAGCACTTGTCATTATTGAGCCAGCACTATGTTTTATTGCTGCTTGCATAGCATCAAATTTATTGTCAGTATATTGTAATTCTTCTTTAAATCTTGAGGTAAGAAGAATTGCATAGTCAACTGTTGCTCCTAATTGTATTGTTCCTAAAACTATAGATGCTATAAATGGTTCAACTTTCCCTGTATAGAAAGGTATACCTAAGTTTGCAAATATAGCACATTGAATTGCTGCAACTAATATAACTGGTAATGACACTGATTTAAATACTATAGTTATTATAAGGAATATAGCTAATATAGATGCTATACTTACTTTTTTGAAGTCAGAATCTGCTATTCTGATTAAGTCTTTTGTTAGAGGTGCTTCACCACCAACAAGACCACTTGGATCATATTTGTGAACTATATTTTCAATTTGTGTTAATTGTGCATTACATTCATCTGATGCTGCTCTGTATTTTGAATTTAACATTAATTCTTCATATCCACCCGCTTTTAATTCGCTTAAAATATCATCAGGAATTATTTCTTGACTTATTGCAGGTCCTATATATTTTTCAAGTCCTATAACTGAATTAACACCTTCTACTTTTTCAAGTTCTTTAATCATAGAAGTGACTTGATTTGGTTCTAATTTATCACTAATTAATATGAAGTCTGTACTTTCCATATTGTAATCATCTTTCATTTTGTTAGTTGCAATTATTGATGCAAAATCATCTGGTAAAGATTCATCTAAGTTATAGTAAACTTTAGCATTGTTATTCCCTATGAATGCTGGAATAAATATTATAATGAATAATACTGCTAATTTTTTATAATGTTTAACTACAAATACTGAAGTCTTTTCAAAAGCTGGTAATATTGTTTTGTGTTTATATTTGTGTATTGGTTTGTCAAATATTAATATCAATGATGGTAAAATTGTTACTGTACATAAAACACCGATTATAACACCTTTAGCCATTACAATACCCATATCCATACCTAAGGCTAAATCCATAGTACAAAGTGCTAAGAATCCAGCCACTGTAGTTGTTGAACTACCTATTATTGAAACAAAGGTGTTTTGTATAGCATTTGACATTGCCTCTATTCTATCTGGAGTTCTTGTTAACTCTTCATCATATCTGTGGAGTAAGAAAATCGAATAGTCCATTGTTACCCCTAATTGTAAAACGGCTGCTAACGCTTTAGTTATATATGATATTTCTCCTAAAATTATATTAGAACCGAAGTTGTATATAATTGCTAAACTTATACTTAGTAAGAATACAAATGGTACTACTGTTGATTCCATTGTAAGTAATAAAACTATTAAGGTAAGTATTCCTGCTATTATTACGTATAATGGCATTTCACCATCGGCACAGTCTTTAGTATCCTTTATGATACCACTCATACCACTTAAAAATCCTTGTACACCGACAATATCTCTAATTTGTTGTACTGTATTTTGTGTAGTTAGTGTTGCTGTTCCTTCTTTAAGCATTACTATTATCATAGTAGATTTGTCGCCATTATAAAGCAAATCTGTCATATCTTTTGGTAATATTTCTTTTGGAACAGATAAATCTACAAAATCATCAACCCAAAGTGCTTTTTTAACACCATCTAACTTAGCTACTTTGTCTTTAATCTTGGCTACATCTTTATCTGGCATATCTTCAACAATAAGCATCGCTACAGATCCACATCCAAAGTCATCTTTTAAGATTTTTTCAGCTTGCATTGTAGATGTTTCTTCTGGTAAATAACTTAGTATATCGTAATTTACATCAGTTTTTAAATATCCAAATGCTGCTGGAATTACTAATATTATTGCTAATAGTAAAATTATTTTACTATGTTTGGCTATCCATTTTGATATCCTTTCCATAATTCTCCCTCCATTTTTAGGCGTGCCCAATATTTATACCTAGATTATAGGGCGCGCCCAAAAGAATGTCAATAGATTTTTTGTTAATTTTTTCCACGATAATTATAAAAAATTTTTAATACATATAATGAAAAAATAAGACTTTAAAATTTGCGATATATAGACAAAAAAAGAGTATAAAACAAAATTAATTTGTCTTATACTCTTTATCATTTTAACTATTTAATTTATATTTTTTAATTTAATATTTACAATTTCAGGTTTACAATTGACTCTAATTAAGACCTTAGATCCCCCAAGCCCTTTACTTACTATCATTGTAGATTTATTTTTAGTATACTCCCCTAAATCATATTTTGGAAAGAATTTTCTATCTGGTGATAATAATCCTCCTACAATAGGAAGTCTCACTATACCACCATGCACATGACCACATAAAGTTAAATCTGCACCCCACTTTTCATATTCATCAAAATAAAATGGAGTATGTGCTAATAATATATTAAATTGCTCTCTATCTACTTTTCCTAGCTTTTCTTCTAAAAAATCAATATCTATACTTGTGGTTTCTTGATTATCAAATAAATATTTATAACAGCTATATGGAACAGTTAGTCCATATAAATTAATATTACTATCTCCTTTTACTATTTCAACTTTATTATTATCTAAATTTACAAAATCTATTTGATGTAATTTATTAAAATAGTCTTTGTACTCATCTTTATATTTTTTAATAAGAGATTTTTGTTCATGGTTTCCTATTATATAGTAAACTCTATAAAGTTTACTTATTTCTTTCAAAAAATCTAATGCTACATTATAATTATTATTTTCTCCATCTATTAAGTCACCCGTAACCACTACTATATCTGGATTTAGTGATTTTATTTTTTGTATTAATTTTTTATTATTTTCACCAAATAATTTACTATGTAAATCTGAAATTTGAACTATATTATACCCATCAAATTCCTTTGGCACTTTTTTGTTTTCTACTACATATTTTGTTACTTCCAATGTATTTACATTGTATTTTATATATAAATACATTAATATAAAAATACCAATAAATATAAAAATTATTTTATACATGAAATACTCCTTAAGCTTTATTTAAAAATATGTCAAAGCTTTCTAAAAGCTCATCAATATTTAAGTTATTAGCTATATCTATTGCATTATCTACAATTTCATATACCTCTTTTTTGTCTATTATGTCTAGTAAAAACAATCTTGTTAATAATACTGATTTTATAATATCTTCTATATCTAAACCTATTTCTTTATTGTAGTACCTTCTAAGTAGTTCTTCTTCTCCTGCACATCCAACAGCAACACTTATATATATATCTTTTTCTTTTACATTGTAATGTGTCTCAAGTGCTTTTTTCTCAAATAATTCTATTAGTAAATTTACATATTCTTTTCTTATCACAGGTACTTTAGAGGCCTCAATATATATTCTAAACAATTTTTCATATCTTACTATTGTATAAGTATATAAACATTGAGTTACAGCATAATTTAATAATAATTCACTATCATTCATATGATGATTACTTATCAATTCATAAATTTTGTTTAGGATTGTTTTATAGATAAAAAGTAATATGTCTTCTTTCTTTTTGAAGTAATAATATAAATGACCTCTTCCTATTCCGACTGAATCCGCTATTTGTCTTATAGTAGTTTTTTCGTATCCGTTTACTAAAAAAAGATTAAACGATTTTTTTATAATTTGTTCTTCAATATCTATTTTTTTATTGCTCATAACTATTTCTCCTTAAATTTTATTCGTTTTAAATATAAATATTGGGCGCTAACATTATATTTTAAAGAATAATATATATTATTAATTTAATATATTTTTTT
>ENA-OPVY01001512-OPVY01001512.1-human-gut-metagenome-genome-assembly--contig:-NODE-1512-length-10865-cov-9.445883_pt1 | contig 10865 bp, 15 predicted proteins | sample MGYA00241503_ERZ501998 | MGnify/ENA primary metagenome ERZ501998 (study PRJEB25962, sample SAMEA2042107) | human gut metagenome | biome: human gut; feature: human-associated habitat; material: faeces... | reverse complement strand
ATAGCTAGTGAGCGCCGAAATCCCAAAAGAACCAGAGGGCCGACATCGTGGTCAGGATGGAAGGCAACATATGTACTTATCGTTACGGTGAGATTTTACATACCTCTGCGGCGTTGGTGGGAACTATTCATGTTACACAGGGAATAGACACATTGGGTCTGGTACTCGAAAGAGAAAATAAAAAATCTAAAGAAAACATAAATATATCATACCAGCCCAGAAAAATCTATGGAAAGATTTTATGAGGATTCCTTAAGAATGATGTTTTAGCTAGATTTCATGTAAGAATATGATGAGGAAAAAATGTTTTTCAAAACCCAATTAAACCAATAACTATTATAAATGAGACAGGGAGTAACATACATTGCCAAAATTAATTATCAACAAACTCGGTCCTGTTGAGACCTGTGAACTGGAGTGTTCCCAATTTATGAACTTTACGGGTTTTCAGGCATCTGGAAAGAGTACAATTGCCAAAGCAATTTATTATTTTAGAACAATTAAAGATGATATCATCGAGCTTGCAAAATCGCAGGCATTGGATGCGACACCTGTATATGGAGCGAAAAGTACTCTTAGTATAGAACATGGAATTACTTTGAGAAAAGCTCTTGAAAATTATTTGCGTGAAAAATTTTTAAGAACCTTTGGATCATCATGGGGCATGCCAAACGACATGTACATGGAATATCATTTTACTAAGACATGCTATGTTAAGATTTCTTTGGAAAATGATAGCAGATATTCTACACCAAACTACATTTGGATCACGATGAGTAATGAACTGATTCGTTTTTTGAAAGCAAATAACCATACACTTTCTGTAACACCATTGGGAATCTCTGAAGAGGATCTGAGGATTTTTAAAAAGAATTTATATGAGATTTTTGAGGATTCTTGTTCTGTCGTCTATATTCCGGCAGGACGCAGTATGATTACGCTGCTTTCTCAGCAATTGAGTTATATTGTTTGTGATTCCTTATCTTGTCCAAATTCAGCTCTCATTTTTGTCCGGCAACTGCTCATTTCATTGCCACAATTAAGATTACATTTCCGGGGCTTTCTGCCCCGGATTTATTTTACTCAATAACGGTCTTAAGTTTATTTAAAGCATATGCAACGGCAGTTGCAGTTTCATATCCAAATCGCTGATCATCCCCAAGGATTGAACGCTGATTCCAGAAAACATCACTCAGGTATGACAGCTCACATCCCATGCGCCAGCCCGGAATGCACAGGAAGTTTCCTCCTGTTTTTGAACCGAACAGGATATGGAAGCTGTATCCTTCAGCATTTACAATGGCTTCGTATGGTTCTTGTGAAATCTGAAGCAGTTCAATCTGTCCTGCTTTATTAATCACATCTGAATCCTCGTAATCATCACCATTAAAATATACAACAGGATATTCATAGTCCAGTATCATAGCTGGTCACCTCCGCTTATCATCTCATGGTCGCTGACGTAGAGAACGTCCTGATCATCTATCACCTGCAGATTCTGCTGGCATCCATACATAAGCGATTTTTCACAGATACGGTTTATCAGTCTTGGAATTCCGCATGACATGCGGAAGATTTCATCAACAGCCCTGCGGCTGAACAGTTCACGGTCTGTTACTCCTGCGTAATTCAGATGAGACTGTATATATTTTTCTGTTTCAGCCCTGTCAAGGTGGGGAAGAACACAGTTTATGTCTATTCTCTGTCTTACTGCATCATACCTTTTGAGTCTCAGCTTGTCTTCCCAGAGTTCTGACTGCCCAACCAGAACCAGGGCCATAGGACTTTCTGAATCAAATTTGTAGTTTAGAAGAAAACGGAAGTCCTTTATAAAACCATCTTGGCGTGAGCTTTGAATCCGACAGGTAAAGGAAGATATACTTTTCCTTCGGCAGACTCGCTGAAAACCTGCGTATCAGCGTTGACTTTCCACAGCCGGCATCTGCAGTGACTACAGCAAAGAGCTGTCTGTCTGCAACATATGAAAGCCTTCCGAGGCAGTCAGCCATGGCTGCCGATTCATATAAATCCTCCGGAGGGACATTTCTTGAAAAAGGTGTATGTTTCATACGGTAAAAATCCTCGTACATCCGTTATACCTCCCTCCTGTATGCACCGAATGAGATTGCATCTGCACGGCGCTTTTTCGTCTCTTCATGCTGCTTTTCAAGCGCATCAAGAAAACGTGATGTCTCTGGTTCGGCTGCTTTCATCTGTGGAGGAAGAGACTGTCTCTGGTCACAGTATTCACCTATTTTAAGAGGCTTCGCCTGAAACGATTCGAGTCCTTCGGAGGTTATGGTTATGATTTCAGGAGCCGAAGGATCATATGCTATTTCTACAGTTTTTCCTATGAACTTTGGTTTTGTTTCATATCTTCTGCCCTGGAAGCTTATGCAGGCTCCTTTATCAACTTTTCTTGATTCATGATACATAAATGCCTCGCCTACAACACCGGCATCCATGTATACCAGCTGCCGCGTATCACGGTTGAATTCCTGCAGGGGTGAAATCCCTTCATCAGGGACAGATACATTAAGGCTGCGGTAGTATTCCCTGATTCCTTCGTGGGCTTTGTTATGATAGTATTCTTCAAGGAAAATTTTCCAGTAATGATTCAGTTCATCAAGTGTACGTATCTTTTTGGCCTTTGCTTCCGCAATGCAAGCGAGAGTTTAAGCTGCTTTGCAACGTACTGTGAACCATTATCAAAGTAGCATTTGTCAAAACGTCCGTACTTCAGGATGGCTTTTCTGAAGGTATCCTCTACTATGCGTTCTTCCTGATTATCATAAAACTCAGAAGCAAGTATAAATCTCGAGTGGTCGTCAATGGCAGATGAAAGATATGTCTGCACCATGGCTCCGTTTTTTCCGATGGGAAGTTTCGGACCATACTTGATATCTCCCTGTATCAGCATCATCCTGTGCGGTTTGCAGAAACGCTTTGAAGAGTTTTTTCTGGCATCACTGTAAACATCCATGTGCGATGCGCCAAACCCTACATTAAAAAGATGCCTCTGCATCGTAGAGCGTTTCAGCACTCCCGGTGCGACTTTTCCTTCCGATTCAAGTATGAGGATTATCTGCTCCACGGATCTGCGCGGAACCTCACGCCTTAACTGGATGGCATCCTCAAGTAATTCATCATAGTTTTCCGGTTTGTTATCTTTACTATAGTATGTGCGTTCTGCAGGTTTGAGTCCGTCAAATCCTTTTTCCCTGTAGGTACTTACATATCTGCGCACGGTACGCTCTGATATGTCATTTTTCTCAGCAATTGATATCCTTAATTCATGCGCTGAAGCCGGATCCAGGTTTTCATCCAGAAGCGGCAGTATCATAGTGTCCTCCGAAGGACATGTTTCTGAATCCTCATCCTCAGGAGTTACAATGTCATCCAGAACTCCCGATATGGTTTCCTCATTATAGTGCTTGAATGGCGTAAGTATGTCAGGCAGCATCCGGTGGATTCTGCGGCACTTATCATTGCCGCACTGATGCCTTGGAATTCTGAGCTATTCATGTGTTCCGTCTTCGTATCTTATAATGCGGCTGCAGTAATCACGGAAGATAAGACTGCCTTTCTGACATATGGGACAAAGAAATTCACTGCTCTCTGATAAAAATATGCTGTCCTTTTTTTGTAAAATCTGCTACAATATACATGGTGTTTACCAAGGTTCCGGATGCCGATCTTTTGCGGGAAGGGCTCCGGAGCCTTTCCTTTTATCTTAATAAGGACAGTATAATGGTCTATGGCTGGACAATCAAGAGGTCAGGTGATGGACAAGATAAGAAATCATAAACACACATATCTTGAATTTTCGCATGCTGAATGTTATAATAAAAAAATTAAAGAGTGCACAGAGTGGTGGTTGTATGTTTAGAAAAAAGCGATACTCCCGAAAAAATTTCAAGTCCTCAGGTAGTTTTAAGAGCACAAGTTGTAAGTAATGGAATTAAGACATTGTTGGTGTCAGGCACCATTAAATTTCTATGAACATATAAATTCACTTTAACGTATTTGCGAGATAGATAAAATTTAGAATTTGCAAAATAGCCAGTTTTAAATCACAATCAGCACTTTGTTGCGGCGAATTGCAAAAGTGTGAAAAATTCTTAATGACTTGATAATTAGGTACATCCAATGACCATAATTATGTATGGGAGTGTACAGAGTGTAGTCATAAGAATAGTACTTTCGCTGATGACATTTATGAATCAGAAGAAGACTTAAATTTTCTGAGTCGACTTTGGAAGGTGGTACGACCTTCTTTGGAAGCAGAGTGGTGAATGATTTGAATGCATTCAAGGAGCTGGCACAGGCAATCATTGCTAATCGTTATGATAGCTGCTTGGATGAGTGATCTGTTTCAAAGGGACTAGATATGCGATCAAGATTTAGTTAATACATAACAGAAAATGCAAAAAAAGAAATACAAAGGAGTTTGTCAATATGTGGACGATAGATGGATTAGAAACATTTTTGAAAAATAATAATGAGGTAATCAGCGTCCTAATTGGCATACTCAGTATTGTAGTTTCCTTGTGTGGCGTGTATTTTGGAAGAAAAGCCTATCATGTGGCAAAAGAGATTTTTGAAAAAGGGCTTCGTATTGATCAACAGAAGGTACTGCAGCAGATAAGTCTGGACTTTGTTATTGGTTTTTTTATTCCGCTTTCCAAATTTAAGATTGCAGCCAAATCTATTTTGAATAATTCTTGTGATACGCAAAGCGTGTTGCATGTAAGAGGTCTGATCATAGATAACACATTTTCTGTGCAGTTTCCTTACTTTGATGTCCATAAAGGCGATGTTTGGGACGCATTGATCATTTGCAAGGACATGGAACAGTCAGAAGCATTTAATACAATCATGGACTTTGTTGAGAAAGCAAGAAATTTCGATAGAGCTATTACAGATTTGTATGGTCGTCTGAATGAATATCTAAATCCCAAAGATGCAGCAGAAAGTCAAAGAAGGGCAGCTTGCACACTGAAAGATTTTTTTGACACATGTCCGAGTGTGAATCAGGATATGTTTAATAAAGGGTTAAAGATGATAGATGATTTGTCACAGTATGAGAATAAGTTGCCAAAGGAATTGAAAATACCAGAGATGAAGCGGAAACTGTTTAGGGATTAATGATATGAAGCAATACATATATAATGTAGATACGATTAAGAAGAACTTTTTAGCTAGTTATGCAGATACTATAATAAAGGAAAACAAGCTGTTTCTGGTGAATATTCTTACTGACCGGCAAATTCTAGTAGAGGGCAGCCATAGTCTGTTGGAACAATTTGTTTTGAAGTTGGAAAATGGTATTTCCGATGAAGAATTATTGTATCTCCTTTCGGAGCTGGGCGTACAGAATTTGTTGGAGGTATTATTGAGAGAAGGGATGATTGAATGAAAGAAGGATATCTGGAAGCTTACAGGATAGGAAATTTTTTCTTTGGAGGATGTCATCTTTTCTCTGATAATGGGTGTCATTTTATGCTTTCGGCAAACGGCTGTGTGATGATTGTGGATGATGAATTGCTGGAGAGCATTCGTAAGCAGAAGCCATCAGAGGAATTACAATTCAAATTGGTGCAGCATGGTTTGGCATCTGTTCCTGGTAAACAGATGTTTCGATGTGAGAAGGAAGTTGAAGTACGGTATTTTATCATTGATTTAACGAAACACTGTAACTTTGACTGTATCTATTGTTTTAGGAATTTTCACAATACAGATACCATTTCTTTTGATGTATTGGAGAAAATCCTGCAATACATTCTGAACTACTGCCATAAGGAATCTGTTTCAAGAATTGGTTTGCAGATGTGGGGCGGAGAGCCGTTGTTGGCGTTAGACCGTATCGAATTTGTAGTAGATTTTTTCAAGCATACAAGTTTGTCGGTGACAATTGATATTGAAACAAATGCCAGTCTGATTACAGACGAAATTGCAAAAAAGCTTTTTAACTGGGAAATACATATTGGAATAAGTATGGATGGTACACCAGAACTTCATAACCGCCAACGTCGAATGGTTTCTGGCAAGCCCAGTGCAGAAGTTGTGGAGCGTGGTATACGAAATCTTCAAAAATATTATGGTGAAGATATAGGTGGAATTACAGTTGTCACAAAGCATAACTATAAATATGTGAAGGAGATTCTGGATTATTTTATTTATACGCTTCACCTAACATCTATGAAGTTTAATCTTGTGAGAGATAATGACCATGCCCCTGAACAGAAGTTGGCATTAGACGAGAAAGATGTATTTTGGTTTGCAAATGAATTGATGGACTATCTTCAAGCATATCGCTGTCTTGGCGCTAACTTTTCGGAAGGAAATATTGAGGTCAGAGCTAAAAATCTTCTGCAGAGAAGCAATATGAGTTGCTGTATTTCTCATGGTTGCCAAGGTGGCAGGAAGATGGTTTCGTTTGATCATGAGGGTAATATTTTTCCATGTGAGATGATTGATTTTCCAGAGGAGAAAATTGGGTCAATCTATGAGAAAGACAGTATTGAAATCATGGTGAATAAAGCTGTACAGCAAAATAAATTTTTTTTACCGAAGAAAGATGAGCGATGCAAAGAGTGCCCATGGTGGTACTATTGCCAAGGGGGATGTAGCAGTAGAAATCGGTATCTGAACAGAGATGGCCAGATTGACGAGGTGGAATGTGCTCTGAATCGTTCTATTTATCCTCGATTGATTCAAGAAATATTAAATGGGAATATAAGCTAAAGGAAAGGGTGGTGGATATGGGAACTTCTTATCTGGCGATTTGGTATGAATGTAATCATCAATGTTTATGTTGTCCGTTGACAACCTATGACCGGCTTCATAAGCGCTTGAGCTTTGATGAGATCAAAGACAGAGTTGCATTGATAAAAAGGCAGGATACGGTACCACATATTGTGTTATCTGGTGGGGAGCCGATGCTTCATCCTGATTTTCTGAAAATATTAGAGTTTGTGGTGGGTGAAGGATTTCATATTACGGTATTGTCAAATGCGACACGTTGTAAGAATCTGGATTTTGTGAGGCGAATGAAGCAGATTATCCCGGAAAACGGGTTTGATATCGTCACAGCGATTCATTCGAGTACTCCAGCCATACATGACAAATTAACGGGAGTTTCTGGAAGCCTTTTGGAAACTTTAGCAGGACTTGACCATTTGGTAGAAGAAGAAATTCCAGTTACAATTAAGCATATTTTTAATCGGCTTTCACATCCAACATTGGTAGAAACTTTTCAGTATCTGGAAGAACATTATCCACCGCAGGTTGGTTTCCAATTCTGCACGATGGATTACAGTGGCAGGGCTGGGAAAAATATAAAAGAATTATTTGTGACGATGGAAGATATCAGAGAATCAGTCGAGAAGATGCTTGATTATCTGGAAATGCGGATGGTAAAAAAACGTAATATTTCGTTTATTGAAACACCATTCTGTCTGACGGATCCATATTATTGGAAGTATTTTAACAATGCGTCCAATGGATTAGATACATATATCGCTCCCAACACAGATGAACGTCAGGTTGATTACGAAGTGAGCAGCGAATGCGGGCCATTTTATGAACCTTGCGAAAAGTGTGCGGTGAAACAATGGTGTGCCGGTACATGGAGAACGGCGTACAAATATAGACAAACAGGGTTGTTGAAACCCATTTGTAATATGCAAAACGAATAGGAGGTATTCTTGTGAATAAGTTGAATGTTTTTTCAGAGAAGCTAGGGAAAGCACTGGAGGTTTCATTTAGAGAAGATGGAATTCTGGTAACTCCCGAAGGCATTCCAGTGACTGGCAATGGAATTGTTTTTGCATGGAATAATAGTTCCGGAAGCTGGGTGGATAAGGGCTGGAATAACAGTTCCGGCAGTTGGCAGGACAAAGGTTGGAATAACAGCTCTGGAGGTTGGATAGACAAGGGCTGGAATAACAGTTCTGGCAGATGGTCTGATAACGGATGGAGCAACAGTTCCGGAAGCTGGGGGGATTCAGGAGGCGGTGGAACAGGTTGTTTCATTACAACAGCCTGTGTGGAACATCAGGGGCTTCCTGATGATTGTGCTGAGCTTCAGACGCTTCGTAAATACCGGGATGTGCTTGTACAAGAGGATGACGACTTTCGCAGCAAAGTGTTAGAGTATTACCGCAAAGCACCCCTGATTATCCAGGAGATAGAAAAAACTGGAGAGAGTGCTGTGATTTATAATAATCTTTACCATGGAATGATTCAGCCTTGTGTATCCTTACTGGATGAAGGCAAAATGGACGAAGCAAAGTCACTATACCTGAATTGTTATGAACGCTTGTCTAAAAGCTATCTGGAAAACTGATGGAGAATTACTTTATTAGAGGTGGACAAATAGGTCTTCGTAGTATCCGGGAAGATGATCGTGAAGCATTTTTTTGTTGGCATGATGACAGCAGTATAAGAGAAAAAATCGGTGGTATTTTTCCTTTTTGTGAAAATACCTTTAAAGCGATATGCCAATCCTATAACGAACTGAATCCCCCAAATATATGGTTTGCTGTCTGCGATGGAGATAAACTCATTGGTATTGCGGGACTTCATAGTATAAAGTATATCCAGAGGAATGCAGAGGTGGCTATTCTGATTGGCGAAAAGAAAGATCGACACAAAGGCAAAGGAAGCTTAATTTTGAAATTGGTAGAGGAATATGCATTTGGTACATTGAGTTTGCATCGTCTGTATGCATATGTATATGGTAATAATGTATGTGCACAGCATTTCTTTGAAAAGTGTTTTTGGGAACATGAAGGAACGATGAAAGATGCTTCTTTCTGGAATCATCGCTTCCGAGATATAGAGATATGGGCAAAAGTTAATACGGAAGATACGTTGATCAGCTAGAAATGAAAAGTGGCGGAGAGCCAGTCTCTCTGCCATTAAGCTATGTGTTCGAGGTTTTGTTCGAATTTGCATTGAAACATGCAGCGGTATTCGGGGTCAGGCACCATTAAATTTTTACAGGATATACTTTGTAGGAGTTCTAGTTAACAATAAGAGAAGGAAGAATATATTTTTATGTTATTATGTAATATTATCAATACTTTAGAGAGTTTAAATCTTATTTTTGAGAGGATAAATGACTTTAATTTAAATCTTAATAGTCCAGTGCAATTATTTTTAATATCGTTTGTGATAATAAGTATTATAGTAAAATTTTCAGGAGCTTTTTATGCATCTAATATAGAAATATTTTTATCAAAAAAAAATAAAGAAAAAAACAAAGAATTGTCAAATCTTGTATTTTTGTTTGTAGTTATAGTTTTTTGCAATGAAATGTTTACTTTGGAAAATACTTTTTCCATATGCGAGTTTTTAATATTAATAATAATGTTATTTTGTATTGGTGTATTAAAAGTTATTCAAAGCATAAAGAATTCAAAAGATACAAAGCTACTAAAGAAGCTAAAAGATACAAAGTTACTAAAGAAACTGAATACTTCGTTTATTGAACGGAATAAACAAAATTGTTTTTTAGTTATTATTTTAGTTTTTTTCCCATTGGTAATATCAGCATTTTCTAATATTAATAAGACACCTAAAATATCCCTAACAATATTAGGAACATTAGTAGAAACCATACTAATATTTTTGATATCTAATGGACTTAGAATGAATTATTCAAATATTAAAATTGTAAAATTTGATGATGAACAAGAAAAATATTATCTATTAGCAAAAATTGATGATAAAAAAATAATTTGTGGCGATAAAAATACAATTAATGACTCATCAAAATTAATAACTATTGATGTAGAAGATATTTTGAACAAAACATATTATATGGTATCAGATAAAAAATAGAATAAATAAGATAACTAGAATTTAAATTCCTAAATAACGAAAAATGCGCATAAATCCCTTGATAATACTGAGTTTTCTAGTCAGAAGTAGTATAATAAATGCCAGCAAAACCGCTACGTATGGCACTTGGCTCTCTTCTAATCCAGAAACAGCTTGGTTTCTCAGACCGAGAACTGGATGAAGAATCAGTATTTTCAGTACTTTATAGGGCTTCCAGGGTACCAGACAGATGAAAAAATTTCACGGATGTACCGCAGAAATGCCCGAAAGAATTACCTGAACTTGGCCAATTGTAAAAAACGTACCAGCAAAAAGATACGCAAGGCGATCCGCCAGCAGCTCCAGTATATTAGTAGGGACAGAAAATACATCAATGAGCTTATGGAGTCAGAGTGTGAACTGACACAAAAGCAGGTTGTATGCCTCACAGTGATTGATGAGGTTTAAAATGCATTGGTGCCTGACACCAATGTGGTCAAAATAGCGTCAACTTAAGCAAAAATAAGGCATAATCTTGGAGCACATAATTTGATATTTAACATGGGAACTTTTCAGAAACTATATCGAAATTCTTATTTGTAAAAAAGACATACTTTTCCAGAGATTTTTAATTAAAATTAAGTGGGGTATGATTGCTCACAAAACCAATAGCGCTGTTACAAATGAGCTTATGACGATTCCAGATATGAATAGCAATTTTAGAAAAAATCGAATGAGCAATGCACGAATTCAGCAATTAGTTACCTTGCTATATATGCATAGGACTATGGTTGAAAGCGATGGTATTAAAAAGTCTGAAAGTGAAGAACTTCAGAAGGCAATGAAAAGAATTGATAGGAATTATGACTATTATAGTAAAAATCCTATGATTAAAGGTACTTTTGATTTTACCTACTTGAAAAAGTAAATTCCAGTGCAAGAGTAAATTTCATCGTGATTTAAATTTTGCTGGTTTAACAATAAATTTTTGGACTAAATCTCTCGTTTTCTGCTATAATTAATGTAACTTATCGAAA
>ENA-OPVY01001507-OPVY01001507.1-human-gut-metagenome-genome-assembly--contig:-NODE-1507-length-10891-cov-3.092931_pt1 | contig 10891 bp, 9 predicted proteins | sample MGYA00241503_ERZ501998 | MGnify/ENA primary metagenome ERZ501998 (study PRJEB25962, sample SAMEA2042107) | human gut metagenome | biome: human gut; feature: human-associated habitat; material: faeces... | reverse complement strand
CCTGATCAAACTGAACCAGATCGGCTCTGTTTCTATCGTTAAGCTGGAGGTTCCCACTGTATTCGGAACATCCATTCAAACAGTGGCAAAGGCCATAGAACAGGAAATGCCAGACGCCGTCCTGTGTATCGGACAGGCCGGCGGACGCTATGGACTGACGCCCGAACGGGTGGCGATCAATCTGGATGACGCCCGTATTAAAGATAATGAAGGTAATCAGCCCATCGATCTCCCCATCTTTAAGGACGGAGCCCCGGCTTACTTCTCTACCCTGCCCATCAAAGCTATGGTGCAGTCTATCCGTCAGGCAGGACTTCCCGCCAGCGTATCGAATACTGCCGGAACCTTTGTATGCAATCATCTGATGTATGGCGTCCTTTATACTCTGGAACGGAAATACCCCGGAGTAAGAGGCGGTTTTATGCACGTTCCCTTTATCCACAGCCAGACCGTCAACCGTCCGGCTCCCGCCCCTTCCATGAGCATCGAAGATATTGCTGCCGGGATCGAAGCCGCAATCAGAGCTATCGGCGAACATGAATCTGATATAAAGGCTGCCGAGGGCGCTACACACTGATCTTATTTTATAAAAATCAAACTGGCTGCTTACGAAAGATTTCACGGATCGTTGATGACATCAAAAAGGGAATTTCCTGTTTTAATAAGGAAATTCCCTGGGTAATTGAGCCAGCTGCCTTCATTCCTTTATATCGCGGCAAATCCCTTTTCAAGATCAGCGATAATATCGTCAATATGTTCTGTTCCAATCGAGAGTCTGATCGTACTCTGTTTGATGCCCTGATCTGCAAGTTCTTCATCTGTAAGCTGACTATGGGTTGTGCTGGCCGGATGAATGACAAGGCTTTTCACATCCGCTACATTTGCAAGGAGTGAGAAAATCTCAAGGTTATCAATAAACTTCCATGCCTCTTCTTTTCCACCCCTGATCTCAAACGTAAAGATGCTCGCTCCGCCATTGGGGAAATACTTTTCATAGAGCTCATGATCCGGATGTTCCTCCAGAGACGGATGATTCACCCGGGCAACCTTTGGATGGTTCCTTAGGAACTCTACAACCTTTCTGGTGTTCTCTGCATGTCTGTCCAGACGAAGGGATAAAGTCTCTGTCCCCTGAAGCAAAAGAAATGCGTTAAAGGGTGAAATGGCTGCCCCCGTATCACGGAGAAGAATGGCCCGGATGTAAGTTACAAATGCTGCGGGGCCTGCCGCATCATAGAAGCTTACTCCATGGTAGCTTGGATTTGGATCAGCGATATTGCCGTACTTTCCGCTTGTCTTCCAGTCGAACCTTCCGGACTCAACAATAATTCCACCAAGTGTAGTTCCGTGTCCGCCAATAAACTTAGTTGCCGAATGAACGACGATATCGGCGCCATGCTCAAAGGGCCTGAAGAGATAAGGTGTGCCAAATGTATTATCTACTACGACAGGAAGTCCTGCTGCATGTGCAAGTTCTGCAATGGCGTCAATATCCGGAATATCTGCATTCGGATTTCCTAAAGTTTCAAGATAGACAGCCCTGGTATCATCCTGGATCGCTGCCTTTACTTCCTCAAGATTATGGGCATCCACAAAAGTTGTGGTAATTCCATACTGGGTAAGGGTATGGGCAAGCAGATTATAGCTTCCCCCATAAATCGTCTTCTGTGCGACAATATGCCCACCGTTTGCCGCCAGAGCCTCAATGGTATAAGCAATAGCCGCCGCTCCACTTGCTAATGCCAGGGCAGCGGAGCCGCCCTCAAGCGCCGCTATTCTCTTCTCAAACACATCCTGTGTGGAATTCGTAAGTCTTCCATAGATGTTACCGGCATCTGCAAGGCCAAATCGGTCTGCCGCATGCTGAGAGTTTCGGAAAACATAAGATGTTGTCTGATAAATCGGTACCGCTCTTGAATCAGTTGCCGGATCTGGATGTTCCTGTCCTACGTGTAACTGCAGCGTCTCAAATCTGTATTTGCTCATATCATTCTCCTCCGATTCGCCTCTGTTTCCTATATGTTAACTAGGTTTTATGGGCCTATTATAACCGGCTTCTCATTTCCTGTAAAATACATAGAAGTTAGAACTGGCTATAAGTTTCCATTATAACAATGAATAAACCGCTGAAATACCGAACTCATTTATAGGATTTAAGAATATCAATATACTTTCTGCCCAGAAGGCTGAGGGGTATATTTTTCCGCTTGATATAACCGATTGTCATGGTATCTGTTGTATCAAGAGGAACCGACACGTAGAAATCCCCATTCAGATCCTGACATATGATCCCGCTGCACAGAGTATAACCATTTAATCCTGTCATAAGATTCAGCATCGTCGCTCTGTCATCTGCTTTGATGATCTGTTTGTATGCATGGGTACTGAATACCTCTTCTGCAAAGTAAAAGGAATTCCTTTCCCCCTGCTCAAAAGACAGGCATGGATACTCGGACAGCTCGTCCATTGTAATCTTCGTCTTCTCTGCGAGGGGGTGGTTCTTACTAAGGTAAACAGATATGCCACAGTCATATAAAGGCATGAATTCCAGATCATTATCCTCCAGTATTCTGGTCATTGCTTTTTCATTAAAGGAATTTAAGTAAAGCACACCAAGTTCACTTCTATAATCCTTTACATTATCAATCACTTCGTGGGTCTTTGTTTCATGAACCGCCAGTTCATACTCCCCAATAGAAAAATTTTTTGCCAGTTTAATAAATGCCTCCACTGCAAAAGAATAATGCTGCATGGACACACTAAACTTCTTTTTTGCTATTGTTTTATTCACAAACCGCTCTTCCACCAGATTTCCAAGCTCAACCATCTGCCTTGCGTAGCTTAAAAATTCCTGGCCTTCTGTTGTGATCACGATTCCCTTATTGGTTCTGATAAACAGTTCCGTTTGAAGCTCCTCTTCTAAATCCTTAATTGTACCTGACAATGCCGGCTGTGATACAAATAAAGCGGCCGCCGCTTTATTCATGGACTTTGTTTCCGCAATTGCCACTACATATTGTAACTGTGTTAATGTCATTGTATCACCTGCAGTTTTAATTTGTGCTGAACAAGGCTGTTGACAAATACCGGTCTCCAGAGTCGGGAAGCAATGCAACGATCACTTTACCTGCATTCTCTTGTCTGCCTGCAAGGATAACCGCAGCCTTTAATGCTGCTCCGGAAGAAATGCCGACCAGGATGCCTTCTGATGTTGCAAAAGCTCTCCCTTCTTTAAATGCGTCTTCATTCTCAATCGTAATGACTTCATCATAAATCTCCGTATTAAGTGTCTGCGGCACAAATCCGGCTCCAATCCCCTGAATCTTATGGGCTCCCGGGGTTCCCTTGGAAAGAACCGGACTTCCTGCCGGTTCCACTGCTACAATCTGGATATCCGGATTCTGTTCCTTTAAGTATTCTCCCACACCAGTAATGGTTCCTCCTGTTCCGACGCCGGCAACGAAGATATCCACCTTTCCATCTGTCTGTTTCCAGATCTCCGGCCCTGTCGTCTCTTTATGTATCTTTGGATTTGCGGGATTAATGAACTGCCCCAGAATAACCGAGCCCTCAATTTCCCTGTTTAATTCCTCTGCTTTCGCAATGGCTCCCTTCATCCCCTTGGAACCTTCCGTCAGTACCAGCTCGGCTCCATAAGCCTTCAGGAGATTCCGGCGCTCAATGCTCATGGTATCTGGCAGTGTAAGAATAGCCCTATATCCTTTTGCCGCAGCCACAGCCGCAAGCCCGATTCCAGTATTCCCGCTGGTCGGTTCAATAATCGTCGCTCCAGGCTTTAAAATGCCGCGTTTCTCTGCATCTTCGATCATAGCAAGCGCAATTCTGTCTTTGACAGATCCTGCCGGGTTCAAATACTCCAGCTTTGCCAAAATACCCGCCTTATTTACCCCTGCTTTTTTACTGTATCTTCCCGCCTCCAGAAGCGGTGTTCCTCCAATTAATTCTAATGAGCTTTTCCTGATATCTGCCATGATTTTTTCCTCCATTCTTTTATTGCCTATTATTTATATAGGTTATATATGTTTATGTAAGTATAGTGCCACAGATTCCATTTGTCAATCTATTTTTAAGCGTTGAAAGCCTATCTTTTCTGTAGTATAATAGGCAGCGAGGAGGTGATCCTATGAAAATATCAACCAGAGGACGCTATGCCCTGCGCATGATGATAGATCTGGCGCAGCATTATGATCAGGGATTTATCGCATTAAAAGACATTTCAAAAAGACAGGATATTTCAAAGAAATATCTGGAGCAGATCATCCCGTTCCTGAACAGAGGTAATTTACTTAGCGCAACAAAGGGACATATGGGCGGTTACAGGCTGGCAAAAGCGCCTTCCGAAATCACAGTCCGTGAAATCTTAGAAAGCGCTGAGGGAAGTCTTGTTCCTGTAAGCTGTATGGACAACACCCCAAACCTGTGTAAAAAATGTGAAGACTGTATTACTTTACCAATTTATGAAGGCCTGTACGATGTTGTCACAAAATATTTCGACAGTATTACCTTAGAAGATATTATCAACCGTCAGGTTTCTGAATTCATCTATACCATTTAAAAATATCCATGCACTCCTTATTGAATGTTTAACAGTTCTTTCTGACTGATGGTGTATAAATCAATCACGAAGCTGGATTTTTACCAGATCTCCGGTCATTCCATCATAACAGACAAGTGGATGGTATCCATTGCTTTGATAATGAAAGTTAAAGGCTCTGCCTTCCTGTTTGCCGTATGCATCAAGAAGAGTGGAATCCAGATCCAGAATAACAGCCTGTGGCATCTGAATACGATAAACTCTCTTTCGGAGTATTCTGCCAATCATAAGTAACTGGTTTAAGGTATCTTCATCCATACGGTTAAAGAATCTTGATACCGTAGGCTGTGATGCAAGGGTGTCTTTTTCAAGTACAGACTTGAATACAGGATCATTTGTAAGTTCATCGGAAGTATCATCTTCGAAGTAGCCTGCAATGATCATATATATCATCTGGAGCAGGTTTTTCTGATCTGTATGATATCTGAATAATGCAGAATCGTTGGTCTTGAAAACTTTGCCTAAAAGATTATCAATACCAGGTTTGCTTACGAATTCTTTGATGAGAAGCAATCCTGCATCGGAGGATAAATCTCCTCCATCAAAATTTATTTTAATTTGTCTATTGCTTTCTAGTGATAAGGTGTTTACAATACTCATAAAGGGCTCCTTTGTTGGTATTTATTTTGATTAGACACCTTAATTTTACCACAAATGGATGCTCTTTTTTCATTCACTTGATAGGTGAAAAGCAATATTCAGTTAAAATACAGTAACTATGTGGCTTTCAGCCACATTCGCGGCAAAGTCGTGAATAATTCAGGATTAACTATTCAGAATCACAGACTGTCAAGAATAAACGGTCAGAGTTAAAGAAAAGGAGAGATGAGTGTATGTATGATTATTTAGTAGTAGGAGCCGGGCTTTACGGTGCAGTCATTGCACATGAGATGAAAAAGGCAGGAAAGAGTGTACTGGTTATTGACAAGCGTCCCAATATTGCGGGTAATGTGTTTACAGAAGAGATTGAAGGAATCAATGTTCACAAATATGGTGCGCATATTTTTCATACTAATAATAAAAGTGTATGGAACTATGTGAATCAGTTTGCGGAGTTCAATCGTTTTACTAATTCTCCTGTAGCGAATTACCATGGAGAGCTCTATTCTCTTCCATTTAATATGTATACATTTAATAAGATGTGGGGGGTAGTGACCCCAGAAGAGGCTGAGGCTAAAATTGAAGAGCAAAAAAGGTCATTGGGGATTACAGAACCAAAGAATCTGGAAGAGCAGGCAATCAGCCTGGTCGGAACAGATATATATGAGAAATTGATTAAGGGTTATACAGAAAAACAATGGGGACGTCCCTGTGATCAGCTTCCAGCTTTTATTATTAAGCGTCTTCCGGTACGCTTTACATTTGATAATAATTATTTTAATGCATTTTATCAGGGAATTCCGATTGGCGGATATACAAAAATGGTTGCAAATATGCTGGAAGGAATTGAGATTCAGTTGGGGGTCGATTACCTGGAAAATAAGCAGGAATATGACAAAATTGCTGAAACAGTAATTTACACGGGAGCAATAGATGCATATTTTGGCTTTAAATTAGGAACATTGGAATATCGTTCGGTTCGTTTTGAAACAGAGGTATTGGATAAACCAAACTTCCAAGGAAATGCTGCGGTAAATTACACAGATGCAGAGACGCCATGGACCAGAATTATTGAGCATAAGTGGTTTGAGTTTGGTACACAGCCTAAGACCGTTATCAGTCGGGAGTACAGTTCAGAATGGACACCAGGGGAGGAACCTTATTATCCTGTGAATGATGAGAAAAACGGAAAAATGTATGAGGAGTATAAAAGATTGTCAGAAAATGAGAAAAAAGTTATTTTTGGTGGAAGACTGGGAGAATATAAGTATTATGATATGGATAAGGTAATTGAATCAGCATTAAAGAAAGCAGATGAATTATTAGGGTAGATTTCCACGGCATTGCTGTGGATATTGCATTTTAGATAATAAAGTAGGGATTGGAGTGCAGTTTGATAACGGCCTGATTACTATTTTGTGAACGAAAGCAGTGCTTTTAAAGGGGCAAATCCAAACTTTAATGAAGAAAGTTTGGATCCAAAATTAATTTGACAGTCAAAGTACACTTAATTTAATGGGAGAGATCTATGAGACCAATTTTATTTATTGTAGTTCCATGTTATAACGAAGAAGCAGTATTGCCGATCACTGCTCCCGCTTTTGAGAGTAAAATTAAAGAATTGATTCAAAAAGGTAAGGTAAGTGAAAAGAGCAGAGTTTTGTTTGTGAATGATGGGAGTAAGGATCGGACTTGGGAAATTATTCAAAGCATGGCAAAAGATAGTGTTTATTATACGGGAATTTCCCAGAGTAGAAATAGAGGTCATCAGAATGCAGTATTAGCGGGGTTAATGGAATCTAAAAGCAGATGTGATATTATTATATCGATTGATTGTGATGGACAAGATGATATTGATGCAATGAATGATATGGTTGATGCGTATTTGAATGGATGTGAAATTGTATATGGAGTTAGAAGCAAGAGAGATACAGATACATTTTTTAAACGCTTTACAGCAGAGAGTTTTTACAAACTGTTAAATTGGATGGGGGTAGAGGTTATTTTTAACCACGCGGACTATCGTTTGATCTCCAGCCGTGTATTGGAAGAACTGAGCAATTTTAAAGAAGTAAATATTTTCTTGCGGGGGATGGTTCCTCTAGTAGGATTTAAGAGCACAAGTGTATATTATGAGCGTCATGAGCGTATTGCCGGAGAAAGTCACTATCCGCTGAAGAAAATGCTGGCATTGGCTTTCGATGGAATAACGAGTTTGAGTATAAAGCCTATTCGCATGATAACGGGACTTGGAATGGGTATTGCGCTGATGAGTTTTATTGGAGTGGTCTGGTCAGTAGTGATGTATTTTATCGGTAATACCGTTAGCGGGTGGGCCAGCATGACAAGTTTGATCTGCTTTATTGGTGGAGTTCAATTGATTTGCCTTGGCATTTTAGGAGAGTACATTGGTAAAATATACTTGGAAACAAAGGCACGGCCAAGGTATATTATTAGTGAGCGGACTTATGCGAATGAGAATAATGGGTAATTGAGAGATGAAAAAGAACGGGAATATTAGTCTTAATGTATGTATGTTGAGTGCGGTTTTTGGGGCAATTATATTTATTGCAATTTATGGCATTTCTATTCTTGATATAACAAATGTAGACTGGATTAGAAACGCCGGGGGAGATTTAACACAATCGTACTACGGATGGCGTTTTTTTAGGGCATCAGAGTGGCACTGGCCATTGGGGTTGATGGAAAATATTGCATATCCAGAATTAACCTCAATAATTTATGTGGATTCTATTCCATTATTTAATATAATATTTAAGTGCTTAAGTCCTCTGCTGCCAGATACTGTTCAGTTTTTTGGCTTGTGGGGAATACTTTGTTTTATATTATCAGGAGTGATAGGTGCAAAGATAGTATATTATTTTTCAAAAAGTAATATTTATTCCTTTATAGGTTCTTTATTTTTTATATTTAATAATATTATGGTACAGCGTTTATATACGCATACTGCATTGGCAGCCAATTGGTTAATTATATTATGTATATGGATCATTTTAAAAGGCAAAGATAATAGTTCAAAAAGATATCACTTTTTTACATGGGGGATGCTGCTTTTTTTATGTGTTTCAATTAATATGTATTATATACCGATTATCGGCTTAATTATGCTGGTTTTTTGTGGATATATTGTTGTAAAAAATAAAGATGTAAAGAAGGCTATTAGTATAGCAGCGGGAGCTGGAATTGCAACAATATTAACATTCTATTTATATGGTGGTTTTTATCATTTGAGTGCGGGAGATGCATCGCCAGCTGGACTGGGATATTACTCGGCAAATTTAAATTCTTTAATAAATTCTATGGAAACATATAAATATTTATCTGGATACTCTACATTTGTACCAAGTTTACCATTAGCAACAGATGGACAATATGAAGGTTATGCATATTTAGGTTTTGGGGCTATTTTAATGGTAGGATTTTGTATAGTATCCATTTTGAAAAATTTTAGAGTTACTGGGCATATAAAAGGATATATATCACAGTATAAGTTGGAAATTATTTTTACGATAATTAGTATTTTGATATTGTATTTGGCGGCATTAGGGCCAGCTATAACATGGAATGAAAAAACATTATGTTTAATTCCATATCCCAATTTCTTTTTAAAGATTTATTCAATCTTTCGTTCAACAGGAAGGTTTTTATGGGGAGTTTGGAATATCTTAGTTGTAGTAGGAATCTATTTTGTATGGAAAAATTATAGGAAAAATTGGGCTATATTTATATTGGGGTGTTGTATATGTATTCAAATATTGGATTTTTCTGAATTATATGCGAAAAAACATGAAGAGTTTTCTTCAAAACAGCAACCATATGTATCATTATTGGAAAATGATGTATGGGAAGAAGCAGTAAAAAATAAGGATAAAATAATTCTATTTAACAGACAGATGCTAAGTTTAAGAACTTACTATGATTTAGCGGAGATTGTACTAGATAATGATATGGGTATAAATGATTTTTATTACTCCAGAAGAAACTCTAAAGAAATCGATAAATATAAGAAAAAAAAATATGAAGATATTTTGAATGGAGATATGAGTCAAAAAGAGTTGTTTGTTATAGATTCATTTGAAGATGCAGGTAAACTACTTCCATATATGAATATTTATTATATAGACGGGGTGATTTTAGGGTCTAAAAATAGTTTGAATTTGCCATTTAAAATTAATCATATTGGAAGTGTAAAAGCATATGAAAAAAGTACCCCATCATTTAATTGTGAATTTGTAGAAAGAGGTCTTTTTGGGGTTGAAATTCGAGGAGAAAGAGCGGCAGATTCTATAATTTATATTGAAGGAGAAGATGAAAGAAGATTATTTGAGAAATATGATGGAGGATCAATGGCGTTAGATGTAGTAGAAATAAAAAGCGATGTTTCAAATATGGAAATATTCAATGAAAGTGAGAATCTGAATATTGCATTGTACAGGTTAGAATAAATTGATATATTGTATCAGAGTATTCGTATGAATGGGGTATATGAAAATAATTTTTAAAACACCAGACGGCATCAAGGGATGTTGTCCTGTGTGATTTAGGTAAGAGATTTTAGATAAGCTTAGTTTTTAAGGAAACGCGGTAGTCAAGCATATATCTACAAAGATGTTTTGGACTAGAAGTATTGAGAACAAATAGTTTTTGATAGGTGGTGGCACTGGTTTGAGTAAAGACTGAGGAATGATAGAAATGGGAGGATAACGAGACTTGCAGGCTGTTCATCGGCCTGCAAGTATACGTTGATAAATTTTTTCCATTTTTTCTATCGCAATATTAGAATAGAACATTTTGCTTTTATTTATATTTTCCCGTCCCAGATTTTTAAGATTTTCAGAGTGGTTCAGCAGATGGCGTATTGCCTTACTATAGGCAGCAGCGTCATCTGCTTTTTTTACCATAATACCGCCGGAGCAGAGACTTATGGAATCATCCTGAGATAAAATATCTCCCATCAGATCCCGGCTTCCGCGGATATCAGAACAGATCACGGGCAGACCGCTGGCCATGGCTTCCAGAAGCGCCATAGGAAGCCCTTCCTGATAGGATGGGAACAGAAACAGGTCGGCAGTCTGCAGGATTTTCAGGATATCTTCTCTGTAACCTGCGAAGGTAACCATGTGTGAGATGCCAAGCTGCTCGGCCAGATCACGGAGATATGTATCCAATGCTCCGTGGCCGCATAGAAGGTAATGGACGTTTGAGAGCTCCTTTAACTGGCTGAGAGCTTTTAGAATCGTTTCATGGTTTTTGCGTTTAATCAATTCTCCTTAGGAAAGAAGTATAAGCTTGTCTAAGGGAAGGCCAAGTTCGGCCTTCTTTTTTTTGATATCTTCCTCTGTCAAATGAGGAATTCGCGAGGGATCGATACCCACACCGGGAATGTAGTCGGTATATCGGGCGTGGAAGGCTTTTTTAGCTCGTTCATAATCTTCATAATTGATACAGATCTGCTGATCTGTGTAGCGGGACAGAAAACGTTCCATAGGGTAGTAGCAGAGCCAGTTTACGGGCTTTGCTCCCTTAAAGAAGTGAAAACCATGGGCGGTATAGATTACAGGGCCTGTATGGGTCGTATGAGCCGCCAGACGGGCCATAACTCCTCCCATAGGGGTATGGCAGTGTACCAGCTGAAAGCTTTCCTGTTCCATAAGG
>ENA-OPVY01001503-OPVY01001503.1-human-gut-metagenome-genome-assembly--contig:-NODE-1503-length-10938-cov-5.927042_pt1 | contig 10938 bp, 14 predicted proteins | sample MGYA00241503_ERZ501998 | MGnify/ENA primary metagenome ERZ501998 (study PRJEB25962, sample SAMEA2042107) | human gut metagenome | biome: human gut; feature: human-associated habitat; material: faeces... | reverse complement strand
GAGCTGCGCTGCCAGTGTTTTATTGTGCGCTATGATCAATGTCGGTTTATTTAACTGTGCAATGACGTTTGCCATTGTAAACGTCTTTCCAGAGCCGGTGACACCCAGCAAAGTCTCACATTGATTGCCTTCTTTGAATCCTTTGACCAGTTTTTCGATTGCCTGTGGCTGGTCACCTGTAGGTTTGTATTCGGAATGAAGTTTGAAGATTTGTTGTGAATTCTGCACAAAAACACCTCCTGGTTTTTATATCAAAAAAGTTCGTCTATCAGGCAGAAATTTGTCGAAGCACATTCTCTGATTTTAGCCGAATATGCCTCTCGACGAATTCTGTTCACCACCTGACATTTTATAGACTTATAAAAAGTAGTAAAACTAACGTGGACGAATTAACACTCAAATGTAAGAGATATTATATCATGGAAATATGGAATTGTATATATAAAACGAACATTAGTTCTGTAAAAATTTTTCTACATTTATCATCGTATCCAGAACATTTTCTGTATTATATCTTTAATCCACACACCGATTGCTCTAATCGTATAACCACCTTGACCACTTGGAACAGTAAGCCAAATTCCCTCATAATCAGAAGTCATATTATCCGTAGTCTCTGCAATTTCTGATTTCATAGGAATACCAGAAGACTCTTCTTTCTCCTGAAAGGCAAGTGCAGCGACTATGGCACAACAAATAGTAAGTATAACTGTTAATTTTTTCTGCCTGTTTGTAAATTTCTTTTGAACAGCCGGAGTAAGTAATATGCCACATATCATTAGTGCAATACCTGACAAAATCTGCCCCATGACAAAAACACATATAGCAGCTATAAATGCACCCATAAAAAGAAATCTAAGTCTTGAGTTCCAGTAAAGATCATATGCCCCCAATAATATACTGCTAAGCTTTTCTTTCTGATTTGGAGTTTCAGCTGATTTTTCCTCTTTTTCAGCCGGGGTTCCACAGAACGGGCAAAAATTTCCTTTAAATTCCTTTCCACATTTAGAACACTTCATACTCATTCCTCCATTTGAGCATTTTTATTTCATAAAGTTTATAAAAGCATTTAGTTTTGCCGCACGAGCTGCACTCTTTGTATTTTTAGCAATTTTCTCAGAATATGCCGCACTCTTTTCATTCGCATTTGCTGTACGTTCATTCGCATCAGCAGTTCTGTTAGCGGCTGCTTCCATTCTCTGTTGGTGTAAGTCTGCTTCATACAGATTAATTGCTTCTGAAAGACTTTTTGCACGACGATTCTTTAATATTCTTGCAATTTCATAAATAACCTCAGTATCTAAATAATCATCAGGAATCATAACTCTCATGTTTTTATAATCTTGAGATCTGATAATATCTTTTGCCTTTGCCTGTAAATCGCTGATTCTTTGAGCAACTGGAGGATATTCTTTTTCATAATAGGCATTTGCTTCAGCTTTTCTTTCTTCTGATTTTGCATCTGACTGCGCTGAAAAATATTTTATTGCTTTGATTCCTACAAATATTAAAACAACTCCGAGAACTACTTGTCCCCATTTGCCATCTCCAAGACCTGCAAAGGCCAAGCCAAACCATACAACACACCAAGCGACACCTGCGATGATCCATCCTGTACCTTTTGCTTCGATTGCTGCTTTTTTCTTCTTTATTGTCACGCGTCGAATTATAGTTCCCACCTACGGCAGCTTTACCGCAGATTAAATCCGACATCTCCTTTATATCATCTATCTCAACGTGCTGTTTTTTACGGCACGTTTTTATCTGCCCTATTGACCATTCCCATTCTTTCCCATATAGTCTTTTCGTAACCAATAGAAAAAGAGAAAGAACAGCCCCTCCTACAGTTCGTTCTTTCTCTTCACCAATTCAAGTGCTGCAAATCAGGTCCTCTGCAGGGTCATGCCCTAATAAATGGTTGCCTGTCATATAAGCAGTCACTTCGCATTGTTATGCAATACTTATGATAAGAAAAAACTTACTGTTGTGCAAGATATTTCGTATAAAAACTTCATCAAAATCTCTTTTTGATTCCTATATGGCTATGTTTCAGCCCCACCTTGAAACCTGTCCCATCTGCGGAAGCACCGGTAACTGTCACATCCACGACTACTATGGCCGCTCCATCTTTGACTTCCAGGCAGGTAAGAGAGAAAAGTCCGACCTTTGTGTGATGCGGGTTTTCTGTGACAGCTGTGAACATGCCCACGCCATTCTTCCGGATGTCATTATCCCTTATTCCAGCTACAGCCTGCTCTTCATTCTGCGCCTTCTTGGACAGTACTTTGCAGGTCGTTTTACCATAGAGCAGCTCTGTGAAAGGTATGAAGTCTCACCAAACCAGTTCTATAAGTGGCTTTCTCTATGGAAAACGCACAAGCAGGAATGGCTTGGTATTCTATCTGATCTGGAAACTTCTGATGTTTCTTTCTTGAGAAGCATCCTCCTGTTGGATTCCTTCTCCTCCTTTGCCATGGGATTTGTCCTGCGCTTTACTTATTCCTTTCTCCAGTCTCACAGGAACCCCGTTCCGGTGTCCCTGAAAAACGCACAGTATCACCAGAAGGTGTTTGCTCCGGATATCTCCATCTTCTGACCACACGACCATGGGATGGATGGCTGCCCGTTCTCCCCTTATGATGAAGAAAACATAAGAAGGAGGTCTTTTCCATGAGCAAAGATACTGAAACTCTCAAACATGACGCTGAAGTGGCACAGTTCCGCTTCGCTCTCATAGCTCCTGTCATCCAGGGGCTTTATCCTGATGCCTCGGCTACGGCCTACTACAAGCGGGTTACCGCCTCTCCACTGACCCTTCCGGATGGTTCCACGGTCAGCTACAGCTACAAAACACTGGAAAAGTGGAAATCCCAGTACAACCTCGGCGGGCTGGATGCCCTGATGCCCAGTGTCAGGTCTGACAAAGGCATTTCCCGGGCTCTGAATGATGAAGCCATTGCTGAAATTTATCGTATGAAAGATGACCATCCACGCATGAATGCCACACAGATTTATGAGCATCTCGTGAAGGAATCCTTTCTCCCGGCAACTGTCAGTGTGGATTCCGTACAGCGTTTCATCCGCAACAACGACCTCAAATCTGCCAGAGACCCTAACCTCCGTGACCGCAAGGCCTATGAAGAAGACGAATTCGGTAAAATCTGGCAGGCTGATACCTGTTATCTCCCATACATCACAGAAGACGGTCAGACCAGGCGCGTTTACTGCATCATGATCATTGACGACCATTCCAGACTTCTGGTCGGAGGCGAACTGTTCTACAATGACAATGCCTGCAACTTTCAGAAAGTGTTAAAAAATGCCATCGCCACCTACGGAATTCCCGATAAACTTTATGTAGACAATGGCTGTAGCTACTCGAATGAGCAGCTTTCCATGATCTGCGTATCCCTTGGCATCCTGCTTTTGCATACAAAAATCCGTGATGGCGCCAGTAAGGGCAAGGTGGAACGGCACTTCCGCACATTAAAAGAACGCTGGCTGTACACTCTTGATATCAGCTCCATTACCTCCCTTGCACAGTTCAATACCATGCTTAAGGATTACATGCGTTCCTACAATACCACCTTTCACAGGGGGATTGACTCCACTCCTCTGGAACGTTACCAGAATTCAAAGGATCATCCCCGTAAACCGCAGTCGTCGCAGTGGCTGGAGGACTGTTTCTATAACCGTATCACACGCAAGGTTCGCAAGGACTCTACCATTACCATCGACAAGGTCTGCTATGATGTGCCCATGCAGTTCATCTCTGCCAAAGTAGATATCCGATTTCTCCCGGATGACATGGACTCTGCTTTCATTCTGTTTGAAAATCAGAAGTTCCCCATCCGCCGGACCAACCGCAATGAGAACTGCCATACAAAGCGCAGCAACCCGGCCATCGATTATTCAAAGATTGGAGGAAACACCTGATGTATAACTCTTTTTATGGTCTTTCCTTTAATCCTTTTGACAAACAGCAGTTAAAGGAGAAGGATCACTTTGTATCCAATGACTTTCGGGAAATGACAAACCGCCTGAACTATCTCAAGGATATCCGGGGGATTGGTGTGTTTACCGCCAGACCCGGTATGGGAAAGTCTTATGCCCTGCGATGCTTTGCTGCAGGTTTGAATCCCAGCCTGTTCCACATGGAATACCTGTGCCTGTCCACCATCAGCGTGGCAGACTTTTACAAACAGCTCTGTTCCATCCTCGGCGTTTCTGATAAAGGCGGCAAAACCGGCATGTTCAAGGCCATTCAGGAGCAGATCACCTATCTCTACAAAGAGAAACGACAGCCCCTGCTTCTTGCCATTGATGAAGCCCAGTATCTGAGTACCGGAATCCTGAATGATATCAAGATGCTCATGAACTACGGCTATGATTCTGTGAACTACTTTACACTGATTCTGTGTGGGGAATCCCATCTCAACGACACGCTCCGCAAGCCGGTGCATGAAGCACTCCGTCAGCGGATTACTGTCCATTATAACTATGCCGGGCTTTCTGATGATGAGGTTTCAAAGTACATCCTGCACAAGCTTCAGCTGGCTGGTGCCTCATCCACCATCATTGATCCGGCGGCGCTTGCAGCTGCGCACAGCTTTACACAGGGCAATCCCCGCCTCATTGATAACCTGATGACGGATGCCCTGACCATTGGCTCCCAGCAGGACAAGAAAGTCATCGATGCTGAAATCATCCGTGCTGCAGTTGACAATCAGGGACTGTATTGATGAAGTTTTCAAAGTACATTTCTAAGGCTGTGACTCCTGTCATGGCCTTATTTCAAAAGCAGCACGGCTGCCTTTCAAACAAGGCTACGACAATCTGCGGTTATTCCGTCTGTAGTCTGCGTCAAGTTCCGGTACGGCACAATCGGGGAGGCAAGTCCACCGAAAATAAAGTGCGATTTGCCCCTCCCACAATGTGCCGTCTGACACTTTATTTCCTCCGCTTTTTGCTTCATCAATTCATATTCTTCCTGAATAGAATTTAAAGTCTGAATACATTTTATAGCCGCTTCAAGATGCGTAATTAATTCTTCTCGCCCCATTGATTCAACTACATCATCCGATAGAGTAGCCGCTTCATTATCCTTTAAAAACTCTGCTAATATGCCGACTGCTTTCAACTCTGTAATTGCTTTGCTTCCATTTTCTGTTTGCATAATCTTTTCCGTTCCAGAAGAAAGATCATCTACAATTTCTTTTGCCTCTGACAGATCTAATGCAAATAACTCCCTCAAAGTCTGTATTGTCTTAATTTTGTCATTTCCTGAATATTTTCTTAAAACCAGCTCATCCATTGTATTTCTCCTTTTCACATGTAGTGGTATTTTCAAAACAGCATCTTAATTACTGCTATTGGAATCAGAATCCATCCAAATAAAGTACCCATAATCAACCTTCTCATAAAAATAGTATTTCCTGTTCCTATCAATATGCTATTTGCATATATAGTTCGCCCTGTTGCCCAATATCCCAGAGCCATGTAAACGAAAAACAGTATTGTCATTTTACTACGTTCCTCCTTGATGTATTAATAGTGCGCCTTAATATCCTTATTTTATCACTTCTCCTTAACATTTTCTACTTTAAAAGTAGAATCACAGTATTTTATCTATCTTTGAAAGCGTTAATAAAAGAAACCATTTGAAATAAACTATATGCATGGGAGGTCTCATGCACATGAATAATACAAATAATTTAGAAGCCATTGGGAAAAGAATTTCCCTGACCCGACGTGCTAAAGGCATGACACAAGAAAATCTTGCGGAAAAACTTGGTGTAAGTCCAAAACATATTTCACATATAGAATGCGGTACTTCGTCCCTGTCTCTGAAAAGTCTCATTGAATTTTGTAAAATATTTGATTGCAGCATGGATTACATTATCTTTGGAAACAGTGAATCTAAGCTTCTTTCAAAATTACCTTCAGAAATTACCGATATTCTTCATACCGGAACAGATGCCGATTTAGATCGTCTAAACCGTTATTTGCAGGTCTATGTAGAATTATTACCAGACCATAAATAAATGCGAAAAAATATTCCCACCGCCTAATCGACGGTGGGATATCTGTTGTTAATATAATCTTGTATTATGATTCACATATTCGATAACAGACTGTCTGGATATTTTCCAAATCCTTCCTATTTTAAAAGCATGAAGCTTTCCTTCCTTTAACAAACGGTATGCATTGTTTTTCCCAATGTTCAACATTTGGCATACATCATCTATCGTTACCATGTCTTCATACGTCTCAAACATCTTGAATCCTCCAATCCTTTATTTCTTATTATCATGTTGCTTTCTTAATCAAACATGACCTCAACGGTGCATACATAATCAATGTTAATCTTAAATAACGTTACTAACATATTGGTAAAGAATAGATCGGTACACTTCGTTATTTAACGAATGTGTACCCTTTTTCTATTCTTGCCAACGGTATGATTACGCTAAAATTTTAAAAACCAGGAGAAATTCTTATGAATCAAAGTAAAGATGTCAGAAACATTCAAAAGAAATTTAAAATAAACAAAGCTGAAGAAATCTTACTTACTCAGCGAATCAATAAGAGTGGATTAACTGCCAGTGAATATATCCGTCAGTCTGTTCTCCATGATAACCCAGTAGCTGTTATTGATAAAGCAAATATCATAATCCCACAACTTGCAGATATTTCAAGTCTTACCAATGATTTGCTCGACTGTGACACCCTGCCCCCAGATCAAAGAGATATTGTTAATCTTATTCAGAAAGGAGTTCATGAATTATGGCAATCTTTAAGCAAGTAGAATCAGGAATCAATCCGTATGCAGAAGACTATATGGCTGCAAAAATTGCATATATTCTTCGTCCTGAAGCCATCCTATCCAACTACTGGGGTGGCTATGGATTCGTAAAAGGAACACTTCAGGAAGTAACTGAACAGTTCTATCCATCTTAATAGCTTTCATGACTGCTTCCTGAGATGCAGACGCTACTTTTAGAATCTTGCAGACCTTTTCTAACCATGATCTTCTTGTCTCTGCTGGGACTTTTCTGAGAATGTACCACAGATTAGGCAAAGAGTGAAATGCTATATATCCCTCTGCTTCTCCAGATGCACATTTCTCCATCACATGCAACGCAGAATCGTAAAACGGTTCTCTTGCAACAAGAAAATCAATAATTACATTCGTATCAATCAATACTACCATATTTTTCCCTTCTTGCTGCTTCCAGCTCTGCATCCGGATCAAAGTCATCCGGCAAATATTTTTTTACTTCACTTCTGGTAGCTACCAGTTCTTTAAACGCCTGCATTTTTTCATCTGGTTTCTGAGACGGATAAATAACACTGGTATATGTTTTCTTTGGTATTAATCGCTGAATCACTTCAATCAGAAAGCCTACATTATCATCGGACATATCCTGAATCATCTGAACAGCCTGCTCCTGTAACATAGTCATATGATACACCGCCTTTCCTTATCATTTTATGCAAATCATTATTTTCCTACTTTAATTATAACTGCTTTACACCTGTTTCTCAATCAATATTTTTCATGTATCAATTCTACTACTTTCTTCGACGAATTTTGTTCACCGTTATAACCAATCCATCATGTCCATTTGCGTTTAACCTGTCGTTTATTTTACTTTATATAGTGTTATTTCGCATTATCCAATCAATATATAGTGCATAAATCAATATCAAGATACTAGGAGACAAAATATTCCACTGCGTTCTCAGGAAAAAATTCTTTAAATTCTCCATACAGCTGCGCCGCCAACGTCTTATTATGCGCAATGATCAACGTCGGTTTATTCAACTTCTGGATCACATTCGCCATCGTAAATGTTTTACCGGAACCCGTAACACCGAGCAGTGTCTCACACTGATTTCCTTCCTGAAATCCTTTCACCAGCTCCTCAATCGCCTGCGGCTGGTCACCGGTCGGCTGATATTCGGAATGTAATACAAAATGATCCATATATATATATCCTTCTGTATGCTCTGTCTGCAGATCCAATCTGTTCGTCTGTCCGCTTTCTGCGGTCTCTCTTATAGCTTCTCTGATTATACCAGACTTTATAACAAAAGTATAGCTATTTCGAATATTTGTTCTATTTGTTTTTCATCTCCTGGACGCAAAAGTCCCCTGCATCAGACACATTTCTGACACAGGGGACTCTCCCAATTGGTTTTATTTCGTTTTCTTTTTCAAAAATCCAATCGACGTCTTGCAGATCAGTTTATCGAAGATCATAAACATCGCCGGCAGGATCAGGATAACAACGACCATACTGATGATCGCGCCTCGTGCAAGCAGGGTACAGATGGAACCAATCATCTCAACCTGGGAGTAGCAGGCTACACCGAAGGTTGCGGCGAAGAAGCTGAAGCCGCTGCTGATGATGGACGGCATGCTTGTTTTGTGGGCAATGCTGATGGCTTCTTTTTTGTCTTTTCCGTTCTGACGCTCTTTCTGGTAACGGGTTGTCATCAGGATCGCGTAGTCGACGGTTGCACCGAGCTGGATGGCTCCGATAACAATACTTGCTACGAACGGAAGGCTGGTTCCCTGATAATATGGGATTGCCATGTTCAGCATGATCGCAAATTCGATCACGGCTACCAGGATAATCGGCAGGGAAATCGATTTGAAGATCAGCAGGATGATGATAAAGATTGCACCGATGGAAAGGACGTTTACGTTGACCAGATCGGCGTCGGTGACATCCTGCAGGTCTTTCATCAGCGGTGCTTCACCAATGACCATACCATTTTCATCGTAAGATTTTACAATCTTGTCAATCTCTTTGACCTGTTCGTTTACTTCATCCGTTGCAGACTCATATTCCGAGCTGACGAATGCAAGCTCGTAATCATCACTCTGCAGCATGCTTCGAAGATCCTCCGGGATCATGGATTCCGGAATGGTCGGGCCGAGCAGGGAGCTCATGCTGATGGTTGATTTGACACCTTTTACCTTGCCGATCTCATCCATCATTTTCTTTTTCTGTTTGGAGTCCATATCGCGGTCCATCATGACGATGTGCATGTTGCTGACGTTGAACTGCGCTTTTACTTCATCGTTTGCCACGTTGCAGTCCAGGGTAGATGGAAGGGAACGTGCGATGTTGTAATAAATCCGGGTATGATTGTTTCCGTAGATCGACGGGAACAGCAGAACCAGGAAGATCACAACCCATACTTTATAATGTTTGGTGATAAAGGCGGACGGTTTATCCAGGCTTTTTACCAGCGGTTTGTGTCTCGTTTTCTCAATTGCCTTGTCAAATACCAGAACCATGGCCGGCAGGACGGTGACACAGCAGACAACGCCGATCAAAACACCTTTTGCCATAACGATACCAAGATCTCGGCCAAGGGCAAAGGTCATAACACACAGTGCCAGGAAACCGGCTACGGTGGTAACGGAGCTTCCGGCTACGGATTTGAACGTGTTGGCGATTGCATGGCCCATCGCACGCTCTTTGTCATCCGGGAAACGCTTTTTATTCTCCTCGAAGCTGTTCAGCAGGAAGATGGAGTAGTCCATCGTAACACCAAGCTGCAGCACGGCGGTCAGCGCTTTTGTGATGTAGGAAGTCTCACCAAGGAACACGTTGCTTCCCAGGTTGTAAAGGATTGCAAGTCCGATACTTAACAGGAACAGGATCGGAACAACGAAGGAAGTCGATGTCAGCTCGATGACAACGAGGCTCAAAACTGCGGCGATGACAACGTAAACCGGTAGCTCTTTTAATGCTACGTTTTTGATATCGGTAACAACACCGGTCATACCGCCGATGAAGCACTGCTCGTTCGCAATTTTACGAAGATCCTCGATTGCCTCCATGGAGTCATCGGAAGAAGTCGTATTGTCGAACAGAACGAGCATCATGGTTGCATCCCCATTGTAGAATGCTTTCCGGAGTTTTTCCGGGATCATCTCAACCGGCACGCTGATGTCTGCCACATCGTCATACCATAAAACTTCTTTTACGTGGTTTACCTGCTCGAATTTTTCTTCGAGTTTCTGTACGTCCTTCATTTCCATGTTTTCCACGACAACCATGGAGAACGCACCCATGCCGTATTCATCTACCAGAATGTCCTGTCCTTTTACAGTTTCCAGATGCTCCGGCAGATAGCTGAGCAGATCATAGTTTACTTTCGTTGCTGCCATTCCGATGACTGACGGAATAATCAGCAGAAATCCAATGATCAGCATCAGAATCCTGTGCTTGGCAATCCATTTGCCAACTTTAACCATTTTCATTCATCTCCTCTGATTCATTTTTAACTTGTTTTTCTAGTACCACATCTTACAACTTAAATGACTATTAGTCAATATTTGAAATGGTGGAAAATGAATTTTGGTCATTTTTTGTTTACTTTTACAAAAAATAACGGAAATCGGAAATGGGAATCGTTGATTTTTCTGCGCATCAAAAAAGAGTGCCTGGCTCCTTCGTCCTGACACTCTTTTTTATGCATTTTTTTATTTCACTTCAACCAGCTCAATCTCAAAATTCAGCTCTTTTCCAGCCATCTCATGGTTGGCATCAAACGTGATATTGGTCTCGTCTTTTGCGGTAACTTTTACCGGGAACGGCTGGCCGTACTGGTTCTGCAGATAAACCTGCTGTCCGACCTCTACTTCCTCTGCTCCCGGAAGCTGTGCGATCGCAACGGTGAAAATTGCGTTCGGATCCGGCATTCCGTAAGCCTCCTCCGGCATCAGATGGATGTTGACTTTTTCGCCGACTTCCATCTCTGCAACGGCTGCATCGAAGCCGCGGATCATCTGGCCCACACCGCAGATGAACTCGAGCGGTTCGCCGCGGTCGTAGGAAGAATCAAACTGGGTTCCATCGTTGAAGGTTCCTCTGTAGTGGGTACGGCAGGTTTTTCCGACATTCTTACCTTCCA
>ENA-OPVY01001495-OPVY01001495.1-human-gut-metagenome-genome-assembly--contig:-NODE-1495-length-10995-cov-2.489031_pt1 | contig 10995 bp, 10 predicted proteins | sample MGYA00241503_ERZ501998 | MGnify/ENA primary metagenome ERZ501998 (study PRJEB25962, sample SAMEA2042107) | human gut metagenome | biome: human gut; feature: human-associated habitat; material: faeces... | reverse complement strand
TATCATTTTGGTGCAAGCGTGATTCATGGGCAGCGTAGCAATATTTTGCGCTTACCTTTTGCTGGACAGATAAATCATTATTTTTTGCTAAATATATGGCTTCCTTATAATTCCCAGCTATCAACATGTCCTTTATCTGGTTCCAAATTCCGTTTACTTTGTATTCCTCTAATCTTTTATAACATTTTTTTATATACGGTTCGGGATTAATGTGAGAAAATTTCTGTGCATTTATTTTATCTATATCTCTTAAAATATCTTCTTGATTTTTCTCATTAATATTAGAAATAATACTTTCCACTATTTCCTGTTCTTTTTTAGCAAGATTAGCCTCATCTAAGGTATCATAAGTAACTCCCTGTACTGTCCTAAGACTTTGATCATAATTCTCAATATCTATTTCTATCTTTTTTAGATATTCCTCCTTATTGTACACAGTCAACTGTTTAGACTCTATTTCTCTCTGCTTCTTTTTCATTACATCTAAATTAGCTGGATCATACCCAACCATTATTTCATCAAGTTCTGCTTTTTCTTTTTGAGCTGTTTCTGCCTGCTCTATTGTATCATAAAGTATACCATCAAATGTACGTGCTTTATCATATAATTCATCATGCTGCTTACGAGCATTTTTTATTATAACATTTTCTTCTGTCACACCATACTTTTGAGCAACCTGATCCAATTTCTGAATTAACTGCTCTGAATCTTCTAATGTATTAACGTTTACTTTTGAAACCACTTCCTCTAAAATGCGCGTTTTCTCTTTCTCCACTTCATTCGTACAGCCAAATAATTCTGTAATCTCACTTAATTCGTTTTTATCATCACCATATCTATGTAATAATAGTGTATATATATCAGGATTATACGGATCTTTTTCAAAAGCTTTATAAATGACCTTCCGAAACTCATCCTCATCTAAGTTTCTTTGCTTGATATTATTTAATATATTTTGAACTTCATTACAGACATTTGTATAACGTTCAGTATATCTGCACTCCGTATTTCGTTCCATAAATGTAACATATGCTTTGATAATGCCAAAAATATCACTACGAAGTGCTGTCAATAGAGTATTTAATGTATTAGGATCATTATATAATTTTCTTTTTTTACCGGAAGCTGCTATACTTGAGCCTATATTTCCAATCGCATTAAATACTGTATGACCAGCTCCAGTAATTATATTAGCAGTACCAGCTAAAGCAGCTCCCTTTACTGCTCCCCCTATACCAAATCCTCCCCCTTGCCAACGTCCTCTTGAAGCTTTTCGTAGCCGTCTATACTCCTCCTGCTGTTCTTTTGTCATAACAATTTCGTTATACGCATCACAAATTTTTGAACAAGCATACTCTATATGACTAGCTTCAGTATAATATTCTTGCATAAATGATGTGGTACTAAGCTCATAATATCCTTTGTTGATTAATGCATCTACATATGATGTTATAACTGAGCCAAATAAATGATACAAATCATCTTCCATATGGGTTATTGTTTGATCCATATCTCCATATTGTTGATATTTCTTTCTAAATTCTATCTGTGCCTGGTCTTGAAATGATATATTACGCTTTATTGCCATCGCATAATTTTCAACTTCTACCGGAACTAAAAATTCCAGTCCTTGATAATAAAACTTTTTCACTTTCCCTTACCTCCACTATATCACCATTTACTTTAGTAATAAGCAATATTTATATAGTTATAGATAATTATATTATATTTTTTTTAATATTACAATAGAAAAAAGTCAGATAAGGATATATCACTTATGCGTCAGGAACTCAATTTTGAACAAATCGGAAAAAATATCAGAGCTGCCAGAATCCAGAAGAATCTCACCCAAGAATATCTTGCTGATACCATTGATGTGAACGTTTCGCATATTAGTAATATCGAAAACAATCGAGTGAAGGTTTCTCTCACTGCACTGGTGGCAATCTGCAATGTCCTGAATGTATCCGTAGACTATATTCTAAAACAGGAATACACGGAAGCGGCAACAGCCAGTGCTATTGACAGAGAAATCCTGAAAGCTGTATCAGAGTCACCTCTCGACAAGAAGAAAAAAATTTTGCAGATTATACGAATCCTTTAATACAACAGGGCCTATGCGATTTTCCAATAATACTCCGCAAAGGCCCTGTTACCGTATCTCATACTTCCTGGAAAATCCAATTATTATCCGATCCATACACTTCTTCCCATAATGGACACAGGCCAACCGCAAATTGATTCATTTGGTATTCCCTGAATCTGCGATCCTCACCATTGGAATGCCATTTTGTCCCGTCCGCAAAACATACGGCATTCACCGCAAAATGAATATGGGCAAATAGGGTATTTTTATGAGGTTTATGAATTGCACAAACTACCTGAAACCCTTCATGCCAGTATATCGTCATGCACGCCTCAGCAAGTGCACACAGAACTGATTCCATCTGTTCTCCCAACAATTCGACATATTCTTTGCGAAGGCAATAAAACTCATGGAAACAATGTCTTCCATATTCCGTACCCTTAGGCACATATAAACGCTGCACACATTCAAATTCCTTAATCACTCTTTCAATTCCTTTCTCCACTCTTACGCCCCGTCCACTCCATGCGATCAGATCTCCTTTCTTTGGATCATTGGCTCTGGTTCTTGTGATGTATCGCAACAGGTTCTCTGACTCACGGTAACTATCAAAAGATTGCTCTGGAACAAACACTTTCCCCGGATTATTCATAATCTCCAACATTCCATTTTCCTCCCTCTTTTTCATCTATGATTGTAATTGCATCCCGAATTAAGCTCCAAAATGCCTTATTATCAAACATAAGCATCCTGGCTGCTTGGGATTTGGTGATTCCTTTCAACTCTGCAATCTGGTCCAGCTTTTTACTTTCAGACCTGGTCATTCGCAAATCCAATTTTTCTACCTTTCTGCTTTTTACAGATTTCTTTCTATTGTTCATAATAATTACCTCCTTCTACTGGATGATATTATAAAATTTCAATTATGTATCAATATTTATATGATAGAATACTTCAACTTCTATCTTGAAATATTTCTATGTACATCTACAATCATTGTATATACATAGTAAATACGCATACACCGGCATCTTATATCAGGCTTTTTCACTCTTATAACTACTCTCCTTATTATAAATCCGAATTTCATCTGTCAAAATTGTCTGACATTATTGAAATGTTTTGCCGATTTAAAAATTTATTTTTTCTATATTCCGATTTTTCGCAATAATTTTATAAAGTTGTTGTCCTAAATACCTGTTTATAAATATTTATACCTATTCACATAAACAGTTTTGTAAATAAAATAAAAGTGAGGATTTATCATGAATAGTGAATTTATGACTCTTCGGGAGTTTTGTGAGAATTATAGAATAAGCTCTTCTACTGCTTATCGAATGATACGAAACGGGCAGCTTCCCGCCCAGAAAATTGGGAAGTGCTGGAAAATATCCAGAACTGCACTCCAAAAATATTCTGATCCTTCTATGAAACGATTTTATAGCTGATTAAAGGTTCACTTCTGTGGGAAATAATTTAATAAACTGCCGCATAAGTGCTTTCAGCTTTGATCATATATAGCCTCACGCTTGTTGGAAAAGCTTAAATCATGTATAATAAAAAATAATCATTGTTTGTTTGCAAAGGGGATTGGACTATGGCTAACTATTTTCTGATGCATAGAAATGATATTTGCGGAAAATTCACATATGACGAAATCAGCGGAAGAATCTCTTCTTATCATGATATGGAGAATGGTCTATCCCCATTTCTTGGAAATAGTAATCTAAAAAAAATACAGAAATGGTGGGAAATGCGCGCGATTCCTGCCTCACGCTCTACCATACAGGAAATCTTACGGAATGCAAACTGTTTTACACCCGGCAGTTATTTAGCCAAAAATTTGGCTCTCAGTATGACAGACTCATACTGGATTCGCCCAGAAGAAAGTTCATTGCAATATGATGATGTGAAATTTTCAAATCTGGCTATGTATCATGGAAAAAAAATTCCTTATCATAATGCTTCTTCTTATGATCCAAATGCTTCTCTCGGCGGACAAATGGAAAAATATTGGGATTTTAGTTCCAATGTCCCCATATTAGTAAAAGAGAGTTATAAATATTATGGGCAGCAATCCATAAATGAAGTTTTTGCCACTCATTTACACAACCTGCAGGCTTCTAATGTACCCTATGTTAAATATAGTGCATCAATAGAAGAAAACAACGGTATTTTCTGCAGATGCCATACCTTTACTTCAGAACAGATTGAATTTATTTCTGCTTATGAGGTTTTAGAAAGTCAGAAAATCAGAAACGACTTCTCTCTGTATGACGCATATATCAATATCTGTGCTCAAAACGGGATTGACAAGGACATAATCCAATCTTTTATGGATTACCAGACATTAACAGATTTTGTAATCAGTAATACGGACGAACATCTTCAAAACTTTGGTATTTTACGCGATACTGAATCTCGAAAGCTTATCGGACCTGCTCCAATTTTTGATTCCGGAAACAGTATGTTTTATGCTGATGATCGAAAAATCCCCTACACTCGTGCCGGAATCTTAGGGCGAAAAATTACAAGTTTTTATCAATCAGAAGAAAAAATGCTGTCACAGGTACAAAATCGAAATATTGTAAGGGACGATCTGCTTCCGCATCCAAATGAAATCAATCAGATTTACGGGGAAGCAAACATTCCTGAGTGGAAAATCAATATGATACGGGCTAATTATGAAACCAAGCTCCTTATGCTACATGAATTTCAACATGGAAAAACTATTTCTCTATACCATGAAAGGCAGATTGAACGTTCTGAGCATAAAAAACAACCTAAACTTCAAGGCCAAACATTTATCCTGCTCTGTGGCATACCCGGATTACACAAAAGCAAAGAAGCCGATCAGCTTCAGGCTATTTTTGAACAAAACGGATATCCCATTGCAGATTCAAAAAAAATGTATCCTGCAAATAAGCTGTTGTCAAAAATGGGATTCATTTTAGATAAAAAAAATGTAATGGCTCATATATCTCCTGTTGATGGTTATAAGAATACCGTAATTCGCCTTTCACTTGACGATATTCAGCAAGAATTATCAAAAGAATCTCTCCATTTTTCGGATGACCTCTGCAATCTGCTTGCTGATGTACGCATGAAAACAGCTTTTATAAGCGGAGCCTCCGTAATTCTTGATGCTGCCGGTCTTAGTAAAGAAATCAGAGAACATTACCTTGGCATAGCGGAGAATGCAGGTGTGACAAACAAGATTCTGCATTTCATGCAGATATCTTCTGAACCCAGTTCTGCTGTTTCCCTTTCTGCTTTAAAGGTGATGAAAAACAAACTATTGTCAGAATCACCTTCCAAAGATGAAGGATGGGATTCTATTATATTCCATAGCCCTAAATAAATAATCGCCAATTACAACTTTTACCTTTCCCCTTTGCATAGCTCTGCAAAGGGGATTAATTCTTTATTCCTTACCTCAAAATTCCTTACATAAAAGGAAATCCGCTAAATGCCGTATTTTCACACCGTTAATATTTCCGGCTGCCAGTTCATCCAGAGTAACAACATATTTAGGATAGTGGTCTTTTATTTCCAAAAGATTTGCTACTTCCCGGTCAGATTCCTCCGGCAGATTGCGGCATACCTGTACATAAATCCGTTCATCACGGCGTACAGCTACAAAATCAATTTCCTTTGCTTCATTTTTTCCGATATATACCTGATAATCCCTGCGCAGAAGTTCAAAGTAAACTACATTCTCCAACATTGCAGAGATTGATTTAGGGTTAAAAACCATAATGGAGTATTTAAGCGAAGAATCCGCAAGGTAAAACTTCTCCTGCGTTTTTAACACAGATTTTCCCCGCAGATCATATCTGGGACAGCGGTAAATCACAAACGCTTTTTCCAGCCAGTTCAAATAGTTGTATATGGTTTCTACGGCTAATGACCGGCCTTCACTTTTTAGAAATTTTGCGATGGCATTTGCGGAAAAAGTTTTTCCGACATTCTCAACTATATATTTTACCACACGGTTAAACAGATCGTAGTTCGTAATATTATGGCATCTGATAATATCGCTTGTAATGACTGAATTATAAATTCCTTCTACAATCTGATAGGCAGAACGTTCATCAAAATTACCAAGCGCTACGATCGGAAAACCACCCATGCGCAGATACTCATTTAAAAGCTCTTTTGTTGACTGTCCGTTTCCTTTTTTAAATTCAATATACTCTGCAAATGATAATGTGAATACCGGAATCGAAATATACCGCCCTGTAAGATAGGTGCATAAGCTTTGAATTGGAGCCGGTGACATAAATATCTGTATCCATATTTTCCAACAGGCTATTGACCGCTTTTTCCCATCCGTTTATTTCCTGTACCTCATCCAGCAGAAGATAGTATTTCCCTTCCTCTGTCATTTTTTCGCGAATGGACTGATACATCTCTTTATCCGTCATTCCCTCAGAAAAATCTTCTGAGGTGAATCGCATACTGATAATATGATTGGATGCAATGCCGCTCTCCTGTAAATCCATCTGCAGCATTTCCAAAATAGTTGATTTTCCGCAGCGGCGGATTCCTGCCAATATCTTTACTAAGGGTACATCACGGTATTTTTTCAGCGTTTCCATATAAAATGGTCTGTGAATCACGTTATCGCCTCCTCTCTAATATAGATTGTATCGAAAAAGTTCTGAATTATCAACGCTTTTTACTTAAGTTAGAAAAACTACTTAATACTTGAAACTTTTACTGGAATAATACAAAAGAAGTGAGCATATCCTTTCATATACTCACTCCTAAACCCTATCGTAACTTATTTGTAGCTTTTATTTTCCAATTCTACTGCCGTATTTACAGAAAACTTCCTCCTTTTTGGGATCGTGATTACCTTTTTGATTACCTTACAAAATGACAGCCTTAAAATTCCTTGATTTTGCTAGACTTTTTCAGTTTTAATTGTGTGCCGAGAGGTCGCAGGTTCAAATCCTGTTACTCCGATTTTTCCTTTAAAATCAAGGGTTTTCGATGATTTTTGTCATCGAAAGCTCTTATTTTTTTGATTACCCTTTCGCTAATTTTCATTTGCCTGCATCTATTTTAAATATATCTTACCATTCCCTATAAAAGATTGCAATATTTCAATATTCTGGTTTTTCATATTGGTTTAAATCCCTGTTTTCATAAATACAACGCTTACCATTTCTCAGCCAGACTCTGCATCAAAGAAAATGCTGCAAAAAAACATGAGTACTACAAAATACTAAAAAACTGCAGCTTCGGTTATAACGTTGTTCCTGATAAGGTAACATTATAACCGAAGCTGCTCAAATAAAACCAATCAATGAAAACCGCCGCAAAACACAGCAAACTTTCAGTTTCCAGTTTTTGAAATTCATATATCAGACAATCGTCACATACTCATAATCACAATATCCCTCTGAGTTCTTATTTTCTTTGGAACAGGACCACAGGCAAAGCTTTGCCCCCGTCCAGGTAGCCCGGCTCAGCGGAAATTTCTCTTGAATCTGTGTAAAATGCACACCATCCGTGGAATACGAAAATTTGTAGGTTTTATCGTCTGATAAACTCATGGAAAGCCATAATACATTTCCTTCCAGTTTACTGGAGAACACAAGCCTCTCTTCTGCCTCTCCATGGAACATTTTTTCTGTAACAATTCCCCTATAACAGCGAATCTCCATCTTCTCTCCTGTGCTGTAGAGTCCGGCATATCCATAGATATGTCCTTCCACTCCTATCCCACCGAAGTCTCCCGCTTCTTTCCCTGTAAGCTCCATCTTAACTGTCATGGTCAGCTCTTTTTTCTGTGGGATCTGAGTCAACACATTGGGCGCGTACCACAAATAATTCTCCCGCTCCGGATTTTTCCAGCAAAAAAGCCTTAAATAACCTGGTCGGTCCGTCAGTGAATAGTAAGCACTGTTTGGATTAGCCTGCCACTGCCATTGAAGTCCCAGATGTTTTTCCTCAAAATCATCCGACTGGGCAATGGCATATGACGGCATATCCTCTTCTGGCATATACCAGCTTTCCACTGGTTCCCCAATTCCATCCCCATTTTGATCCTGACCAATGAACGGCCATCCATCTGCAAAACACATAGGCTGAAGATGAACGATGCGTCCCAGTTCGATCACATCCTGAAAATGAATAAACCAGTCTCGTCCATCTGAGGAAGTAACCCATCCGCCCTGATGAGGGCCATTAACTGCTGAATTTCCCTGATGCATTACAATTTTGTACTCATACGGTCCATAAACGGAACGAGAACGAAGGCAAGACTGCCATCCATCTTCCACTCCGCCGGAAGGCATAAGAATATAATAATATCCATTTTTTTTATACATCTTCGGCCCCTCTGTGGTAGGAGCTATCTGTTCTCCGTCGAAAATCAGTTTTGGTTCAGAAAGCAAACCACGGCAGTTGGGATCTATTTCCACCATAGAGAGGCGGTGTTTCATTCCACAACGGCTTTTAGCATAGGCAAAAACCATATATGCCTTCCCATCTTCATCCCAGAACGGACATGGATCGATCCATCCCTTAGACTTACACAGAAGATTCAGTTCAAATTCCCCATAGGGATCTCTGGAACGGGCTACCAGAATGCCCTCATCTACTAAAGGAATGAATACGAAGAAAGTTCCCTCATGGTACCGGATCGAAGATGCCCATGTACCTGATCCATGAGAAGGAAAATCATATTTTTCAAAAGGAAGTGAGGAAACACAATGGTTAATCAGCTCCCAATGTACCAGATCCTTTGAATGCAGCAAAGGCACTCCTGGAAGGTAGGTAAATGAAGATGACACCATATAATAGTCTTCTCCGACCCGAATTACATCCGGATCAGAATAATCAGCATATAAAATTGGATTCTGATATTGCTGCATATTCAATTTCCTCCTTTACCCTTTCAGACCAGAAGTAGCAATTCCCTCTACAAAATACTTCTGGGCTGCAAAAAACAGAATGATCAACGGAATTACAGATACCAGCGCCATGGCCATAACCTGGTTCCACTGAATATTGGATGTTACGTCAATGCTGACTCTAAGAGCCAGAGACAGTGGAAACTTGGATACAGTATTAATATAAATATTGGTATTGAAGAAATCATTCCATGTCCAAAGGAACTGGAACAGTCCTGCTGAAAACAGGGCCGGCTTTAACAATGGAAGAAGAATCTTCATAAAACACTGGAAAGGACCACAGCCGTCAATATAAGCAGATTCATCCAGATCTCTGGGAAGTCCTCTTAAAAACTGCACCATCATAAACACAAAAAACGGATAGCATGCTACTGCTGCGGGAGCATAAAAGGTCATATAGGAATCCAGCCAGCCCAGCTTGTTAAACAAGGCATAGCGCGGAATGATAATAACAGCATTTGGCAGCATCAGAGTTGCTATCAGCACCATAAACAGCGCCTTGTTTCCTGGAAAATCGAAACGTGCAAAACCATAAGCCACAATAGAACAGGATACCAAAGTCAAAAAGGTTGTAGGAACCACCAAAGCAAACGTATTGATAAAATACTGAGCATAGGTATAAGTTCCCGTTGTCTTCCATCCTTTCACAAATGCTTCAATCACCCAGCTCTCTGGCAGAAGGCGCAGACTTCCAAAAATTTCATTGTTTGTCTTAAAACAGGCAAAAAACATCCATATAACCGGAAAGAGCATAGCTACACCGCCGATAGCCAGAAAGGTGTAGGTAAACCCATTTTTTATTCTTTTCTCTCTCATGGCTTCCTCCTAATTATCATAATAAACCCACTTCTTTGAAGTAGCAAACAGCACTGCCGTCATGATCAGGATCACAATGAACAGAATCCAGGAAGTGGCACATGCATATCCCATCTTGAAATATTTAAAAGCATCTGTATACAACTTCATACCCAGAACGTAGGTACCTTTGTTTGGTCCTCCGTTCGTAACTACAAAAGCAGAGGTGAAATTCTGCAGGGCAGTAATCAGCTGCATAATAATATTGAAAAATGCGATGGAGGTAATCATAGGGAGGGTGATCTTGAAAAACATTCTCGGTTTGGATGCCCCATCAATTCTGGCAGCCTCGTAAAGTGACTGCGGAACCTGTTTTAAGGCTGAAAGAAACAATACCATGGAGGAACCGAACTGCCAGATCTCCAGCATACATATGGTAACTAACGCCATATCTGGTGTCCCCAGCCATTTCACTGGTTCAATATTAAAACAGCCCAGAAGACTATTTACAAAACCATCGTTCATAAACAGCACCTTCCACAAAATTGCCACAGCTACGGAACCGCTGAGCAGGGACGGAATATAATATACTGTACGAATAAAATTAATCCCCTTTAAATTTTTATTTAAGATTACTGCAATGATCAGAGCAAGTACAACCTTTCCAGGTACTGTAATGAACGTATATTTCAAAGTAACAATTAGTGAATTCCAAAATTCCTTATCTTTCGTAAAAAGCTTTATATAATTAGCAAATCCCACAAATTCCGGCTTGCTGAAAATATCATAATCTGTAAATGAATACACCAGGGAGCAAATAAATGGATACAGCTGGAATAACAGAAATCCGAATATCCAGATACTCACATACATGAATCCAATCTTATTCCGTTTGGTCCAGCCTCCGTGCATGGATCCTGACTTTGCGCCTTTTTTTGCCATCTTGTCCTCCTTATCCCTGAAACGGCCCGGGAATGATACCCGAGCCGCCTGCAGATCCTTTTTATCTCATATTTCCGTTGCTGCTTTTTACTGTTAATCCAAAGCACTCAGATAATCATTTAAGAGTTCAATGGCATTATCAGCTGCCTCTTCAGGAGTGCTCTGTCCGTAAGCAATGCTTTCTACTATTTCCTCCTGAATCGCGTAAACCTCGGCACTTGTGGTATACCCCTTGTCACTCTTTCC
>ENA-OPVY01001494-OPVY01001494.1-human-gut-metagenome-genome-assembly--contig:-NODE-1494-length-11008-cov-8.001278_pt1 | contig 11008 bp, 5 predicted proteins | sample MGYA00241503_ERZ501998 | MGnify/ENA primary metagenome ERZ501998 (study PRJEB25962, sample SAMEA2042107) | human gut metagenome | biome: human gut; feature: human-associated habitat; material: faeces... | reverse complement strand
CGGGAGTCGCGAGCATCACGGTCATCGCGATCGTCGAAGTCACGGTCGGCAGAACGACGGCGACGCGGACGATCATCATCGCGATCATCGCGATCGAAGTCACGGTCATCGGAGCGACGGCGACGCGGACGGTCGTCGTAATCATCCTCGAAGTCATCGGAGCGACGGCGACGCGGACGGTCGTCACGATCGTCGAAGTCACGGTCATCGCGCTCGGAGCGACGGCCACGGCCGCCACGGCGGTCATCGCGATCGCCACGGCTCGGGCGGGCGTTGTTCTCCTGATCCTCGAAACCAGGAATGGCCAGGGAGATCTTGCCGCGATCATCGACACCCTGAACGATCACCTCAACGGTGTCGCCTTCCTTGAGCACGTCTTCGACAGCGTCAATACGCTCGCCGTTGGCCAGGTTGCGGATCTGGGAGATGTGCAGCAGGCCGTCGGTGCCGGGGGTGAGGTTCACGAAAGCGCCGAACGACGTGGTCTTGACGACCTTGCCGTTGTAGGTTTCGCCGGCCTCGGGCACGTGCGGGTTGGCAATCTGGTCGATGATGGCCTTGGCCTTCTCAGCAGCCTCGCCACCCTCGGAGGAGATGAAGACGGTACCGTCATCCTCGATGGCAATTTCAGCGCCGGTGTCTTCCTGAATCTGGTTGATCATCTTGCCCTTCGGGCCGATGACTTCGCCGATCTTCTCAACCGGGACGGAGGTGGTGATGATGCGCGGAGCGAACTCGCTCATCTCGGCCGGGCCGTCGATGCACTCGTTGATGACCTCGAGAATCGTGGCGCGGGCTTCCTTGGCCTGCTGCAGAGCGGCGGCCAGGATGTCGGCGGGGATGCCGTCGAGCTTGGTGTCGAGCTGCAGGGCGGTGATGAACTCGGAAGTACCGGCCACCTTGAAGTCCATGTCGCCGAAGGCATCCTCGGCACCCAGAATATCGGTGAGGGTCTTGAAGATGTGCTTGCCATCAACGTCGCCGGACACGAGGCCCATGGCGATGCCGGCAACCGGAGCCTTCAGCGGCACGCCGGCAGCCAAAAGGCTCAGCGTGGAGGCGCACACGGAACCCATCGAAGTGGAACCGTTGGAACCGATGGCCTCGGAGACCTGTCGGATGGCGTAGGGGAACTCTTCGCGGCTCGGCAGCACCGGCACGAGAGCCTTCTCGGCGAGGGCGCCGTGGCCGATTTCGCGGCGCTTCGGGGAACCGACGCGGCCGGTCTCACCAGTGGAGTACGGCGGCATCTCGTAGTTGTGCATGTAACGCTTGGACTGCGGACCGGACAGCGCGTCGATCTGCTGCTCCATCTTGAGCATGTTCAGCGTGGTGACGCCCAGAATCTGGGTCTCGCCACGCTGGAACAGGGCGGAACCGTGCACGCGAGGCACAATGTCCACCTCGGCGGACAGGGTGCGGATGTCGCGCAGGCCACGGCCGTCGATGCGGTAGTCCTCGGTCAGGATGCGGCGACGCACAATCTGGCGCTGCAGTTCCTTGAAGGCGTTACCGAGTTCCTTGTCCTTCTCGGCATCGTCCATATCGGTGAACTCGTCCGCGAGCACCTCGCGCACGTGCTCCTTGATCTCGTGGATGCGGTCCTGGCGCGGCAGCTTCTCGGCGATGGAGAGGGCCTCGTCTAGATCCTTGTGAGCGATCTCGTCGATGCGGGCGTACAGCTCGTCGGTGTACTCCGGGAAGAGCTGGAATTCCTTGGTCTCCTTGGCGGCGATCTTCTTGAGCTCGTCCTGAGCCTCGCAAATCACCTTGATGAACGGCTTGGCGGCCTCAAGACCACCGGCAACGACTTCCTCATCGGGCTTGGTCTGACCCTCGTCGTAGATGAGGTGCCAGGCGTTCTTGCCGGCACCGGCCTCGATCATGGCGATGGCAACATCACCGTTCTCGATCACGCGGCCAGCGACCACAATCTCGAACACGGCGCGCTCACGCTCGCTCCAACGCGGGAAGGCAACCCACTGGCCATCAATCAGCGCCAGACGCACACCGGAGACCGGGCCTTCGAACGGCAGACCGGAAATCATGGTGGAAGCGGAAGCGGCGTTCAGGGCGATGACATCGTAAGCGTCATCAGGGTTCACGGCGAGCACGGTCTCGACGACCTGCACTTCGTTGCGCAGGGTGTGCGGGAACAGCGGGCGCAGCGGGCGGTCGATGATGCGGCAGGCGAGGATGGCCTCGGAGCTCGGGCGGCCTTCACGGCGGAAGAACGAGCCCGGAATCTTGCCGGCAGCGTACATCTTCTCTTCAACATCAACGGTCAGCGGGAAGAAGTCGTAGTTCTCCTTCGGGCTGGAACCGGCGGTGGTGGTGGACAGAATCATGGAATCGTCGTCGAGGTAGGCGGCCACAGCGCCATCGGCCTGCTGGGCGAGGCGGCCGGTCTCGAAGCGCAGCGTGCGCTTGCCAAACGATCCATTGTCGATTACGGCCTCAACGGCCTTGATTTCGGGACCCTCCATAGGGTTCCTCCTTCTTTAATTTTCTAATTATTCCTACATACTGTGCTGCGGTTCGGCGACTCGCTTGAACCGCAACTGTCCTCTTCAGCGGACGTCACATACCTTGTTTCGACTGACCCCTTGGCCGTCGTTCCTCGTGTCAACCCCTTCATTCGGGTTCTCCTGTCGGCCTTACCTGCTGGCCTATCCTCTAACCCTCTTGCCGTTGTTGCCGTTGGCTGGCGATATGTAAAACGCCCGAGCACCATCCTAGGTACTCGGGCGGAAGTCTTCAATTATCGACGCAGACCCAGACGCTCGATGAGGGAACGGTAACGGTTGATGTCAACGCGCTTGAGGTAGTCAAGCAGGCGACGACGGTCACCGATCATCAGCTGCATACCACGACGGGAGTGGTGGTCGTGCTTGTGCTCCTTGAGGTGCTCGGTCAGATCAGCGATACGCTTGCTCAGCAGAGCAACCTGGACCTCCGGAGAGCCGGTGTCACCTTCATGGGTCGCGTACTTAGCGATGATTTCCTGCTTTTCTTCAGCCGTCAGTGCCACGGCATCCTCCTTATATTGCTGCGCGGTGCTACCGGCCCGATGCCGGCGCGCTCTCTATCCGCGGGCGAAATACGCCAAGGGTCAATTATACAGGAGCACCAGACACCACGAATCAGACCAACGTCAGCAGGCCGCCAAACATCACAACAAGCAAAGCAATCGTCTCAATCACAAAAAAAAGATAAACGACGCCCAACTGCGCGTCAGCACATTCAACGGCGACTCTTTTTTAATCGTCACCAACAATCCCACCCACAGCACCGCGAAAACGGCAACGCCAATACCAACTGAAATAATGCCAAGATTCGCCGCATTCGCCAATGCCGACGACTCTCCGTACACCACATATGTCGCATACCAAAAATCAATTTTCAGAATGCGCAGGCCGGCAATGAGTTGCTCCGCCGCCAAGCCAATCACAAAAACCGCGCCCCACAAGCGCCGATGGGCGTCAACAACCAGCAGACCAAGGCCGGAAACGGCAATCAGCGTCACCGTCCAGGCAACAAACGCGGCGCCGCGCAGCTCAAGCGCGCTCAAATTATCAAGCAGCCACTGCGTATCGTTCACCGCAATCGCACGCCCCCACCAATACGGCACCACAATGGCCGCAATCACCAGCAGCGCATAAGCCAGCCACAATGCAGGATGCGAGCGCTTACGCTCAATATCGGCCAGCGACAGCGTCGATTCGGGAATGGACGCCACCGGATGCTTGGAAACATCGTTATGTTTGGAAACATCGTTGGGCATGGGCGAAACACCATCGGACCGCGTATCGATTTCAGCCTGCACCTCACCGCTCGCCTGCTGGTCGACCGGCTGTTTCTCCACGCTGGAATTCACCGCCATCTACGTTTACCTCGCGTTCGTTGTTCGACGCCACACCTGTCTGCACAATGCGTCGTCTCATGCCGCGACGCCCATGCTAGGACGGTATTGTATCGTGAGTGCGCCATACGATAATGACATGGCGCCGGACATAACGCCGCAATACCTGATTTTCGCTAATCGCAACCATGCTTCGGCGGACGACATAAGCCATACATATGTTCATAAGGGCGAACCATATCCGAATTACTCACTCCGCTAACATCACCACATAACGGCAACATAGATACACAGCCATACTTGATATCAGGAGAACGCCGTCGATTCGAAATGAAAACTGCCAGCCGCCCACACACCAGCTCCTTTGTTTCCAAAATCGCACATTCTACGCCGATGTCATGCTCCACCATGTCTCACGCCGCGGTCTCAACATAACAGGATGGGTTGTACGAATCCACGTTGCCGAGCATTCGCACAACCCACCATTGCGACACATCACTGATTCCGCACATTCAATCGCTGCAACCAACAGGCTGCGGCGATATTTCAGCGCGAAGAGCGGCGTATCCGAATGACACTGATGCCAGCCAGCATCAGGGCAATTGCAGACAGCACCATCGGTGTTACGGACGAACCAGTTGATGACAGTTCAGATGAATTATCATCAGCAGTAGAAGACTGTTGCTGGCCGCCATCACCGGTCTGATCGCCGTTACCCGACTGGTTACCGTCACCGGTCTGATCACCACCACCAGGATTTCCGCCATCACCAGACTGACGGTCAACCGCCAATTGCGCGAGCTGCAAACTCAGTGCACGCTGCGGGGCATCCACCTCATTTTGCGTGGAAGGATCGGATGCCAACGCCTGCTTTGCCTTATCAAGTAGCGTGAGCATCTTATCCCACTCATCCATAGGATATTCCGCAGACTGCAGAGAGTCAGCCTGATCAATGGCCGAACGCAGCTTAGACGTATCCACAGCTTTGCCGTCAGAAGTCAACACGTCGCTCAAGTCATAGTAATCAAAATCGACATAACCACCCGTATTCTCCTTGGCGTAATTGAACAAGCCGATTCGATACCCCTTAAAGTGCGACAAGCTCCAATCGTAAGTCAGCGGCCCCTGCTCGTCGCCAAGCTTGGACCATTGCTTACCGTCCAGACTGTACCAATACTGAATCGTCAACTTACCACTCGCATTATCCAGTGTGTTGTCCGACTTGATCCACACATTGGTCGCATCATCTGGCAATGTCACTGTGCCGCCCGATACAAAGGCCTCTTCAGCGTCACGATCAATCGTATCGTCAACGATATTACCGTCCGCGTCCTTCACGCCATTGTCGTAGACACGCTTGACCACGCCCAACGTTCGCTGTCCATTTTCTTGACGCACAGCGGCATAGGCAAAACTACGGGTATATGTAGCGAGGCCTGCGGTGTCTCCATCCTTCATATGACTGACATCCATGTGGGTTTCCACAGACATGGATCCGCCAAAGGTACGCTGCGACAAAACGTTACGGGCGGTTTCAAAATATGTCAGGTCGCCATAAGTGCCTTTCATATATTTGGCCGTGGCGGAAACCTTGTGCCCATTGGTCAAACGCAACCAGCCTTCACGATCAGTGAGAGACCAATATCGGTTATCTGGATTATGTCCCCATTCCCATACCAAATCAAGATTCGAACCATTGGGTTGGTATTCTTCGGCGACCGGATATTCCTTCTCATCAGCAAGACCGATCAGGGAAATATCGTCGATGACGTAATCCATGCACGTGCCTTCCGCACCCCACGCGGTTTCGACAATGAGTTTGGAACCTTCCACATTAGCGTCGGATGGGATGGAGAACTCACCTGTGATAGTAGTCGTCTCCCCACGTTTCACTGTTCCTGTGGCCACACGATTAATTGTGCCGTCTGCATATTGAATCGCCACATAAAACAGGTGGGAAGTCACAGCCGATGAATCGACGCCGTCCATCTCATGGTCGTATCGAATCGTTGCACTGGCACGATATGTCACGCCCTGCTGCAATTTTCCATCCATAGATTGACCCGGGCCAGCGCCATTGTATTCGCCACGATTCGTCACAGCAAGACTCGTGGTTCCAGAAAGAGAACCATCCGTAATCGCGGTAAGCGTACCATTCCACTGAGGGGTCCACGATTCAGTCCCGTTTTCGAAATCGCCATTGTCCACCAGCTCGATTCCAATCAGAGAATCGTCAACCTGAGGAGGCTCCTCCAGAGTCCACCAATCCTGATCCTGATAAGACTGATGAGGCGCGTCATTATCAAAATCGTCCGAATTGACCAGGGAACGCTGGCGAACCAGATTCTCCAAATCAGCAGGCAAATCAATCAGTTTGTCGTAGGTGTCCGACGCGCTTACCTGATTATTGTCCCCAAACACAGGCCATCCGTCATCACCCCACGTTGCAGGAATCAAACCGGGAATACGTCCGGTCGGATATGTGTCTCGGAAGAAGAATCCATGCCAAGACGTCGTGCCATCACCGTTGTCGACTTCAACAAGGCTACCTTGTGCGAAAGCACCTAGATAATACTTTTTGGCTTCGTATTTGGAGCCATCAAGCAAATCAGTGGTGCGCAGCAGCATCACCGTACGACCGTCTTTGCCCCAGTAAATCGTTGGAGTATAGAAATAATCACCGATTTTGAAAGTCTGAGATCCTTCAAATCCGGTAGGAGTCTCACCAAGATCATCAGTGAACTGTTCGGCAGAGATGATATTCTCATGGCTCTCCACCACCGTGGTTAAATCATCGGACAGCCTATATTGGTTGACGCCGGAGATAATCCAAGGACTCCCTTGCTCATCAAAATACAATGACGGATCATGGAATCCCCGATTAAGGGCAATCTTCGTCCAAGGACCATTCTCAATATCATCGGTGTAGTAGATATAAGCGCCATTAAGGTTGTTCGTATTGAATAACACGTAGAAGCGGCCATTGTGATAGCGCAGCGACGGAGCCCACTCGCCTTCGCCATACGAGCTAGCTCCATTGCGCAAGGATGAAGCATCGCTCATAGAAATGCGATCATACACGTACGTGACTATCCACCAATTGACCAGATCATAGGATTTCATAATTGGAGATCCGGGACTGAGCTCCATAGTGGTACTCACCATGTAATACACATCACGACCGTCTTTGTTATTCGGATCGTCCTTCGACACACGAATAACACTGATATCCGGAACATCCGTGTTCAACATGGGAATGGAATACGTGCCATCACCGCTATCAGTCGTGGTGTAACTGCCATCCGATGGCGTTGAAGATGGCGTTGAATCATCCGCAAAGACCGGCATTGGCGCCAAAATCAACCCACAAGTCGACAACACCGCGATAGCACTAGCCGAAATTTTTTGTCGTAAATAATTCATAAGTCTTTTAACCTTTCATGATAAGCACTCAACATCGAGTGCGTATTCCAATAGCATGCCCGCACAAATCAGCAATGAATGACGATAAGACATTCCCGCATATGGATAAGTGATGGACATTACCACTGCCAAAACTTACGCTTGAACAAGTACCAGTTCTAGGTTTCATGTGCGGTCATCCCGAGGCTGCCGCTACGGGATGACCGCATTACCAAGAGGTAACTAGCGCATCTCGCGACGCACTCGCGCTACGATCACACCAGTGAGAGCCAAGCAAGCGACAATCACAGCACCAGGCAAGACAGAGGAACCGGTTTGTGCCAAATCCACGCCATCCGTGTCATCAACGGCATCGGAAGCATTGCCATCAGTGGAATCATCAGCCAGCTTCAGACCGGCACGTGCACTATTCAATGCAGCAAGCGCATCTTGAACCTGCTGTTCAGTAGCGGATTCATCCTGCAATACCGCCTGAGCCTTCTGCAATGCGTCAGCAAACACCTTCCAGCTCTCTTCCGTGTAATCGGAAGCGTTCAGGCCGGAATTCTCATTCACTGCGCTCTGCAAATCAGACTTGTCCACCGGAGTCGAAGGAGTTTCATCCTGCGACTCCGTGAAAGTGTACGTAGTGATGTCGTACAGCTCATCCTGAGCATTCGCACCACCATCGGATTTGAAGGAGAACACCACATGATGCACCCCTGTCACACCCTCAAGGGTGGTCGTGTAATCGGCGTACTCGGATCCATCACCGGCAGGAATCGAAATAGAAGCCACAGGTTCGGAATCCGGATCATCAAGACGAATCTCAAGGATGCCTCCGGCTTTGCCAGCTGCAGTCACAGTCAGCGAAGAGGCGCCGTTATTCCCGAAATCGACATTCGCCAAAGACGTCCACTCACCATTATTAATATTGCTGAGCTTCTGACCTTCGGAATTGTCTGTAGTCATATCGACCACGCGCACACCAGAAGTCAGGTCATATGCGTTCTGAATGCCGGAATCCCATGCAATGGTGGAAGCTGGAATGCCTCCATCTTGATACGCGTCCAGATTCTTCACCGAAGAGAGACCCTCATATGTCATTGCAATATCGGCAATGGAACCATCCTCGTTAACCGTAATCGGATCGAGATGAGTATTTCGGTAGCCATGCGCCGCGTCAAGATTACCGCCGTTCATCAATTCCTTTGCCACCGTTTGCGCATGGTAGGTCATATACCACTGGTCGCCAAGTTGAACCATCGCGTGATGATTGTTGCCGCCAACACCGAAATACGTGCTCGGATTCTTCAGAATCTCACCCTGATAAGTGAACGGCCCCATCGGGTTGTCTGAAGTCATATACGCGATATTGCCGTAACCGACCGTGTTACCATCAATTACGTTGTCATGGCTGAAATTAGTGCAATACGAGTAGTAATAAGTACCACCTATCTTGGCAATCCCGGAGTCCTCAAACATGGCAGGTGCGTCTATGGCCTGAGCCTCACCTTCGGTATGCAGCATGTCATCGGACAGTTTAATAACGCGAGCCGTGTTCGGATGTTCTTCCTCGCCTGTCGGAACACCACCTCCGTAATACAGGTAGCCCTGCCCGTCATCATCCACGAACACCGCGGGATCAAACAGCCAGACCACACCAGCGGATTCAGGAGTACCGCCCTTAATCAACAGCTCACCGGTTTCGTCCTTCCACGGACCAACAGGAGAATCCGAGGTCAGCACACCGATACCGCTGCCGCCATTGGCGAAATACAGGAAGAACTTCTCTTTACCGTTGATGGTCTTATGAGCGACGGCAGGAGCCCAGGAATTGCTGGCCCAGGTGGCCACCCCCTGTTCTCCAGCCACACGAATGTAACCCTCATTACGCCAATTGACCATGTCATCACTGGACAGAACATTGATGGTCTTTACTTGAGCGAACGAATTGTCCTTGATCTGCCCAGTACTGTCATATTCATAGTCATAATTCAACGAGCCATCAGCATTCACAGAAGTGCCATCACCCGTAGTGTAGATATATACGCGTCCGTTGTATTCCATAGCCCACGGATCGGCGCCATACCAATAATCGATAATCGGGTTTGAATAGTCGCCGAAAGCCTTGGCTGCCGTTGCCGTACCCGTAGTCGGCGGCACGAATGAGGAACCAGAATCCGAACCGGTTACGGAAATGTCGTCGACAATGAAGTCGGCATTGCTCGTGCCATACTTGTTTTCAATCACCAGCGAGGGACTGGTGAAATCACCACTACCACCTAACGTTCCAGTACCTGAAATTTGTGTCCACTCACCCGCTTTCGCCGTTCCGGTCGCAATCTGGTCACATCCGGAACCATTACCCGAACAAACAGTGATATTGAATTCACCGTCTTCCGTGGCCTTGACCCACATACTTCCGGTATATGTCTGTCCTTTTTCCACCTTGCCATCAAGAGACTGGATTGCACCAGCATCAGAGGATGTACGATCAGTAACGCTCAAGGCGCCACTGCCACCATGCACATCATCCGCAGTGACGGCAATGGACGATGCGGAGCTATTCCACACCGTTCCAGACTTCCAACCATTAAGATCGTCTTCGAATCCGCCGTTGACGACCAATTCGACGGGTTCATCGGCCGACGCCGCAGTCACTCCGATAGTCGCTGGAAATACAGCCCCCATGCAACACAGCACGGATGCAGCCGCAGCAGCAACCACACGACCGGTTTTCCTTGTTTGCAATATGTGAATGTTATAAACCATTCAGTTCCCTTTCCTGAATGATGGAGGGCGACTCCCCCCCCCCATCATTTTTTCTTCGCCGCACAATCGAATCCCACGTTGGTTACGACCACATCGCGGCTCATTGCAAAGCCATGCCAGAGGAACGTCCCTCAAGGGCAGCCATGCAGCAGCCATTATATAAATGAGCGCATTTCACTCGCGATCGTCCTTGATAACAAATTGATAACGATATGCACAATGAAAATAAGTTCACATAAACGCAACGCAACACATCAAATATGACAGTTTCATATGCCAATTACACACTTTGCATAACATATTTCAACAAAGAATGGAGACGTACAAGCGAACTCATCTGATGCCACCACTCATCGCCTATAAAGCTGGCGTGTCGCGCCACAATAACATCACAGCCGATAAAACGACACCCCGAAGTTGAGCCTCATTCAACAATGCGGCCAGCTTAGACACACAACCAACGCTTCGCTTCATAGCACCGAACATTGATTCCAGCACAGTCACGACCATCTTCTTTGAAGGCAATCGTGTTTACGCCCCGGGTTCTAAATAGAAGTGCAACACCTTGTCTAAGGTTGGAAGTGTTCGAAGTTTCTAACTTAAGAAGGTGTTGCACTCATGGGTCAACAGTATTCGCACCTGTCGTCCGAGGAGAGGATCCTGATCGAGAAGCTGCATTGCGAACAGCATCTGAGCATTCGGCGAACCGCGGAGAGGATCGGCCGGGACAAGTCCACGGTGTCACGCGAGCTGAGGCGCGGCCTGTGGTTCGCGTCCAACGAGAACGGGTCGTACCGTCCCTACCGGCCGAAACGGCTGAAGACCGGGCCGTGGACCTCGGGTCCGTTCTATTCGGCGCTGGCCGCGCAGAGGAAGGCGGACCTGCGCCAGTACCTGGCGCGCGGCAGGAAACGTGTATTTCGTCAAGTCGGTGTTTCGTGTTTAGTCATGTATTTTTTTCGGGTTTAG
>ENA-OPVY01001492-OPVY01001492.1-human-gut-metagenome-genome-assembly--contig:-NODE-1492-length-11018-cov-1.920095_pt1 | contig 11018 bp, 8 predicted proteins | sample MGYA00241503_ERZ501998 | MGnify/ENA primary metagenome ERZ501998 (study PRJEB25962, sample SAMEA2042107) | human gut metagenome | biome: human gut; feature: human-associated habitat; material: faeces... | reverse complement strand
GTGGCAGACACCGTGGCAACGGCTACCTTTCAAGGGGCAGAAGTGGACTGGTACATCAAGGCAGATGATATTGTCCTGAAAAAAGGGGCTGCCATGAATCCGCAGCTGCCGAAGAAAGACGCTCCCCCTGTAAAATAACAGGAACATAAAAGAAAGCGAAAGGAGGATTGTCCCATGAAGCAGCTTTTCCTCCGTGGAAAACGTATCCGTCCCACGGATAAAGACCTTGTGTTCCATACTGCCCTTGCCGCCCTGTTCCCTGTCTTCCTGCTGGTTGTCCTGCTGTTTCATATCCGGCAAATAGCCGGAACCAACTGGCAGGAAGTGTCCCTCTCACAGATAGCACAGGATGTAAATATCCCTTACCTGTTATTCAGCATGGGCGTGGCAGGGCTGGTGTGTCTTGCAGTAATTCTTCTGTTCTGGCGATACCGCAGGGACGAAGTAAAGCAGCTCATCCACCGCCAAAAGCTGGCAAGGATGGTGTTAGAAAACAAGTGGTATGAATCCGAACAGAGAAAGGATGACGCTTTTTTCAAGGACTTGTCTTCCAGCCGTTCCAAAGAAACCATCACTTACTTTCCCAAAATCTACTACCGGATGAAACAGGGCTTGCTCCATATCCGTGTGGAAATCACCTTGGGGAAATATCAGGAACAGCTCTTAAACTTGGAGAAAAAGCTGGAAAGCGGCTTGTACTGTGAGCTGACGGATAAGGAATTAAAGGATTCCTATGTGGAGTACACCCTGCTCTATGATACCATTGCCAGCCGTATCTCCATTGAGGACGTACAGGCAAAGGACGGCAGGCTCCGGCTCATGGAAAATGTCTGGTGGGACTATGACAAGCTCCCCCATATGCTCATTGCCGGAGGAACCGGCGGCGGAAAGACCTACTTCATCCTGACCCTTATTGAAGCCCTGCTCCGCACCAACGCCGTCCTGTCCGTGTTAGACCCAAAAAACGCCGACCTTGCGGACTTACAGGCAGTTATGCCGGATGTGTACTACAAAAAGGAAGATATGCTCGCCTGCATTGACCGTTTCTATGAAGAAATGATGAAACGCAGCGAAGACATGAAGCTCATGGACAATTACCGGACAGGGGAAAACTACGCTTACCTTGGGCTTCCGGCAAATTTCCTTATCTTTGATGAATATGTGGCATTTATGGAAATGCTCGGCACAAAGGAAAATGCCGCTGTTCTTAACAAATTAAAACAAATCGTTATGCTTGGGCGGCAGGCTGGATTTTTCCTGATTCTCGCCTGCCAGCGTCCGGACGCAAAGTATCTGGGGGACGGAATCCGTGACCAGTTCAATTTCCGTGTGGCTCTGGGGCGGATGTCGGAAATGGGCTATGGGATGATGTTCGGGGAAACCACAAAGGATTTCTTCCTAAAGCAGATAAAAGGGCGTGGCTATGTGGATGTGGGAACCAGCGTTATCTCAGAGTTTTACACGCCCCTTGTGCCAAAAGGACACGATTTCCTCAAAGAAATAAAAAAGCTCATAGACAGCAGGCAGGGAGTGCAGGCGGCGTGCGAAGCGAAAGCCGCAGAAACGGACTGACCTGCTGTGGCTGGTGTGCCGCAAGGCACGCCAGCAGGAACCCCTCGTATCTAACAGAGGGGTACAAATCGACAGGCAACAACCAAACAACAGGGCAGAATCCCACGGTACACAAGGGATTTTCCCCATATCCGGCGTATGTCAACAAGGCTCTGAAAGTTGGCATACGCTTTTTTAGACAGGAGGGATTTTCACTGAATGAAGAAACATGGGTACGGGACATCAGGGAGAAACGGGCAGCTTACGGTATCTCACAACAGAAACTTGCGTTAGCTGCCGGAATCACCCGTCCGTACCTGAGCGATATTGAAACGGGCAAGGCTCACCCATCCAAAGCATTACAGGAAGCCATCACGGAAGCTCTGGAACGCTTCAATCCAGACGCTCCCCTTGAAATGCTCTTTGACTATGTGCGGATTCGCTTCCCCACTACGGATGTGAAGCATATCGTGGAAGACGTACTGCGGCTAAAGCTGCCTTACTTTATCCATGAAGACTACGGATTCTACTCTTACACGGAGCATTACTATCTGGGTGATATTTTCGTTCTGGTATCGCCGGAACTGGAAAAAGGGGTGCTGCTGGAACTGAAAGGGCGTGGCTGCCGCCAGTTTGAAAGCTATCTGCTGGCACAGGAACGGAGCTGGTATGAATTTTTTATGGATGTTCTCATGGAGGACGGCGTAATGAAGCGACTTGACCTTGCTATCAATGATAAAACGGGAATCCTAAACATTCCCCATCTGACAGAGAAGTGCCGGAATGAGGAATGTATCTCGGTCTTCCGCAGCTTCAAAAGCTACCGCAGCGGCGAACTGGTACGGCGTGAGGAAAAAGAATGTATGGGGAACACCCTGTATATCGGCTCCCTCCAAAGTGAGGTGTACTTCTGCATTTACGAAAAGGACTATGAGCAATACAAAAAGCATGATATTCCCATTGCGTACGCAGAGGTAAAGAACCGCTTTGAAATCCGGCTGAAAAATGAGCGTGCCTTTTACGCCATCCGTGACCTGTTAGAACATGACAATCCAGAACGGACAGCCTTTCAAATCATCAACCGCTATGTCCGGTTCGTGGACAGGGACGATACGAAGCCCCGTTCTGACTGGCGTAGTGAGGAATGGGCATGGTTTATAGGGGAACACAGGGGAAGCCTGAAACTGACAACCAAACCGGAACCCTATTCCTTTGAACGCACCCTGCACTGGCTCTCCCATCAGGTAGCTCCTACATTAAAGCTGGCTCTCCGTCTGGATAAGATGAACCACACCCAAATTGTCCATGACATCATCACCCATGCAAAGCTGACAGAGAAGCACGAAAAAATCCTGAAGCAGCAAGCCGCCGCTGCAAAGGAGGTGGTGCTTTAAGGGCGGCAATCTTGAAACATAAGGAATTTTACAGGAAAGAAAGAGGAGCTTTTATGAATTTCGGACAGAATCTTTACAACTGGTTTTTATCCAACGCCCAGTCCCTTGTGCTGCTGGCAATCGTGGTGATTGGACTGTACCTCGGATTTAAGAGGGAATTTTCCAAACTTATCGGTTTTCTGGTGGTGTCCCTTATAGCGGTTGGTCTTGTCTTCAATGCGGATGGTGTAAAGGACATCTTACTGGAACTGTTCAATAAGATTATCGGTGCATAGAAAAAAACATATCACACTTCCGTTATGGAGCAAGCTCTGATTGCTTCATGGCGGAAGTCCACTAGGGGCTTGGGGAGTGTAACTCCCCAAAAGAAGCATGGCAGAGAATGGAGGTGACACTGTGGAAGAAATGCGGATTTACATTGCCAACTTAGGAAAATACAATGAGGGCGAATTAGTGGGGGCATGGTTCACGCCACCTGTGGACTTTGAGGAAGTCAAAGAGCGTATCGGTTTGAATGATGAATATGAGGAATACGCCATCCATGATTATGAGCTGCCATTTGAGATTGACGAATATACCCCCATTGAGGAAGTCAACCGCCTGTGTGAAATGGTGGAGGACTTACCGGAATACATTCAGGAGGAACTATCAGAGCTGCAATCCTATTTTGGCAGTATCGAAGAACTCTGTGAGCATGAAGACGATATTATCTGCCATTCCGGCTGTGACGATATGGCGGACGTAGCACGCTACTATCTGGAAGAAAGCGGACAGCTTGGGGAACTTCCGGCACACTTACAAAACTATATCGACTATGAAGCCTATGGGCGTGACATGGAATTGGAGGGAACCTTTGTTGTCACGAACCACGGCGTATATGAAATCTTACGGTAGACCCGTCTGTATCTCTTTCAGGAAATACAGGCGGCTTTTTTGATTCAGGGGCGGCTCTTTTGCTGCCCCATCTTTTAGAAAGGACAGACAACATGAAAAAAATACGAAGCTATACCAGTATCTGGTCGGTGGAAAAGGTACTCTATTCCATCAATGATTTTAAGCTGCCATTTCCTATCACGTTCACACAGATGGCGTGGTTCGTGGTGTCAATGTTTGCGGTTATGCTCTTTGGGAACTTCCCTCCTCTTTCGTTCATTGACGGGGCATTTTTGAAATACTTCGGCGTACCCTTTGCCCTCACTTGGTTCATGTGCCAGAAGACCTTTGACGGGAAAAAGCCTTACGGCTTCCTGAAATCCGTACTGGCATATCTGGTACGCCCGAAACTGACGTATGCAGGAAAGCCCGTGAAGCTGGAAAAGGAATATCCGGCACAGCCCATCACGGCAGTAAGGAGTGATATTTATGGCATATCCGATTAAGTATATCGAAAATAACCTTGTGTTCAACCATGACGGGGAGTGTTTCGCTTACTATGAGCTGCTTCCCTACAACTATTCCTTTTTAAGCCCTGAGCAGAAATATCAGGTACATGATTCGTTCCGTCAGCTCATCGCCCAGAACAGGGATGGAAAGATTCACGCCCTGCAAATCAGCACTGAATCCAGCATACGGGCGGCACAGGAACGCTCCAAACAGGAAGTGACGGGCAAGTTAAAGGACGTTGCCTGTGCAAAGATTGACGCACAGACCGAAGCCCTGATTTCCATGATAGGGGAAAATCAGGTGGACTACCGCTTTTTTATCGGTTTTAAGCTGCTTGTCAATGAGCAGGAAGTCACCATAAAACAGTTCCGCAGGGAAGCAAAGACCGCTGTTTCCGACTTCCTCCATGAAGTCAACCACAAACTCATGGAGGATTTTGTTTCCATGAGCAATGAGGAAATCTGGCGGTTTCAGAAGATGGAAAAACTGTTGGAAAGTAAAATTTCACGCCGCTTTAAAGTCCGGCGGCTTGATAAGGACGATTTTGGCTATCTGATTGAGCATTTATACGGACAGACCGGAACCGCCTATGAAGATTATGAGTATTACCTGCCGAAGAAGCGGTTTCAGGAGGAAACGCTGGTAAAATACTATGACCTTATCAAACCCACCCGTTGTCTGATAGAGGAAAACCAGCGGTATCTGAAAATCGAACAGGAAGACGGAACGGTATATGCCGCCTACTTCACCATCAACAGCATTGTGGGGGAATTGGACTTTCCATCCTCGGAAATCTTTTACTATCAACAGCAGCAATTTACTTTTCCCATTGATACCTCTATGAATGTAGAGATTGTGACAAACCGGAAAGCCCTCTCCACGGTACGGAACAAGAAAAAAGAGTTGAAAGATTTGGACAACCACGCATGGCAGAATGACAGTGAAACCAGCACAAATGTGGTGGACGCTTTAGACAGCGTAAATGAGCTGGAATCCACCTTAGACCAGAGCAAGGAATCCATGTACAAGCTGTCCTATGTGGTGCGTGTGACGGCTCCCGACTTGGAAGAACTGAAACGCCGTTGCAATGAGGTAAAAGATTTTTATGACGATTTGAACGTGAAGCTGGTCCGCCCCTTTGGGGATATGCTGGGGCTGCATGGGGAATTTCTCCCTGCCAGCAAACGGTATATGAACGATTACATCCAGTATGTCACCAGTGACTTCCTCGCGGGTCTAGGCTTTGGTGCAACCCAGATGTTGGGGGAACCGGAGGGCATTTATATCGGGTATAGCCTTGATACGGGAAGAAACGTGTACTTAAAGCCTGCCCTTGCCAGTCAGGGTGTGAAAGGCTCTGTCACCAATGCCCTTGCTGCCGCTTTTGTCGGCTCCCTCGGCGGTGGAAAATCATTCAGTAACAACATGATTGTCTACTACTGTGTATTGTTTGGGGCACAGGCACTCATTGTTGACCCGAAAGCGGAACGGGGACGCTGGAAGGAAACCCTGCCGGAAATCGCCCATGAAATCAATATCGTAAACCTGACCTCGGAGGAACAGAACAGGGGCCTGCTTGACCCTTATGTGATTATGGAGAACCCAAAGGATTCCGAATCACTGGCAATCGACATCCTGACCTTTTTAACAGGCATTTCCAGCCGTGACGGGGAGAAGTTCCCCGTCCTTCGGAAAGCCATCCGTGCGGTAACAAACAGTGAGGAGCGGGGGCTTTTAAAGGTGATTGAGGAACTACGGGCGGAGGGAACCACCATCAGCACCAGCATAGCAGACCATATTGAATCCTTTACGGACTATGACTTTGCACATCTGCTCTTTTCGGATGAGGATGTCACACAGTCCATCAGCCTTGAAAAGCAGCTCAACATCATTCAGGTGGCGGATTTGGTGCTGCCGGATAAGGAAACGACCTTTGAAGAATACACCACAATGGAGCTGCTTTCCGTGGCAATGCTCATTGTTATCAGTACCTTTGCCCTCGACTTCATCCATACCGACCGCAGCGTGTTTAAGATTGTGGATTTGGATGAAGCATGGAGCTTCTTACAGGTGGCACAGGGCAAGACCCTCTCTATGAAGCTGGTCCGTGCCGGACGTGCCATGAACGCAGGCGTTTACTTTGTGACCCAGAACACGGACGATTTGCTGGATGAAAAACTGAAAAACAATCTGGGCTTGAAGTATGCGTTCCGTTCCACGGACATCAACGAAATCAAAAAGACCCTCACCTTTTTCGGGGTGGATTCCGAAGATGAAAACAACCAGAAACGGCTCCGTGACTTAGAAAACGGACAGTGCCTTATCAGTGATTTGTACGGGCGTGTAGGAGTGATACAGTTCCACCCTATCTTTGAAGACCTGTTCCATGCCTTTGACACCAGACCGCCCGTAAGAAAAGAGGTGGAGGAATGAAGATAAGAAAGCCCATCCAGCAGGGGACAGCCCTTGTCCCTTGCCGGATAAAGGGACAAAACTCTTTAAAAAAAATCGGGAGTATAGCAGGAAAAGTGCTGCTGGCACTCCTGCTCATCCTCCTGCTGCTTACAGTTTTCGGCACTGCCGCCCACGCTGCCGGACTGGTGGATGATACGGTGGACGCTGCCAACGAATACAGCAAATATCCTCTGGACAACTACCAGCTTGATTTTTATGTGGACAGCGGATGGGACTGGCTCCCGTGGAACTGGCTGGACGGTATCGGAAAACAGGTAATGTACGGGCTGTATGCCATCACAAATTTTATCTGGACCATCAGCCTGTACCTTTCCAACGCCACAGGGTATCTGATTCAGGAAGCCTACTCGCTGGACTTCATTTCCTCTACGGCGGATTCCATTGGGAAAAATATGCAGACCCTTGCAGGCGTTACCACAGGCGGCTTGTCCTCGGAGGGATTTTATATCGGGTTCCTGCTGATTCTCATTCTGGTGGTGGGGATTTACGTTGCCTACACAGGGCTTATCAAACGGGAAACTACAAAAGCCATCCATGCCGTTGTCAATTTTGTGGTAGTGTTCGTGCTGTCCGCTGCCTTTATCGCCTACGCTCCTGATTATATCGGGAAAATCAATGAATTTTCCGCAGACATCAGCAATGCCAGCCTGACCCTTGGCACAAAGATTGTGCTGCCCAACTCGGAAAGTCAGGGAAAAGATAGTGTGGATTTGATACGGGACAGCCTGTTTTCCATTCAGGTCAAGCAGCCGTGGCTCCTGCTGCAATATGGCAACTCGGATGTGGAAAGCATTGGAACAGACCGTGTGGAAAGCCTGCTTTCAACCAGTCCAGACGAAAACAACGGGCAGGACAGGGAAGAAATCGTGGTGGAGGAAATCGAAGACAGGGAAAACACGAACCTTACCATCACAAAGACCATCAACCGATTGGGAACTGTCTTCTTCCTGTTCATGTTCAATATCGGTATCTCCGTTTTTGTATTCCTGCTCACGGGGATAATGATTTTCTCACAGGTGCTTTTTATCATCTACGCCATGTTCCTGCCTGTGAGCTTTCTCCTTAGCATGGTTCCCTCTTTTGAGGGGATGTCAAAACGTGCCATCACGAAACTGTTCAATACCATCCTTACCAGAGCCGGAATCACCCTGATTATCACGGTAGCGTTCAGTATTTCCACCATGCTCTACAACCTGTCTGGGGAATATCCGTTCTTCCTGACGGCGTTCTTGCAGATAGTGACCTTTGCCGGAATTTATTTCAAGCTGGGGGATTTGATGGGGATGTTCTCCTTACAGAGCGGTGATTCCCAAAGCATGGGAAGCCGTATCATGCGAAGACCCCGTATGCTCATGCACGCCCATATGCACCGTTTACAGCATAAGTTAGGACGTTCTGTGACAGCTCTTGGGGCTGGAACAGCTGCATACCACGCAGGGAAACAGGCTGGCTCAGACCAGAAAAATGCTTCCAACTCCGGTTCCTCCAAACGGACACAGGCAGACCACAGCAGACCAGACGGACAGACAGCACCGGAAAAGGAATCTGCATGGAAACGGGCTGGCTCTGCGGTGGGTGCAGTGGCAGATACCAAAGATAAGATAGCCGATACTGCCGGACAGCTTCGGGAGCAGGCAAAGGATTTGCCTGTCAATGCAAAGTACGCCCTTTACCACGGGAAAACACAGGTATCAGAGGGAGTACAGGATTTTACTTCCAGCGTGACCCAGACCCGAACTGCCAGAGCCGAACAGCGGAACGCACAGGCAGAAAGCCGCAGACAGACCATTGCAGAACGCAGGGCGGAACTGGAACAGGCAAAACAGCCGCAAAAGACTGCTTCCGAAGCACCCAAAGGGGCGGCTCCTGTCCATGAACGCCCTGTTACTACAAAGCAGCCGGAAAATTTCCGAAATCATGCAGATACCGCTCATGCAGGAAAGCCAGCTATACAGCCAGCTCCCCCATCCATCAGGGAACGGGGACAGGTTTCTTATGAGGGGACTGTGGCAGAACGGGCTTCGGTTCCGGTGGTAAAAGCTGCTTCCATCCACCATGAACAAACGCCGCCTGTAAGGACAGAACGCCAGATAGTCCCATCTGCTTCCCTATCCCAGCCAAATGAAAGACAAAAGACAGCTCCAACCACCACACCTGCTGCTCCCCGTCCGGTAAGACCTATCCAGAACGATACGGCTCCTGTGATACCGGAAGGAAAACGGGCTGCTCCTGCGGTTAAGGAATCGAACTTTACCATCCGGCGTACCACAGCCAGAAAGGAGTGGACAAAAACAGTAAAAGCGGCTGCCAAACAGAAGAAAGGGGAGAAACCATGAAGTTAAGACACCTTTTCTTCGCCTGTTCCGGCGTGTTCGTGATGATGTTTTCCCTGCTCCTTTTGGTGGTGATTGTCTTCTCGGATGAGGAAGACGGCGGAAGCGGCGGAAACCTTATCTATGGGGGTATGAGCGTGTCACAGGAAGTCCTCGCTCATAAACCTATGCTGGAAAAGTATGCAAGGGAATATGGCATAGAGGAATACTTAAATGTGCTGCTCGCCATCATTCAGGTGGAATCCGGCGGCACACTGGAAGACGTTATGCAGTCCTCGGAATCTCTGGGGCTTCCCCCGAACTCCCTTAGCACAGAGGAATCCATCAAACAGGGCTGCAAATATTTCTCGGAACTGCTCGCAGCGGCAGAAACAAAGGGCTGCGACTTAAACAGTGTGATTCAGTCCTACAATTACGGTGGCGGTTTCCTAGACTATGTGGCAGGACACGGAAAAAAGTACACCTTTGAACTGGCAGAGAGCTTCGCAAGGGACAAATCCGGCGGAAAGAAAGTCACCTACACCAACCCTGTTGCCGTAGAAAAAAACGGGGGCTGGCGGTATTCCTACGGAAATATGTTTTACGTCCTTTTAGTATCGCAATACCTGACCGTGGCACAGTTTGATGATGAAACGGTGCAGGCTATCATGGAGGAAGCCTTAAAATATGAGGGCTGGACGTATGTGTACGGGGGCGATTCCCCCTCCACTTCCTTTGACTGTTCGGGACTGGTGCAGTGGTGCTATGGCAAGGCAGGAATCGCCCTGCCACGGACAGCACAGGAACAGTACAATGTAACACAGCACATCCCTCTGTCCGAAGCAAAAGCAGGGGATTTGGTCTTTTTCCACTCCACCTATAACGCCGGAACCTATATCACCCATGTGGGGCTATATGTGGGAAATAACCGGATGTACCATGCCGGAAATCCCATTGGTTATGCAGACCTGACAGGCTCCTACTGGCAACAGCACCTTGCCGGAGCCGGACGAATCAAACAATAGAAAGGATGAACCGATATGATTCAGATTAGAAAAGAGGAAAACCAGAAAAAGCAGAAAGAAAAGAAGCTGAAAGTTTACAAAGTCAATACCCACAAAAAAACCGTGATTGCCCTGTGGGTGCTTCTGGCGGTGAGTTTCCTGTTTGCCGTCTATAAGAATTTCACGGCGATAGACATCCACACTGTCCATGAAACCAAAGTGATTGAGGAAAAAATCATTGACACCCACAAGATAGAAAACTTTGTGGAGAATTTCGCAGAAGTCTACTATTCATGGGAACAGTCCGCCGCTTCCATTGATAACCGGACAAATGCTTTAAAAGGGTATCTCACCGGAGAACTGCAAGCCCTGAATGTAGATACCGTCCGAAAGGACATCCCCGTATCGTCTGCCCTGACTGACTTTCAGATATGGGAAATCATAGAAGAAAAGGAGCAGCATTATCAAGTGACCTATACGGTAGAACAGCGTATCACAGAGGGGGAATCCAGTAAAACCGTCCGTTCCGCTTATCAGGTGACAGTCTATGTGGATGGCTCTGGAAACCTGACGATTGTTCAGAATCCTACCATCACCAGCGTTCCCGTAAAATCCGGCTACACTCCAAAAGCAGTACAAAGTGACGGTACGGTGGATTCCATCACTACGGAGGAAATCAACGAATTTCTCACTACCTTTTTCAAGCTGTACCCTACGGCAACCGCAAAGGAGCTGACCTATTATGTGAATGAGGGCGTGCTGAAACCTGTGGGGAAAGAATATATCTTCTCGGAACTGGTGAATCCGGTTTACAACCGAAAAGGGAATCAGGTGACAGCTTCCCTTGCGGTGAAATATCTGGATAATCAGACTATGACAACACAGATATCACAGTTTGA
>ENA-OPVY01001487-OPVY01001487.1-human-gut-metagenome-genome-assembly--contig:-NODE-1487-length-11069-cov-3.466588_pt1 | contig 11069 bp, 13 predicted proteins | sample MGYA00241503_ERZ501998 | MGnify/ENA primary metagenome ERZ501998 (study PRJEB25962, sample SAMEA2042107) | human gut metagenome | biome: human gut; feature: human-associated habitat; material: faeces... | reverse complement strand
GTCACTTTGAGAAGCTGGAGACCGGCTACATGGATGTGATCCGGGACAGCATTGAGAACCGGGCCGATGATGCTTGCAAGGCCCAGGCGGAGCTGCGGAAAGCCGCCATTTACCCTCACTCTGCTGTGTATGCGAAAGAGCATGGGGAGCTGGAGCAGTACCGGGCTTCCAATAACGCCAAGCTCCAATGTAAAGAGGCCATTGAAGCAGCAGTGCGGGAACACTTCGACGGGATGTATCTCAGTCACGATGCCGCCAAGGGTGTGATCGAGACCTACGGCATGGACCGAGTCATGCTGGTCCTGGCCAACACCGTCCAGCTCCAGGACTGGGATGGACGCTACTCGCCCCGCAACAAGGAATGGGCAAAGACCATCCCTAACTACAATTCCGATACCGTCCGCTGCGGCTATGCCCTGAACAGCCACCCCGCTGTTTTGAACGGGTTTATTGATCTGGTGCGCGAGGAACATCTGCGCCGCCAGCCGTTGACGGCAGAGGACATCCAGACAGAGGCGGAACGGATTTTGCGGGAGCTGCGCGCACCGAATGTGCCGAACAGCCCCCACGGGACCCATTACATGGCCCGCATTTCCCCGGAATTTCTGAACCGTGCCGGGAGCAAAGACCATGACCGGCTGATGAATCTTCTGCCGTTTCGCAGTCTGACTTTTACCGGCATGAAAGGACTGCCTGGGACCTATGCCACCATTCTGGCCAACGAGGACCGCTCCAAGGGGCTGCGCCAGCCCCGGCCTTCTGTCCGGGAGCATTTGAAGCAGGAACCGAAACAGACAATCCCGAAAGCCTCGGCCCATAAAAAACGGGAGCCGGAACGGTGAGCGCCCCAAAGCGCAAGCGGAATGTCCAGGTGAATTTCCGGGTCTCCCCGGAGGAGCTGGAGTTGATCGAACAGAAAATGTCCCAACTTGGGACGAAGAACCGGGAAGCCTATCTGCGGAAGATGGCCCTGGACGGTTATGTGGTGCAGCTGGACTTGCCGGAGCTGAAGGAACTGGTGTCCCTGCTGCGCCGGAGCAGCAACAATCTGAACCAGCTGACCCGTCGAGTACATGAGACTGGGCGTATCTACGACGCTGGCCTGCAGGATATAGCCCAGCGGCAGGAGCAGCTATGGGAGGGCGTGAAGGAGATCCTGACCCAGCTTTCCAGGCTTTCGTAACAGGGATATATGCCCCATCTGCGGAGGGAGGAACGGTATTTCTCGCCACTCCTTCCTCCGCTTTTTGCAATATCCTTGTTTTTTGAATGCTTGCCAGATAATGAAGACAGTTAAAATGCTTGAGGAGCTGATGATCTAACCAAAGAGGAACAGGTGCAAATTGATACCATACGAAAACATTATCTGGAATTATCTGATGTATTTGTAAGAATATCAATGTTCGAACCTTGTCAAATTGACAATTAAATAGTAAAATATAACTAAATATCTTTTTTTACTAGTCCCTATGAAAATAAGCGAATGCTCTAAGAAATAGTGTGCATTCGCTTTTTTCGAAAGAAAGTTAAAACAATAAAGCAGGGGGAAAATATTATGGATTGGACATTGTTTTTTACCGCAGCAGGAGCTGTGGCAACAATAATTTCTACAATAGTTGCTGTTCGTGCTAAAAATGAAGCCAAAGACATATTGCATCAAATAAAAGAAGAAAGAAGCCGAAATGTATCGAATAGTGGAGAAATGAACATTACCAATACGGGAACGAACTCGGGGATAGTTAGCGGCACTAACACAGGAGAAATGCATGTATGACAACGGAAAGCTGTAGTATTGAAAATAGCGGCGAAAATTCTGGAGCTATAGTAGGAAATAATTATGGCAGCATTGTCCTAAATATGCAAAATGTCGTTAAGATACCATCACTCATTTCTAAATTAGTCAGGCTATTAGGCGACGCATGTTGTGAGGAAGAGTATGCTACAGGCGGAGGAATTATAAAAACTTTTAAGCCGGATGAAAAAATCAAATATAATTGCGTCATCAAATATAAATGTATCATAGAAGAATTTTCTGAATATTATTCAACCTGTGAAAGTTACTTAAATGCGTATGATGATTCTAACATCCGCGGTAAGGCAAAAATTCTAAAATGCGTCCATATGTGGTATCTTGAGGCGAAAGGACTAGTTTTATCTGAAAACAAAGCCTCCCCCAAAGATGAATTAGATATTATACGTGATAATTCAGATCGAATTATTGATATGGTTAAGTATAAAATAATCTCGATTATTCAGAACTCTGGTGATATGAATATCACATATCAAGAAGATTTTGAACTTGGAATTGCATGCTTTATTTGCTACTGTTTCATGGAATGCAAGATATTGGAGAAGCCACTATGATTATAAATGGGGAAAGAGAGCCTGAGCTATCGCTATACTATATAGGGAGTATATTGTTAGAGATTTTAGAACATGGAACAAACTTACCAATCAATCAATTAATACAAAAAGTCCAGCATGAACTAGACGGAAAAATTCATGTCGATTTTATTTATTATGCATTAGATTGGTTGTTTTTGTTGTCAGCAGTAAGAATAGACGAGGGTATGGTATATTATGAGAATAAAAAAGTTAATAGTACGCAAAACCAAACCTTCTGAGGAAATTATTAGAGAAATTTCTTTTAATGCAAAAGGACTCAGTCTTATTGTCGATAGCACGCCAGAAGACATGGTGGAAAGCGGTAATAGCGTGGGAAAGTCCACAGCGATAAAAATTATCGACCTTTGTTTGGGGGCAAAAAGCACAAGAGAACTTTACTATGATCCTGACACACGAAGTGAAAATATAGAAGTCAAGGATTTTTTAAGCAACTATAAAGTACAGGCAGAGCTAGTTCTAGTAGGAAAGAATCAAAAAGAGTTTATCATTAAAAGAGATCTGTTCCCTCGAGGGAAAAAGTATATATTTGACCAATCTTATAATGAACAAGATTTTTGGAATGAGTTAAAGAAAATAGTTTTTGGTTTAGAAGAAGATAAGCCCACATTTAGACAATTAATTCCTAAATTTGTTCGGCTGGATAACACAGCAGAAGATCGTATTATAAAGTTTTTACCACCGATGACAACTAACAGTACGTATGATTTAGTATATTGCTTCTTGTTTCAGATATACAGTGAGAAATTGCTAAGCAAACGAAGTGAAATTATTGATGAAATAGCCGAGTGCCAAAAAGCAATTCAAGCATTAGAAAAAAGTAAGAGTATCATTTCATTGAGTGTCTTAAAACAATCGTTGGAAATTATAAACTTAGATTTGAGTGGATTGAACGCGAAAAGAAAAAACTTATCTTATATGGATGAGTATCGAGAAGAACTAGATGCAAAAAGAAAATTGACTGTATCAATCAATGAATTACAGGAAAATATGCAGTTACTTGAATTCGAGATACAGAATATTACTGGAAGCATTGCAAAACTAACTGAAGAAAAGAATGATACGGATTTTATAACATTACAAGCAATTTATACAGAAGCCCAAAGCTATATACCAAATCTGCAAAAAAGTTTTGAAGATTTGGTGAATTTCCACAATACTATGATTCAAAACAGAATTGATTTTATTAGCTCACAATTAAAGAATAAACAAGACCTGTTGGCACAGTATTCTGGGAGACTAAATATTCTTCTCGCTGAGAAAGAAAAAGTTACTATTGAGGCTTTAGATGAAGGCCTTTTGGATGAACTTAATATGCTTAATAGGAAGATTGAAGATTTGTCGCTAAAGAAAGGAGAAATACTGCAATCTATTAAACTTTTAGAAGAGCAAGAGCAGATACGTTCAAAGCTTTGCGGGGAACTTAGCGAAATTGAAAGTCAAATGAAGAGTGATGGGATTGAAGAAAAACTCAAAAAATTCAATCAGATCTTTTCCGGCTATTGTGATAAATTATATGGTGAAAAATACTTACTTGCATATAATGAAAATTGGAAAGATGAAGGTAAATTCCCTATAAGCATAGCTTCCCTAGGCGGAAATGTGGGAACAGGAAAGAAAAAAGCCGTTATTGTAGCGTATGATTTAGCGTATATGCAGTATAGCATAGATGCTAAAATGCAAGTTCCTCAGTTTGTTATCCACGATAAGATGGAGAACACTCACATACATCAGCTTAGAACGATATTTGAAATATGCGATAGTATTGAAGGGCAGTATATCATGCCTATTTTGAGAGAGCGCATCGATAAAATAGATGCGGAGTATATTGAAAAGGCTAAAGTTCTGGAGTTGAGTTCTACAAATAAATTTTTCAAAGTGTGAAACAAGGATAACTAGAGTTTATATCATTGTGCATTCCACAATGGTTTTCTTGTAGAACATTACACACAGAAACAAAAACATCTGGCGGTCTGCTTCGGCAGGCCGCTATTTTTGTATAGGGGGGGGTAGAGCTATGGCAACCACGCGCATTATGCCACTGCATACCGGAAAAGGCCGCGACTTTGGCAGAGCAATCAGCGACATCATCGACTATGTAGTAAATCCAGAAAAAACCGATAGTGGACAGCTTATTACTAGCTTTGCTTGTGCGAGCCGATGTGCTGATGCCGAGTTCATGCTGACAAAGCGCCAGTATATCGCCGTTACCGGACAGGTCAGGGGCGCAGATGATGTGATCGCCTACCATGTCCGCCAGTCCTTCTTCCCTGGGGAGATCACCCCGGAGGAAGCCAACCGGCTGGGCATGGAGTTTGCCAAACGTTTTACAAAGGGAAAACACGCCTTCATCGTCTGCACTCACATCGACAAAGCCCATATCCATAATCATATCATTTGGAGTTCGGTCAATTTGGACTGTGACCGGAAGTTTCGTAACTTTTGGGGCAGCACAAAAGCTGTCCGTCGATTGAGTGACACTATCTGCATCGAAAACGGATTATCCATTGTCGAGAACCCAAAGCCCCACGGCAAGAGTTACGACCAATGGCTGGGCGATCAGGCGACGCCCTCTCACCGGGAAATGCTTCGTACTGCCATTGACAACGCCCTGGAACAAAAGCCTGCTGACCTAGACGAACTGCTAAAGCTGCTCCGGGAATCCGGCTGCGAAGTATCCAAGCGAGGGAAGGCCTACCGTTTGAAGCTCCCAGGCTGGAGTAAAGTGTCCCGCCTGGACAGCCTGGGCGATGGCTACACCCTAGAGGACCTGCTGGCCGTCCTCGCCGGTCAAAGGGAACATATACCTCGTCAGAAACCGGCCAAACCAGCAGAGCCGCCGAAGGTCAATCTGCTGGTTGACATACAGGCAAAGCTCCAGGCCGGAAAAGGTGCCGGATATGTGCGGTGGGCCAAGGTCTTTAATCTGAAACAGATGGCACAGACCGTGAATTATCTCACAGAGCATAACCTACTGGAGTATGCTGTGCTGGAGGAAAAGGCTGCGGCGGCCACGGCTCACCATAATGAGCTATCAGCAAAAATTAAGGCAGCGGAGAAACGTATGGCGGAGCTCGCCGTCCTGCGGACCCATATCATCAACTATGCCAAGACCCGCGATACCTATGTGGCCTACCGGGAAGCTGGTTACTCAAAGAAATTCCGCGAGGAACATGAGGAAGAAATTCTGCTCCATCAGGCGGTCAAAAACGCTTTTGATGATATGGGGGTCAAGAAGCTCCCCAAAGTCAAGGAGCTGCAAGCCGAGTATGCCCGGCTCCTGGAGGAAAAGAAAAAGACCTATGCCGAGTACCGGCGCTCCCGTGAGGAAATGCGGGAGCTGCTGGCGGCAAAGGCCAATGTGGATCGGCTCTTAAATATGGAGACGGAACACGATGTTGAAAAAGAAAAAGACCATGACCAGCGGTGAGCTGATCATTGTCAAAAGCGTCCCACGGACGCGCAGCCGCAGAATGAAATTCTGCGTTCATGGGGGCTTGGGGGATACCCTCAACAAGCAGCGCCGGAAGCCGAATGGCTATCCAGGGGCATTGCTTGCCGCTTTCTTTGCAGAAATGAAAAGAGCCAGAGAGGAAACCGTCAAATTTCACTCACTGGCTCAATTCGCTTCAATTTTCTTAGATAGCTCTGTTAATTCCTGCATGGTCTCCTGTGTATGGTGCAGCAGGGTTTCACGCATTTCTGACGGGCAGCTGGAATAAAGCATTTTCATCTGGTTGGCTCCCTCATCTTCTGGAGAAACATCCGGATTTATCAGAGAATCCAGAGAGATGTTCAAAACCTTGGCCAATGCTCTTAAAATCAAATAGGAAGGATTCATCTGCCCTTTTTCAATGTTGGCAATTTGTTTTACAGAAACATGGCTCTGGTCTGAAAGCTCCTGCTGTGTCAGGTCTTTTTTCTTTCGGGCCTCCCGCATTATTTGACCCAAAGCGGTTAAATCGTCAATCGGCATAATCATTCACCTCAATAACATTGTATCGTGCCGATTTGTTTTGAGGAATAACCTTATTATGCCTGCTAAAAGGTATGATAATGCCGATTTTGTAATATAAAAAACGAATAGGGCGCAAAGACCCTTGATATTTTTATATCATGAGTCCTTACACCCTACTATGAGTTTTTATCTTGAGATAATTTTTTTAGGATATATTCTGTTTATGTGAATTACCCATCTGCTCTTTTTCTTGTGTTTTCAGATGCGTTTCCCGCTTATCGGTTGCTTCTTTCAAAAGAGCGTAAGTGGCTGCGGCAGGTACGCCAAGCAACATACCGATTGGTCCAGCCAGATTGCCACCTATTGTGATTGCCGTTAAAACCCACATGGCAGGAAGGTTGATTTTTGCGCCCACAACTTTCGGATAGATTGCATTTCCTTCGATCTGTTGCAAAGTAAGCAGGAAAATAATGAATACCAGTGCCTTAAAAGGATTGACTGTCAGAATCAAAAATGCACCCACAAGTGTAGCAATCCAGGCACCGACATAGGGAATCAGTGCTGTTACCCCAACAAGCGCACCGATCATCGGCGCATATGGTATTCTCAGAATTAACATACCGATTGCACACAGGCTGCCTAAAATTATTGCCTCAGTCGTTTGCCCTGCTACAAAAAGCTTGAAGTTTTTTTCACAGACAGCTGCCACATGAATGCCCCGCTCGGCAAAACATGCTGGAATCCATACACGGACAATCCGGGTGATCTGACTTTTTAATTTCTCCTTATTGGCCAAAATATAAATTGAGAACACAAGACCAATCGCAAAATCGACTGCCGTCGCAACCACGCTTCCAAATGCGGAAGCAGCAGTGTCCATAATGGTGGTTCCCAATTGATTCAACCATTCATTCAAATTGTCTTTCAGTTCAAGAAAATCAATATCAATTTGGGACAGCTGTTCTCCGAATGGGATTTTAGAATAGTCAGCCGTGCTTTCAAATGTCACCAGTTGATCCAGACCATTCGTCAAGGATGATATGACAATAGATACTGCATCGATCAATTCGGGAATAACAAGAAAAGCAACACCGACAAAGACCCCTATCACCAAAATAAATGAAAGCAGGATCGCAAGCGGGCGGCGCATTTTCGTTTTCCTAGATGTCGGATGTTTGGGGAACAGATGTCTTTCAATAACCCCCAACGGAACATTCAGAAACAACGCCAAAATCAATCCAATTAAAAGTGGGTTCAGCAGGTCTTTCAACCACATCACGGCATCAGCTACATGACTAATATGTCGGATGCCAAGATAAATCAAAATGCAGGCTGTAAACGTTCCGATAATCCACTTTGATAATTTTTTGTGTGTTTCAATATCTTCAAACATTCAAGACCCTCCTTACATCAGTGGTGCAAATAGCCGCAGTATATCCTGGAGCAGATGCACTACGATATTTGTTTTGCAATCCTTTTCTGTCACCTGTTGGCATATCTCCAGCGTTTGCAGAAAATCCTCCTTGACTTCCATAACAGCTTTGGCCTCATAGAGCAGAGCACCACATTCATAGTGCAGATATAAGCTGCGAAAATCCAAATTTGTTGTCCCGACTGTTGCAGTACGGTCATCGGACACAAAGGTTTTGGAGTGGATGAAACCATTGGTATATTCGTAGATTTTAACGCCTGATTTTATCAGCTCTCGGTAATACGAGCGTGTGGTCATGTGTACCCACCATTTATCCCAGCGGTGGGGTGTGATGATGCGTATATCTACACCACTTTTTGCCGCAAGACGCAAAGCGGAAAGCATACTATCATCGACAATCAGATATGGGGTGCTGATATACACGTACTTCTTTGCATTGTTTAAGATATGCAGGTAAACGTGTTCGCCCACATTTTCTTCATCCATTGGACCGTCAGCGTATGGCTGAACAAACCCCTTTGCAGTAACAGGGCACTCTTGTTCTTTCCATGGGTAGAAGATTTCGTAGTCCTCGTCTGTATGGGTACAAATTTCCCACGTCTGTAAAAAAATTAGTGTGAAACTCCATGCGGCTTTGCCTTTCAGCATGATCGCGGCATCTTTCCAGTGTCCGTGTTTCTCAATGGCGTTGATGTATTCATCTGCCAGATTGATACCTCCAGTAAAAGCCACCTTTCCATCAATGACCGCTATTTTTCGGTGATCTCTGTTATTTTGCTTTACGGTCAGAACAGGTCGGAAGGGATTGAATACGGCGCACTGGATACCGTGTTTTTTAAGCTGCTTTGCGTAGTCTTTCGGAAGAGTGAGAAAGCAACCCATATCGTCATAAATCAGTCGCACAGTTACGCCTTGCGTGGTTTTTCGCTTCAAAACTTCCAAGATGCTGTTCCACATAACGCCTTCCTGCACGATGAAATATTCCAGAAATATGTACTTCTCGGCTTTTTCAAGTTCTGCCAAAAGTGTTTCCAGCTTTCGTTCACCCGGTGTAAGGTAATGTGTTTCTGTGTCTGCATATATTGGAAACCCCGTGTATTCCTGCAAGTAATGAATTTGAGGGTAATATTCAGGCAGTTGTTTTGTTGCGCTTTCATAGCAAATGCCGGGGAGTGCATAGAGTGGTTTTGCCTTTTGTTGTGTATGGAGGACACTTTTTGCAAAGCGCCATTTCGAGGATTGTGCATTAGACAAAAGATACATCAGTCCACCAAACAACGGGAAGGTTAGGATCAGGATCGCCCATGCAGTTTTGTAGGCGCCTTTGTCTTTCTGGGAAACGATATAAAGCACCGCAATGATACTGACGATTGTCAGTAGGCGACTGAAATTTCGGGAAAGCTGACTTCCCCCAAGTACAAGGCATATAAGAAAATATACCTGTAAAAGTAGCAGGAGTATCGTCAACATCCTTCTACGGAATAAGACACGGAGCCAACGCTGGCGCATAATGATTCCCCCCCCTTCAAACTCAAATCTACGGATTCTTTTTCCGCTGTTCGCAAAATTCCCAAAACTCTTTTGCAATGCGCTCGTAGGTGCTTTTTCCTACGAGATAGCTCATACAGTGGTTAGCGCCCGGAACAATCAGCAGACGCTTTTCTGATGTACAGGCTTTATAGTTTTCGTATGTCATTTCAACTGGAACAAAGTGGTCATCTGTTCCGTGGACAAAAAGAACAGGAATTTGGCAGTGCTTCAACGCTTCTGTAGTGGAGGCAGCATCGGCATCCATTTGGATGCGCTTTTTGCACATCCTATCGGCACCTGTTTTATGCAGAGCATAAGGAATATGCAGATTGCTTTCGGAGACATGTTTCCAAATTGCATGGAGCGAAGTAAATGCACTGTCCGCTGCGATTCCAAATACATTATCCGGCAGTTCTAGTTCGGACGCCATTAGCACAGAGGTTGCACCCATGGATACCCCGGCAAGATAGATGGGAATGCTTTTTCCTGTTTTCTCGTTTATCCAATTTGTCCATGCCAGGCAATCGTAGCGTTCCAGCAAACCTAAACTCATATGGTCGCCGCCGCTATTATTTTGTCCCCGCTGCTCTGCGTAGAGTACAGAACAGTGATTATTGCGCCAGAAATCTGCGATCAAGCCAAAATCATGTGACCAGGAGGAACGCCACCCGTGCATGGCAACTATAGTTCTTTTCGGTTCTTCGCAGGGACACCAATGCCCAATCAATGAAATTCCGTCGTGAGCAGTGATTTCCACCACGTCACAGCCGCTTTTTTCGAGCTGACCAGCTGCCTTTTTTACAATTTCAGCGGTTTCTATCATTTCAGGTGAACCGGACACACGCATTTTTACGTTGCTTCTGTCCTGCGGAGCAACCCGATCCATGGCGAGCTGCATCATCTTTTTGGTTAGAAGATGATGCCAAAGCACACAAATCGCACTACCGGCAGAACCTACTATCAATCCTTTTTTCAATGAATCCTTCATAGCACGTCCTTTCATAACGTGGGTATAACTTACTCTTTGTCATTGGCAGTTTTCTTACTTAATTTTCTGCGATATGCGTAATATAACAGAATCGACATTGAGGCTTTTTCATAACCAAACTTGCCGAAGCACTGGAACGCCGCATTGAGAATGGTCAATCTCTTTTCTTCGGTCAGGGCCAAAAATTTGTCCAATTCATTTCCTCCTTTTTACACATTAACCGTTTCGGTTATTTAGAGTATAGCACCAATAACCGAATCGGTCAAGTGTTAATGCAGCAAGTGTATTGATGCGCTTTTTGCAAGCGTCATCTGCGCTCATGTCTGGATAAAAGAACTGATCCACCGATATATCGAACATTGTCACCATCTGATAAAAAGTGTTCAAGCTCGGATGCTGACCGTCGTTTTCGTTATATATGATGGTGCGGGGATCACGGTCAATGATAAAGGCCAGTTGATCCTGTGTCATCCCGCTGGTTTCTCTTTTGCGCTTTATCTCGCACCCTATATCGTGGAAATCAAATTTGCGCTCATCGCGTTCAAATTTCATAGACATCACCCAATGTAATTTTATATTTCAGGTAGTAGTATTTGAACGAATTACATTTTCGTGCAACTGCTGACTTGAACACACCGGTACTTTCGAGACTAATCTTCGTTGATCTAACAGTATAAAAAGAAAACTTTTGAATTATACTCCAAAATACTTGACCGATTCGGTTATTGGTGCTATACTCTAAATAACCGAAACGGTTA
>ENA-OPVY01001483-OPVY01001483.1-human-gut-metagenome-genome-assembly--contig:-NODE-1483-length-11104-cov-2.949769_pt1 | contig 11104 bp, 10 predicted proteins | sample MGYA00241503_ERZ501998 | MGnify/ENA primary metagenome ERZ501998 (study PRJEB25962, sample SAMEA2042107) | human gut metagenome | biome: human gut; feature: human-associated habitat; material: faeces... | reverse complement strand
GCCTCTCACGCTGGAATCAGGGGTTCGATTCCCCTTGGAGTCATTTCTTGATAAGTGTCCGCAGAAGATTCTGCGGATATTTTTTTGCCCTGAAATACTTTGTTTTAAGGGTTTCTTTTTTGTAAAATATGGTTTATAATAAGAAACGTCAAAACTTATAGTAAAGAATCGGAGGGAAAGAATAATGTTAGTATCAGCAAAAGAAATGCTTGAAAAAGCAAAAGCAGGACACTACGCAGTAGGTCAATTCAACATTAACAACTTAGAATGGACAAAATCAATTTTACTTACAGCTCAGGAATGCAATTCACCAGTAATTCTTGGTGTATCTGAAGGTGCTGGAAAATATATGGCGGGATACAAGACAATTGTAGGAATGGTAAATGGAATGTTAGAAGAACTGAATATCACAGTTCCAGTAGCACTTCACTTAGACCACGGAAGCTATGAAGGATGTTTGAAATGTATCGAAGCTGGATTTTCTTCAGTAATGTTTGATGGTTCACACTATCCAATCGAAGAAAACGTAGCAAAAACAAAAGAATTAGTTGCAATCTGTAACGAAAAAGGAATGTCTCTTGAAGCTGAAGTTGGTTCAATCGGTGGAGAAGAAGATGGTGTTGTAGGAAAAGGTGAATGCGCAGATCCTAAGGAATGTAAAGCAATCGCTGATCTTGGAGTATCTATGTTAGCAGCAGGTATTGGTAACATCCACGGAAAATATCCAGAAAACTGGGAAGGATTAAGCTTTGAGACTTTAGATGCTATTCAGCAGCTTACAGGAGAGATGCCATTAGTACTTCATGGAGGAACAGGTATTCCGGAAGATATGATTAAAAAAGCAATTGACTTAGGTGTTGCTAAGATCAATGTAAATACAGAGTGCCAGTTATCATTTGCAGCAGCAACTCGTGAATACATTGAATCTGGTAAAGATTTACAGGGAAAAGGATTTGACCCACGTAAATTATTAGCTCCAGGTGCAGATGCAATCAAAGCAACTGTAAAAGAAAAAATGGAATTATTTGGTTCTGTTAATAAAGCTTAATAAGGACAAGTTCTTAATCGAGGGTGATGGAAGTTATTTCCGTCACCTTCTTTATTTTTCCTTGCATTTTAAAAAAAATTAGAGTATCTTAGAAGAGAATATTTTGCAAGAAACGAATGAACTGGGAAGGGTGAAACAATGAGTGAGATAATAAATGTAGCAGAGATATTTGGCGAAAATGTTTTCAATGATTCTGTTATGCAGGAGCGCCTGCCGAAAAAAGTATATAAAGAATTAAAGAGAACAATTCAAGAAGGAAAAGAATTAGAGCAGTCGATTGCGGATGTAGTGGCACATGAGATGAAAGAATGGGCGATTGAAAAAGGTGCAACGCATTATTCACATTGGTTTCAGCCTCTTACCGGGGCAACTGCGGAAAAACATGATTCCTTTATTTCAGCGCCAAAGTCAGATGGAAAGGTGTTGATGGAGTTCTCAGGGAAAGAGCTTGTCAAGGGAGAACCTGATGCGTCGTCATTCCCGTCAGGAGGACTTAGAGCCACATTCGAGGCGAGAGGATATACGGCATGGGATTGTACGTCTCCGGCATTTATCAAAAAAGATGCAACCGGAACGGGAGCGATTCTTTACATACCGACAGCATTTTGTTCGTATACAGGAGAAGCCTTGGACCAAAAGACACCATTACTTCGATCTATGGAGGCGATTAACAAACAGGCGCTCAGACTTCTTCGCCTGTTTGGAAACACAACTTCTCAGAGAGTGACACCGTCAGTAGGAGCGGAGCAGGAATACTTTTTAGTTGACCGGGAAAAATATCTGAAACGGAAAGATCTTATTTTTACGGGAAGAACGTTATTTGGCGCAATGCCGCCAAAGGGACAGGAACTGGACGATCATTATTTCGGGGCAATTCGTGAGCGTATTGCACTCTTTATGAAGGATGTCAATGAGGAACTTTGGAAATTAGGAGTGTCCGCAAAGACACAACATAATGAGGTTGCACCGGCGCAGCACGAGCTGGCACCAATTTATGCACAGTGTAATGTGGCAGTTGACCACAATCAGCTTGTGATGGAGACATTAAAGCAGGTTGCATACCGTCATGGGCTGCACTGCTTATTGCATGAAAAACCATTTGCGGGGGTGAACGGTTCAGGAAAGCATAACAACTGGTCTCTGACGACTGACGATGGAATTAATCTTTTAGATCCGGGAAAAACACCACATGAGAATATTCAGTTTTTGCTTGTTCTGACATGTATTTTACGTGCGGTAGACAGACATGCCGAGTTATTGAGAGAATCTGCTGCGGATGTGGGAAATGACCACAGACTGGGAGCCAACGAGGCACCGCCGGCCATCATTTCCGTATTCCTTGGCGAGCAGCTGGAGGACGTTGTTGAGCAGCTGATCAGCACTGGAAATGCAACCAAGAGTAAAAAAGAGGGCGTTCTGGAGACTGGTGTTAAGACGCTTCCGGATCTCAAGAAAGACGCTACCGACCGTAACAGAACCTCACCGTTCGCCTTCACCGGAAACAAATTCGAGTTCCGTATGGTTGGTTCCCGTGACTCCGTTGCAGCTCCGAACATTGTACTGAACACCATCGTTGCAGAAGCATTCCGCGATGCATGCGATGTACTGGAAGGCGCTGAAAACTTCGAGGACGCTGTCCATGATCTGATCAAGAAGAACTTAAGTGAGCATCAGAGAATCATCTTCAATGGCGACGGATATGCAGATGAGTGGTTAGCTGAGGCAGAGAGAAGAGGACTTCCGAACATCAAATCCATGGTGTACGCAATCCCGGCACTGACCACTGATACCGCAATCAAACTGTTCGGCGATTTCAAAGTATTCACCGAGGCAGAGCTGGTATCCCGTGCAGAAGTTAAATTCGAGAACTATGCAAAGACCATCAACATCGAAGCAAAGACCATGATCGACATGGCAAGCAAACAGATCATCCCGGCAGTCATCAAATATGCGACTTCCCTGGCTGGATCTATCAACACCATCACCGCAGCAGGTGTTACGGCAGTTGGTGTACAGAAGAATCTGCTGAACGAGACAAGTGCACTGCTTGAGGAAACCCAGAAAGCACTCGATGAGCTGATCGCAATCGAGAATGCAGGATGCGAGATGGAAGACGGCGAAGCAAAAGCAAAATACTACTACGAGAAAGTTACTCCGGCTATGGAGGCACTCCGTGCACCGGTTGACAAACTGGAGATGATCGTAGACAAAGAGATGTGGCCGATGCCGTCCTACGGCGATCTGATGTTTGAGGTTTAATCCGCAGACGGTCTGATAAATTGTAAAAATTCTGTGAAAACAGGGCAGAAAAAGAGGCTGTTTTTGACAACAGCCTCTTTTTTTAGTATAATAGAGATTAGCTGTTGCCAGAAGAAAAGGGTGGACAGCGCTGCCGGAAGAAACGGCAGGAAAACATGGAGGAAACGCTTCTGGATTTCGAAGGAAAACAGAAGTATACAGAACAATGAATGCAGAACTGGAAATTTTAGGTGTGAAGCTGAAACATTACCGCGTCGATGCGGCAATGGAGATTGCAGAGGAATACCTCTCGAACGATAAGCTGAACACCATCGGGATTGTTACGATGCAGATGCTGATGCAGGCGAGCAAGGAACCGACGTGGAAACAGTATATCGAAGATCTGGATCTGACGGTCATCGGGGAAACCGAGGTGCTGGAGGCAGCAGGAATCGACCCGGAGACGCCGTCCTATGAGGAAGTGGAGACGAACGAGTTCATCGCACGCTTTTTCTGGGGACTGATTCAGAAGAAAAGCCGGATTTTCGTACTGGGCGACACTGAGGAAGAACTGCAGACACTGCAGAAATATCTGACAGAAACGTATCCCGGCATTGAGATCGGAGGCGGTGCTATCGTCGAGACGCTGGAGGAATCCGCGTTTGACAGCCTGGTCAACGAGATCAACAGCCAGACGACGGACGTGATTGTGAGCGGCCTTGCAGGAACGCGGCAGGATCGTTTCGTTCTGGAAAACAGCAGCAAAATCAGCGCAAAAATCTGGCTGAGCCTTGGCGAGCATTCGACGTTGCAGAACGAGGCCGGTATAAAAACGAGCTGGTGGGGAACTCTGCTAAAGAAGAATACGTTCAAGCGGATGGTAACAAAATATAACAGCGAAAAGGACGGTTGAAGTTCATGAACTGGATACGGAACAAACAGCAGTGGAGAGATTATCTGCTGATTACGCTGGGAACCGCGGTCATGGCGGTTGCGACCAGCTCGATTTACGACCCGGCGGGGCTTGTTACCGGAGGATTTTCCGGTCTTGCAATCGTCATCAAACAACTGAGCCAGATGCTGTTCGGAAAAGGAGTTCCGCTCTGGGTGACGAACCTTGTGCTGAACATTCCGCTCTTTCTGTTCGGAATCCGTATGAGCCGCGATTTTCTGGTGAAAACCATCTTCGGAACCCTGATGAATACGTTCTGGATTGCCGTTCTCCCGGTGCTGCAGCTGGTGCCGGATGACAGGATGCTTTCCGCACTGTTCGGCGGCGTTCTGATGGGAGCAGGCATCGGCCTCGTCTTCATCGGAAACGGTACGACGGGCGGAACGGATATGATGGCGGCTCTGATCCAGAGAAAGCTGCGCCACTATTCCGTTGCACAGGTTATGCAGGTGCTTGATGGAATCATCGTCATCGCCGGTATTTTTGTCTTCGGTATCCACGCTTCGCTCTATGCGATCGTGGCAATCTACGTGACGACGAAAATGACGGATGCCCTGATGGAAGGTATGAATTATGCGAAATCCGCGTTTATCATTACCGCGCATCCGGAGCAGGTAGCCGATGAGCTCATGAAAGAACTCGACCGCGGCGCGTCCGGCATCCACATCAAGGGAATGTACACGGGCGAAGAGCGTATGATGGTATTCTGTGTTGTGGGCAAAAAACAGATCCCGCAGCTCAAACAGATCGTAGGAACGATCGATCCGGACGCGTTTGTCGTTGTGTCGGATGCAAGAGAGGTCTTAGGAGAGGGCTTCCAGACGGATTTCTCCTGACCTTTTTACGTAATTTGTGGTATAAATGTTGTGTTTTCTCTTCCTTTTTTGTCTATTTTGTATTAAAATAAGTATATCTGTGAGGTACTTTGCATCAGGCGCAGAACCATAGGGGTGTGGATATGCCTGGCAATGAAAGCGGGTGCAGCCGGAGACAAACTATAGGATGAAAGAGGGAAGAAAATATGATTTCAAATCAGATTTTACAGAGTACCATTGAGGGAATCAAAAATATTTCGCGTGTCGAACTCTGCGTGACTGATGTAGAAGGAAAGGTTCTGGTAACGACGTTTCCGGAGGTTGAGATCAGCCAGAATGATATTGTAACGTTTGCGCAGTCTCAGGCAGATTCCCAGACCATGAAAAATTATCAGTTTTTTAAAGTATACGATGAACACCAGCTGGAGTACATTCTGGTTGTAAAAGGCGGAAACGATGACATTCACCTGATCGGGAAAATGGTTACCTTCCAGATTCAGGGCCTCCTTACCGCCTACAAGGAGCGCTTCGATAAAGACAACTTTATCAAGAATCTGCTGCTTGACAATCTGCTGCTGGTCGACATCTACAACAGGGCGAAAAAGTTACATATTGAAGTGGAAGCACGCCGCCTTGTGTTTATTCTTGAGACAAATCCGGATAAAAACAGCGGGTCGCTGGAAAGCGTCAAAGGCCTGCTCGGTACCAAATCCGGTGACTTTATCACTGCCGTCGATGAGAAAAACATTATCATCGTCAAGGAACTTGCTCCAGGTGAGGATTATGCCCAGATGAACAAAGTGGCAGCCACCATTCTGGAAGCAGCAGGAAGAGATGAGGAGGGGAAAACCCACGTTGCTTACGGTACCATTGTCAAGGAGATCAAAGAAGTATCGCGTTCCTACAAAGAAGCCAGAATGGCGATGGACGTCGGAAAAATTTTCTCCGCTGAGAATGATATCTATGCATACAGCTCACTGGGCATCGGCCGTCTGATTTACCAGCTTCCGATCCCACTGTGCAAAATGTTCATCAAAGAAATTTTCGGCAACAAATCGCCGGATGACTTTGATGAGGAGACACTGACAACGATCAATAAATTCTTTGAAAATTCTCTGAATGTCTCGGAAACCTCGAGACAGCTTTATATACACCGAAATACCCTTGTCTATCGGCTGGATAAGCTGCAGAAGAGCACGGGACTCGATCTTAGAGTTTTTGAAGATGCGATCACATTCAAGATTGCGCTTATGGTTGTGCAGTACATGAAATACATGGAAACGCTCGATTATTAAGCGAGAACCCTTGAAGGAGGAATTGCATGATAACATTGGATAGTGTAAGTAAGAGTTACGCGAAAGGCCAGCCGGCCGTCAACAACGTATCCTTACACATCGAGAAGGGGGAATTCGTCTTTATCGTGGGAAACAGCGGTTCTGGAAAATCGACGCTGATCAAGCTCCTTTTGAAAGAACTCGAGCCCACATCCGGTACCATTAAGGTAAACGGACAGATCTTAAATAAAATGAAACGCTGGAGAGTGCCGAAATACCGCCGCGGTGTCGGCGTCGTATTCCAGGATTTCCGCCTTTTAAAAGACCGGAATGTCTATGAAAACGTAGCATTCGCACAGCGTGTCATCGAGAAACCGAACCGCGTCATCAAAAAGCGCGTGCCGGAAGTCCTGACGCTGGTCGGACTGGCAGAGAAGTACAAATCCTTCCCGAAGGAGCTTTCCGGAGGAGAGCAGCAGCGAGTTGCCGTGGCAAGAGCCATTGTCAACCGGCCTGACATCCTTCTTGCGGACGAGCCGACCGGAAACCTGGACCCGGGAAACTCCATGGAGATTATGAAACTCCTGGAGGAAATCAACAACAGAGGAACGACCGTTCTTGTGGTAACCCACAACCGTGAGATCGTCAACTCCATGAAAAAACGCGTTATTACCATGCGCAAAGGCGTGGTAGTCAGCGATGAGAAGGAGGGCGAGTACCATGAGGTTTAGTACACTGGGCTACAGCATCAAACAGGGTGTCAAAAACATCTGGAGAAACAAGATGTTCTCGCTGGCATCCATCGCAACCATGGGAGCCTGTATCTTTCTGTTCGGTATCTTCTTTGCGGTTGTCATCAACTTTAACTACATCGTAAAAAATGCCGAGACAGACGTATCCATGACCGTTTTCTTCAACGAAGATGCGGATCAGGCGACGATCGATGAGATCGGAACGGAGATCAAGGCCAAGACCGATGTGGTCAAGGAATGTAAGTATGTTTCCGCGGATGAGACGTGGGAAAACTTTGCAAAACAGTATTTCGAAGGAAAAGAGGAATACAAGGACGGCTTTAAGCCAAACGACAACCCGCTCGCAACTTCTGCTCACTACGAGGTTTACGTATACCAGGTAGAGACGCAGGATGCACTGGCTGAGTATATCCGCTCGCTGGACGGTGTCCGTGAGGTTAAACAGGCCGAGGGCGCAACAACAACGTTGACGACGATGAACCGTGTCATTGGCTACGTTTCCATCGCGATCATCCTGATTCTTCTTGCCGTATCTGTTTTCCTGATCAGCAATACCGTCACGATCGGTATTTCGGTCCGGAAAGAGGAGATCGGTATCATGAAGCTGATCGGTGCGACGAACCTGTTTGTAAGGGCTCCGTTCCTGATCGAGGGTATCCTGATCGGTCTTGTCGGAGCAGCGATTCCGCTGGGGCTGCTGTACGTTGTATACAACAGAGTCATCAGCTACGTTATGACGGAGTTCAGCGTACTGTCGAACTTTATGGCATTCATGCCGGTATCGGCCGTCTTCCGGATTCTGCTTCCAGTCGGACTCATTCTCGGTATGGGAATCGGTCTTGTCGGCAGTATCTTTACGATTCGAAAACACTTGAAAGTCTGATAGGATTAGACAATATAATGAAGTAAAAATAAGATCCCGGAATCCGTCAAAAGATTCCGGGATCTTTCGATTGGGAGGCATATTTTGGAAGAACTGATGAAGGAAGAAAAAGAGGGCGTAAAAGCGGCAGAGCAGGAAAAACCGAAAAAGCGCAGAAACAGAAAGAAAAACCGAAAAAATGAGATGCGGAAGAGCTACTTTGCGGGCATGATTTCGATGCTGGCGATTGTAATGATCGTGCTTGTCGGAACAACGTTTCTCTGGCCGGGAAGCAGTGCGGACCACCCCGGCGGCTTCTGGTCGTGGCGGAAGACGGCGGCGATCAAAGCGATGATCAGCCAGCTTTACGCGGGCGATGTGGATGACACAGAGCTGTCGGATGCGATGTATAAAGGGCTGATCAGCGGCCTCGGCGACAAGTATTCTACGTATTACACGAAAGAGGAATACGAAGCGATCAAGACAGCGCAGGAGGGCTACTATCAGGGTATCGGTGTTACGGTGACGCTGGACGGCGATAAGCTGCAGGTCACCGGCGTACAGGACGATACCCCGGCGGCAAAGGCGGGCATTCAGGCGGATGACCGCATTGTAAAGATTGACGGGCAGACACTCGAAGGCTTAAGCCTCAACGATGCGGTCGGTCTTCTGAAAAACAGCGAGAACGACACCGTGACGCTTTCCATCGAGCGGGAAGGCGAGGCGGATCTGATTGAAACGGAAGTCAAAAAAGAGAAGCTTGCGGCGATTGTGGCAGACGGTAAAATGCTGGACGACAAGATCGGCTATCTGGCCATCAGCGAGTTTACAGGGCTTACCTCCGAGCAGTTCCAGAAAGTATACCAGTCACTGCAGGATCAGGGCATGGAGCGCCTGATCATCGATCTGCGCGGCAATCCGGGCGGCCTCGTGACGGCAGTCTGCGACACCCTGCGCCAGATCCTGCCGGAGGGACTCATCGTGTATACCGAGGATAAAAATGGAAAACGGGAAGAGTATACCTGCGACGGCGATACCCCGATCTCGATTCCACTCGTCGTGCTGGTCAATGAAAATACGGCAAGTGCGGCAGAAATCTTCACGGGAGCAGTCAAAGATTACGGCATCGGAACGATTGTCGGAACGACGACATTCGGAAAAGGCATTGTCCAGAATACATTCCAGCTCTCGGACGGCAGCGTGGTGAAACTGACGATTGCCCATTATTACACGCCGCTCGGAAACGACATCCACAAGGTCGGCATTACGCCGGATGTCGAGGTGGAGCTGCCGGATGACGCGACGAGCGATGTGCAGCTCGAAAAAGCGTTGGAAGTTGTCAAAGGACTGGAAAGTGCGGAATAAAATAAGAATTTTCACAGAAAAGCAGGAAAAAGGTAGGAAAAAAAGCACGAACGTGTTATCTTAGTAGAGGAGCCGAAAACAGATCTTGGCAGGCTCTAAAAGAAAGTGAGGAAAGACAGATGAACTTTACAGAAAGAAGAAAACAGGTTTTTGATAAAATGGACCAGGATTCCGCACTGCTTTTGTTTTCTGGAATCGAGCTGCATGTCAGCGCAGACGAATATCTGCCGTTTGAAGCAAACCGCAACTTTTTCTATCTGACCGGCCTTCGCAGAGATCACATGATCCTGATGATGAAAAAGACCGCAAAAGAGGAGAAATCCATTCTGTTTATCGAGGAAGCGGATCTGAACCAGGAGAGATGGTTTGGAAGAAAAGTAACCGTATCCGAGGCACAGGAGATCACCGGAATCGATGACGTTCGTTTCCTGGATTCCTTTGAGGGCATGGTAAACCGTCTGATGGCACGCGAGGACATCGGAACCCTGTATTTCGACTGCTACCGCTATCAGGTCGAGGATCTGCCGGATTACAACATGGTAAAGGCAGAGGAGTTCGCAAAGAAATTTCCAGGCAGACCGATTAAAAACATTGCTCCTGTCATCGCAGCACTGCGGATGCAGAAAGATGAGGATGAGATCGCTCTCGTCCGCCAGGCAATCAAGATCACCGACGACGCGCTGAAATTCGTGATGAAGAATCTGAAACCGGGCTGCACCGAGTATCAGGCACAGGCTGATTTCGAGTACAAGATTTTCCACGAGGGAGCAGACGGAACCGCATTCCCGACGATCGCAGGAAGCGGTGCAAACGGAACGATGCTGCACTACGACACCAACCGTGACGTGTGCGAGGATGAGACCCTGCTTCTGATGGACCTCGGAGCAAAATTCCAGGGCTACTGCGCAGATATCACCAGAACGTATCCAGTCAACGGAAAATATACGGACCGTCAGAGACAGGTTTACGACGTTGTTCTGGCAGCAAACCGCGCCGTTGCAAAAGCAGCAAAACCGGGTATGACATTAAAAGAGCTCGACGATATCGCAAAGGATGTTCTCGGCGAGGGCTGTGTGAAACTTGGCCTGATCGAGAAGAAAGAGGATGTCGGAACCTATTACATGCACGGCGTTTCCCATCACCTCGGCATCGATGTACACGATGTGACCGCGGCATGGAACGACAAGCTGCGTCCAGGCGCTATCATCACCGATGAGCCGGGTCTTTATATTGACGAGTGGGAGATCGGAATCCGGATCGAGGATGATATCCTGATTACAGAGGACGGATGCGAGGTTCTTTCCGAGAATCTGATGCGTGATCCAGACCAGATTGAAGCCTTTATGCAGGAAAAAGAGGCGTAAGAAAAAACTACGGAGGATTTAGTTAGATGAAAATTGCAGTTACATACGATAACGGGAATATTTTCCAGCATTTTGGAAAAACAGAGAATTTTAAGGTTTACGAAGTAGAAGACAATCAGGTGGTTTCCAGCGAAGTGATCGGATCCAACGGAACCGGCCACGGCGCACTGGCAGGCCTTCTTTCCGAGCAGGGCGTGGATGTTCTGATCTGCGGCGGCATCGGCGGCGGTGCACAGGCTGCTCTTGCTGAGGCAGGCGTAGAGCTCTGCTCCGGAGCGGAGGGAGATGTGGATGCAGCGGTGGAAGCCCTGCAAATGCTCATCGCCCAAAAACGAGATATGGAGTAACACATGGCAACGAAAAAACAAAATACAGCATTTAACGTTCAAGTCGCTGATTTCATCCGTAACCACAAAAAGGCTGGGACAGCAACT
>ENA-OPVY01001482-OPVY01001482.1-human-gut-metagenome-genome-assembly--contig:-NODE-1482-length-11117-cov-2.399656_pt1 | contig 11117 bp, 6 predicted proteins | sample MGYA00241503_ERZ501998 | MGnify/ENA primary metagenome ERZ501998 (study PRJEB25962, sample SAMEA2042107) | human gut metagenome | biome: human gut; feature: human-associated habitat; material: faeces... | reverse complement strand
TTCAGTCGAACCTCATAATTTCGCTCTGCGGTATTAAAAAGCAGCTCCGTTTCAAACCCTCGGTACTTGCCGAGAGGAATAGGGTCGGGGCTGTTCATCTGCTTGCAGGCTTCAATGATTGCTTTACCGGCGTCGGCTTTTTCGGAATAAAAAACACCCTTAACCTCCATACCGACAAATCGGTCGTCCGTTGGTTTCGGGTGCTGTTTCGCAGTTTCTACATCTTGCTTCAAGCCTTCAATGCGGTTTTCCAAAGCTGTAATTCTCTGCGGATAATATTTGATTATCTTATCTTCCAAAGCGTATTTTTCAGATAGAAAGTTGGATTTTAAGAGCTTCAGCTTTTGGACTTGAATATCCAAATCCATCTTCTCCTTAATATACGGATTGCCGGTGGCAAGCATTTTAATCTCTGCATAGGACAGGGCGGTTTCATCAATATCCTCGGCAGAACGCACCGGGGATTTGCTCGTCATAATCTGCCCGATGAATTTTTGCTTATTCTCGATAAGCTGCCAACTGTACGAATCGAACGTACCTTCTGTTACATACCGGAATATTTTCACCTTGTCATTCATGTTGCCCTGCCTTAAAATCCGCCCTTCCTGCTGTTCAATGTCGGACGGACGCCAGGGCACATCGAGGTGGTGTAACGCAATCAACCTGTCCTGCACGTTGGTTCCGGCTCCCATTTTTGCGGTTGAGCCTAACAAAAAACGAACCTGCCCGCTTCTTACTTTTGCGAACAGCTCCGCTTTCCTTGTTTCCGTATTGGCGTTATGGATAAAAGCTATCTCCTGCTCCGGCACTCCCTTCGCCATGAGCTTATCCCTGATGTCCTCATATACGTTAAATGTCCCATCTCCCTTCGGTGTGGATAAATCGCAGAAGATAAGCTGCGCCGATTTCTGCTCTTTTGTATGCTCCCAAATCTCAAACGCCTTATCCACACAGGTTGTGGCTTTGGAGTTTTCTTCATCGGGAAGCATATCATTGATGAGCCGCTGGTCTAACGCTAACTTTCTTCCATCGTTGGTGATTTTCAGCATATTGTCCTCATAGGGCTTTACCATTTTATTGCGGATTTTGTCAGCCCGTTCGCCCAATTCCGCTACCATCTGTTTTTGTATTTCAGAGGGCTTTAGCTGGATGTTGGTCGGCTTGCCGCCCACAAGGGCAGGGACAGGTAATTTCAGCATATCTGCTGTTTGAATATCGGCGCATTCTTTGAACATTGCCATAAGTTCCGGCAGATTGAAAAAACGAGCAAATCGTGTTTTTGTGCGGTAGCCGGTTCCCTCCGGCGCAAGTTCGATGGCTGTGACGGTTTCGCCAAAGATGGCCGCCCAACTATCAAAGTTTGCAAGGCCGTTGCGTTCCAAGGTGTACTGCTGCAAATAGCGCTGCATGGTATATAGCTCGGTCATGCTGTTGGAAATGGGGGTGCCCGTGGCAAACGTTACGCCCCGCGCCCCGGTGATTTCATCAAGGTACTGGCACTTCATAAACAGGTCACTGGCCTTTTGGCTCTCGGTGGTGCTGATACCCGCGATGTTGTGCATCTTAGTAACGGTCATGAGGTTCTTGAAATTGTGTGCTTCATCGACCATGAGGGAGTCTGCGCCCAGTTCCTCAAAAGTCACCACATCATCCCGCTTCGGGGCGTCCAGCAAATTTGACAGCTTGGTTTTTAACTGCTTTTTCTTACTTTCCAACTGCTTGACGGTCAGACGGCTGTCGCTGTTGTCCATGCCCTCCAACTGCATCTCCAGATCGTTAATTTGCTTGCGGATAAACTCGGCTTTTCTGGCATCGGAAAGTGGAATCTTTTCAAACTGGCTGTGACCGATTACCACAATGTCATAGTTGCCGGTGGCGATTTTGGCACAAAACCGTTTACGGTTTGACTTTTCAAAATCGCGCTGCGTTGTCACCAAAATGTTTGCATTGGGGTATAGCTTCAGCGCTTCACTGGCAAATTGGCCTGTCAGATGATTTGGCACGGCGACAAGTGTTTTGCTGCATAATCCCAATCGCTTTTTCTCCATCGCGGCGGCGACCATCTCATAGGTTTTTCCTGCGCCGACAACGTGCGCCAGCAGTGTGTTGTGCCCGTACAAAATATGCGCAATGGCATTGCGCTGGTGGGGTCGCAGTGCGATTTCCGGGTTCATACCGAAAAACTGGATGTGGCTGCCGTCGTACTCACGGGGGCGGATGCAGTTGAACTTTTCATTGTACAGCGCCACCAAGCTTTCCCGGCGCTCACGGTCCTTGAAAATCCAGTCTTTAAAAGCATCTTCTATCATCCGCTGCTTGGCCTGTGCTTCTTCGGTGGCAGGACCATTGAGTTTATGCTGCTCCTTGCCGTTTTCGTCATAGATTGTATCGTAAATTTTGGTGGCCCGCAGGTTGAGTGCGTTCTCCAACAAATGATAGCCGTTGATACGTTTTGTGCCGTAGGTGTTCGTGACGCGGATATTATCGTTGCCCTGGCTCTTGTTGGAAATATACCAGTTATTCAGGTATTCATTGTAACGGACAGCTATTTTCTGTTCGCGGTAGGTTGACTGAAAAAGTTCATCGGCAAACCGCTTGATGATTTCCGGCCCGATCCATGTGACACCCAACCGAACCGTTATCTCGCCCGCCGTCAAGTCCTTGGGCTGCACCTGTTCCAACGCTTCTACATTGATGCGGAACGCCGGGTCTTGGTCGGCTGCAACATGAGCAACACGCAGCTTTTCGCGTACATTGCCGGATAAATACTCATCCGCCATAAGGTAAACAGGGCTGCCGTCCTCCTGTTTGCGGAAAGGCTCTACAAAAATAACGCCCGCCAGTTCCTTGGCAAGCGTTGCTTCATCTTTCCCGGTAAGGTGCATCATGTAGGGCATATCGACCTTGGCACGTTCCCCGATGCTCAGTGCCAGTGCATCCGATGCCGTGTCGGCGTGGTCGGGTATCTGTGCAGAGCGAATAGTTCTCTTGGTGAACATATCCGACTTGCTGATAAAGTTTCCTTTTTCATCGACATTTTCCAGTGAACACAGCAAATAGTAGCTGCTGTCATCCCGGAAAGACAACTCCGCGCTGCGGCTGTTGATTAGGCCGTGCTTGGCGCGGAAGGCATCATACTGGCGGTTAAGCTGGCCTTGCAGACGGTGGATTTCCTCGTCCGACAAGTCCTGCAACTGCGCATCGATCAGAGCGCGGGTGGTATCGCGCAGTTCCACCAGTTTGCGGATACGCTCGGCAGATGCTGCGTTGGGATTACATTCCCGCATGACTGCGCCTTCGCGGTAATAGATTTTATCGTCCTTTACCGTGTAGCTGAAATTACGCACAAAGGGATCGGCATCGATGTACTTGGTGTCCTCGCCGCTTTCTTCCTGCACAGAAATTTCGGCTTTTGTCAGCGTGGCGGTCAAGTGCTGCATAGCAGTGTCGATTTGCGTTTCCAGCAACGGCTTTCCGAAACGGTCCACCGCATCTGGGTCTATTGGCTGGCAGGTGGAAGTCGGGCCATACGGACCGGCGACTATCTCCATCTTGCCGCAAATCATTTCAGGGTGCTCCACAAAGTAGTGGTTCATAGTGATGCCGTTGGCATCTTCTGCAAGGTGCAGCCAAGGCTCGTCCTGCTGGCGCAGCGTATCGCGCTTTTGCAGAAATATTACATCGGTCATGATCTTTGTGCCGCTGCCCTTGAACGCATTGTTGGGCAAGCGCACCGCACCGATGAGGTCGCAGCGCTCGGCGATGTACTTGCGGGCGTGGTCATCCTTTTTGTCCAATGTGCCGCTGGAGGTGATGAACGCCATGATGCCGCCGGTGCGCAGCTTGTCGATGCTCTTGGCAAAGAAATAGTCGTGAATGGGAAAATGCAGCCGGTTATACTGCGGGTCATTGACTTGAAAATTACCGAAAGGGACATTGCCAATAACGCAGTCAAAATAGTTGTCGGGGAGAAGCGCATTTTCATAGCCGGTCACTTGGATATTGGCCTTTTGATACAACTGCTTGGAGATGCGGCCTGTGATGCTGTCCAATTCTACGCCGTAGAATTTGGCATCACTGCTGCCAAAATGTCCGTGTGCGAGAAATGCGCCTGTGCCCATGCTGGGTTCTAGGATTTTGCCGCCCTTTACGCCGAAGCGCTCCAGTGCACGGTAGATGGGGTGGATAACGGTGGCGGGGGTATAAAACGCCGTCAGGGTGCTGCTGCGGGCAGCTTCATACTCAGATTCAGACAATGCTGCTTTCAGCTGGCTGTACTCGTTCGACCATGCACTTTTGTTCGGGTCGAACGCATCCGAAAGCCCGCCCCAGCCCGTGTACTGTGCTAAAATTCTCTGTTCATCCTCAAAAGCAGGGCTGCCGCCGTTCGCTACGCGCTGCTCAATTTCTTTCAGCTTTTGGATGGCGGCAATGTTGGCTGCAAACTTTTCTCGCTGTGCTGTCGGCAGGTTATCCAGATAAGGGGCTTCATAGGTAATGGGTTCGCGGTGGTAAGGTTCATCTTCTGCCGAAAGCCGTTCTGCGTCCACCATAACCTGCGCCACAAAGGGGCTGGGTTCTTCGATGACTTCGCCCACGATGGGTTCGGCAGTTTCTTCCGGCTGCTCTTGGCGGCTTGGAACTTCCGGGGCGGATAGTGCTGCATTTTTGGGGTTGGCCGCAAGCAGCCGCGCAAATTCTTCATGGCTGACGGCACGGCCTACCAGCGGGAAACTTTCATCCCGCAGATGAATGTTTTCTCTGCCGATTTCCTCGACGGTAAAGGGTCTGGCATCTTCCAGATAAACCGTACTGCCGATAGTTACAGGTGATTTTTCGACTTTTCTTGTAGTCGGATGATGCTTTTCAAACTCTGCTTCGGCGGTATTGATAAAATCCGAGAAAGCGCTGTTTTCAATACCCTGCGCGGCAAGCTCGTGGTTATCTTGGAAGTAGTCGATATGGACAATGTTACCGTCAACCTCATAGCGGATTTCGTTCCGCAGAAGATTGGCATACACTTGGATTTCGTGCTCATCGTCCTCGGTGGTAGAGTAAGCAAACTCCACGCGGGTCAAGTCGGAGAAATTCGGCTCGTTTCATTCTCACAGAAATCCGTGATGGCGTGTTTTGCATGATCGAGGGCGGCATCGTTCGCTGCGCGGGCGGCTTGCTGTTCTGCTGCCCATGCCTGATAGGGGGCTTTTTCGGCATCGGTCAGATACTGGTCGTTGTAAACCAAAAGCCGCAGGCGTTGGGCAACCTCTTTCCACTTCAAAACGCGGCGATACTCGCCGTCCTCTGTACGTCGGGTGATTTCAAGATTTTTGCCCATGTGGTCAAGATAGCCATGCCCACCATCACGGAAGATCCATGTGCCGCCGATGCCGTATTCTTTTTTCAGCCAGCGGGCTTGATCTTCCTCGATAGGAAGTACCTGTGCAGAGAGATATTGCTGAATGCGAAATTTGCTATCTTCAAACCCGCCGCCTTTGCACAGTGCATCGGTAATGTCCTGCTCGGAAATGTACTTGCCGGATGCGTCAATGATGGGCTTGTTCCACTTTTTGGCTTCTGCCGCAAGGTCGATATTTTTTACTTGCTGCTCATGGCGCGGCAGCCCTGCCACTTCAGAATCTTCGGGGGTAAGGGTAAGCTGCTCCATCTGCTGCTGCACGGGTGTAGCCTTGATGGGAACCATCAGACGCCCTTGCTCAATGAGGTCAGCAATCTTTGCGGCAACAGCATCCCATGTCAGATTGACCTGCGCTGTTTTGGTAAGATAGTTGCCCTCCCAAAGTTCAAGGTACATATCATGCCGGATAAAACCCACGGTATGGTCATCCACGAACAAATATGTATAAATTTGCTTGTAACAGTGCTTGCAAAAGGCGCTGCGCTCGGCAAGGTCGGGATGCTCATTGAAATATTCCAGAATAGCCGCATTGTCGGCACGGCTGGAGGATTCTTTCGCCAGTAAGCCTAGAATCAGTTCATCGCTCAGCGGCGGCAAATCAGAAATGGGTACAGAAAAAGCGGAGGGCGTGGTATCGCTCTCCGCTTGGGGTTCTTGTGTTACAGGCTGTAAATCTGCTGCATCGCCAGTTCCTCGGCTTGGCTCTGCAAGGCGTTCATCCACTGCGTCCAGCCCATAGGGTCGGTCTGCCGGTTCGGGGCGGTGCTCTGCTGCATCAGCGTCTGCATCGTCTGCTCGATTTGCCGGTGTACTGCGTTGTCCATCTCCGCCAGATGCGGGTACAGCGTTCCCTCCAGCAGCATCTCGTCGAACACCATCGGCGCGTTCTCTCGCAGAAAATTCCGCCGCAGGCTGCCGTACTTGCCGATTTCCGGCATCGGCGGCTCGTTCAGCGTCAGCGCCGGGATTTGGTAGCCGTTCACCATCATGTACTCCATTGTTGACCTCCTTGGTGTTATTGGTTTCTTCCTGTTTGTCACCATAATAGCGGACTTTTTCGGCGCGTGCAACACTGTCGATTTCTCTCGTGATGCTGCCGATCTGCTGCATGAGAGGCCGTGCCGCCTGTTGGCAAGCGCTGCCCAAACACAGAGTGATGCGGTTTGTATCAAACTGGTTCACGGACTCAAGGGCAGACAGGTCCAGCCGCGCAGTATCCACGCCGCACCGCAGCGCGGCCATATACAGACAGCTTTGGGTGATAAGCTGTAAAAATAGCTGCCGCTGTTCGTCCGGCTTGGCCCACTGTAAGCTGCTGCCGTCTATCGCTTTTCCAAGTGCGGTTGTGAACATGGCGCTGCGCTGGGCAACGCAGGATGTGGAGAGCATGAGGAGGGCGCTCTGGATGCTGTCGGCGTGATTATCCGCTACGATTTTATCCCAAACGGGCCGCCAGTTCTGGTCTGTAATGACCCACGGCAGCGCTTCGGGAATCTCTGCGCGGGGGATGGTATCGGAAATGTCAAACAGATACCGCGGCCGGGAAGAATTTGCCCGCGTGTCAAATACCGCGATACCGTGCGCGCCGCGCTTGACCCAGCGACCCGCATTATTATTCCAGTAGGCTATGTCGGCCACGGCTGTGGCGGTGGGGCTTTGCTCGTGAATCAAAAGCTGGTTCGGGAAACTATAATTATAAGCAATGGCCGCTGTCCGCAAAAATGCTTTCCAACGGTCACTGCTTTCCGTGACGGCTTGCAGTTGCTTTTTGGCAAGCGCACGAATATTTTCATATTTTGCCATTTGCTACTCCTCATCGTTCATAAGGTTCCGGTTCAGCTTGTTTCAAATTCTCTAACTCCGGCAATAGATAATCAACCTGACGATAACCATATTCATCTACATAGAAAGCCTGTGTTTCGCTCCTGTTGTGGATCACAATAATATCGCTGATAGAAACAGAACGCATCTTTTGAGCATTGGGACGGTTGCTTTGGTTATGCGCTATATAAATATCTTCAGGCTCATCCCAGCGTTCCATCTGTCCACTATAAACGAGTTTATAATCCGCAGCCTTCATACGGGTTTTCGCATAAGCATAGTTTCTGAAAACGAAATTACGCTTATTGGTTTGGTAAATCTCATAAGGGTAAGTCCGTCTCTTTTCTTTACGAAAGCCGCCCGGCCAATAGATGTCCCGCGGCAATTCCAATGGCTTGTCCAACTTATCCGGGAACACAACCGGGGTAATCGGCATACCAACCTCAGCTGCTTCCAAGATTTCCTTTCTAAATTTGTCTACATCCGTAAAGGGAGTAACATATCCGATTATTTTTCCATCATCACTAAGATATTCGATATAGCCAATGATATTATCTTCTTTCTCGCGCATTATCGTTCCAACCTTTCCCAAAATGACAATTTGTTTCCGTAGCGTTCGTCTTGGGGTCGCACCTTAGCAGCGGGCAGTTCGTCGCTTGCCATATCCGCGACTTGCGGGAGAAAAAGTAGTCGGCTGTACCGGTCTGCCTGATCCTTGGATAGCCCTATGACCTTATCGCCATTTAGTCCGCAAACGAGAAAGCGTCCGCGCACAGTCACGCCCTCGTCATTGACCTGTCTGTTATATTTCAGTCGGCTTTGGGCTTTGCTGCATATTAGCCCGATTCGCGGTGTGCCAAACGGTTTTAGGATTTGGCTCTCGCCTTCAATAACTTCGGAAGTAGCCGCCATCGCGCTGGGAAAACCCGCTTGATAAGGGCAGTAGCCGGGTTCAATAACTAATAATCTCGTCATCGGTGTCCCCCCTCATCTGCTGCCGTGCTGGTGGGCACGGGCATAGTTTTCCAGCAGTTTTACGATAACCTGCTGCATCTGGTCGCTTGTAAAGCCTTTCGGAAAGTATCGTTCAACTTTTGCAATGGGAATCACAAGCTGCGGGTCACGCGGCTTTACACTTGGCGGTTTGGCGGCCATAATATGCTGGATTTTTTCTGGTGTCAGTACGCTTTCCTTGCTGGCTTCTTTGAGCTTTTGCGCCTGTGACAGCGATGGTGTGCAACCTTCGGATTCCATGTAAGAGAGGAAGTCCTCTTGTTCTTCGGGGGTAAGGTAGCTAAGTTCTACGGCGGGAGTGGTTTTTAGCTTGCCATCATCCACCATTTTCATAAGTTCGGGGGTGAGTTTGTTCAGACGGATAAAGCGCTGGACTTGCCGCCCGCTTTCGCCGCTTGCTTGACCGACTAAATCGGCGCTTTCAAAATCCCCGACAACTTGTCGGGAATTTTCTTTTGACGGTCTACCAGCTTTTCTACGAATAGCTTCCAACTTCATTTCATAGGCTTTCGCCTTTTCACTCGGTAGAATATGCTCCCGCTGACAGTTGCTATCTACCATCAAAATGATAGCAGTATCATCGTCAATATCCCGCACAATGCAGGGCATGGTCTCCACGCCCGCCCGCTGGCTGGCATGACAGCGGCGGTGGCCCGCTACAATTTCATACCCACCATCTTTCCGAGGGCGGACAATGGCAGGGGTCATAACGCCGTATTCTTTTATACTGTCCACCATTTTGTCCATTTCGTCATCGTCACGGACTTGAAAAGGGTGATTCCGAAAGGGATGCAGTTCCGTCAGCGGCAAAATTTGGATTTTCTCTAATTTTGCGTCCTGCCGTTCCTGCTCACTCGAAAAGAGATTATCGAGTGAGGGCAGATTGATGTTGCTGCCGTACTCTCTCATTTTCCGTCACCTCCTTGGCAAGCGCTTTATATGCCATACTGGCTGGTCCGTTGGCATCGTAGGTCAGCACGCTATGTGTACTGGCAGCGCTTTCTGCTGTGCGCGTACTGACCGGGATTTCTGCACGGTAAATTTTCAGCGCGTGACCGTAGGCGCTACGCAGGGCAGCACACACATCTTTGGAAAGGTTTGTCCGCTTGTCCACCATCGTCAGCACAATGCCGTCAATATCCAGCCGAGGATTGATACGGCGCTTTACTTGGTTGACGGATTTGAACAGGGACACCAGACCTTTGAGGGCGAAATGCTGTGCCTGCACAGGAATCAGCACTCGATCCGCCGCAACAAGCGATGCCACGGTGATGATGCCCAGCGAGGGCATACAGTCGATCAAGCAGTAGTCATATTTATCCTTAAACGGCTCCAATGCCTGTTCCATGATTTTTTCGTGCGCCATAACATTTACAAGGCTCACTTCCATATCAGACAGACCAATGTCGGAGGGAATGAAATCTACCTTTTCTTCATGGTGAATTACCACTTCTGGCGGCTTTTCGTCCTTGATAACAGATTCCATTAGGTCGCTGATTGTTGCGCCGTTTTCGGTGCCCGCATAGCCGAGATAGCTGCTCAAATCACCCTGCGGGTCGGCGTCCACCAACAGCACCTTGTAGCCCATAGCCGCAAGTGCTGTGCCAAGATTTACGGTGGTGGTCGTTTTACCCACGCCGCCTTTTTGGTTTGCAACTGCAATAGTTTTCATGTTCCTCTCCTTTACCGTTCCATGCTGATAAGTCTACGAGCCGCCAGCAGATAGTCGTTATAGTCCTTGCCGATGGCCGGAGGTGTGTCCTGCACGATATATCCCCGTTCTGTCAGCCTTTTTGCCACAATTTTTGTAAAGTTCCTGCCGGGTTCATCACGGTCAAAGCAAAGTGCCACGCGCTTAACTTCGGGATGCTGCTGTAAAAAGTAGTCAATCGGCTGGTGGTTCAGCCCACCCAGCGCCAAGTAGTGGACGCTGCGCCACGGTGCATCATGCTTGTACTGCCGCAACGTCGCGCCGGACATAGCATCAATAGGGGCTTCGTAGATTTCTACGGTATCACAGGTTTCAATCTCGGCAGGAATCAGAAAGCCATACTGTTTTTGGCTGCCCGCGACATCTCCGCGAAAGCTGCCTTGACAGCCGCGCTGAAAAGCAGAGCGCGGTACGCCGTTTTCATCTTTGCCCACAAAAACGCAGTTGCGGTAGTTGCCGCGCGTAGTTTGGTATAGGATTCCACTACCCACACAGTAGCGCAGCACTTTCGGGCTGATGCCACGGTGCATCAGATAGGCCGTTGCAGCTTCGGTGTTTCGATCTGCGGTGGGTAACTCAAACGGGCGGGTCGTGTGCTGCTGGGGAGAAGAAGCCTTAGCCGTCTGAATAGAAACAGGCGCGGGAGCCATTGCACTCAACAACCGTACCGCCGAGACAAAGTCCATGCCCTCAACCTTTACCAGATAGTCGAGTGCATTGTTGCCACCCTTGCTCTGCGAAAACCAGTGAAACAGCCCATTTGCGGGCGTGATAACAAGGCTGCTGTGCGTCTTGGTGCAATACTCCTTGTCCGTTTTGCGAACCAGTTCGCCGGGGTGATAGGTTTCGAGATACTGCACTACGCTGATTTGCCGCGCAGCCTCGATGTTCTTTTGATATTTGCCCATGATGACCTCCGATTTTTGAAATTAAAAAAGCACCTTGCCTGTGGACAGGTAAGATGCTTATAAGAGCCGATATTCTCTTTTTCAGTTGGCTGTTTCTTCAGCCAGCTGGAGAGGGGGTGTGGGGGAGAGGAACGCGCCGCGATCCCATTCCTATAAAAAGATATAGTTTCCCCTTGGATAGTTTTGACAGGCGTAACAAAGTGGCAGAATGACAGTTTTTGAATAATAGCGGGTCGCCAAACCGTTA
>ENA-OPVY01001474-OPVY01001474.1-human-gut-metagenome-genome-assembly--contig:-NODE-1474-length-11179-cov-3.490651_pt1 | contig 11179 bp, 12 predicted proteins | sample MGYA00241503_ERZ501998 | MGnify/ENA primary metagenome ERZ501998 (study PRJEB25962, sample SAMEA2042107) | human gut metagenome | biome: human gut; feature: human-associated habitat; material: faeces... | reverse complement strand
TGACCGGATGGAACTACAGGTTTCAGGAAGAGAATATGGAATGCTGGCGGAAGGAGATATTGGAAAACTCACTTTTCAAGGGACGAGATATCTGTCATTTGAGCGCGTGTGATTCAGGAGGTGATAACATGAAAAAACGATTTATAATGCTCGGGATTGTCTGCTTGTTTATGACCGGCTGCCAGACTGCTCAGAAGACGATACCGGAAATAACTACGATTGCCCCTGCAGATTCTGCACATGAAGAAACAGAGACAAATAAAGAAGAACGTGCAGAAGATGCATCGGTAGCAGTAAAGTCGCTGAAAATTGGAAGTTCAAAAGGAAATCCGGATGATCTATCATCCTTGTATCAAACCATACAGACTCACTCCGATCATAACCACTGCAAGTCCAACAAACACCGAATAAACCACCTTGCTCCCTCTGGATTCCGTATTTCTAATGCAAAACACAAGATAACAGATCCAGACAATATAAGCGACAAACAGCAGGCCGCTACTATAAAAAAACATAGCCAATAAGAACAGAGTATTAACCGCCTTCATGCCATTCTCAGAAAAAAGGATCTCTTTTATTTTTCTCATATGCGTCCCCTCCATTCTTCATCACTTTGATATTTTTCGGACAGCAGCTGAGCGTTGTGTGCTCCACCGCCTGTTTATGTTAAACCTATTGCCAGAATAAAGACAATAACAGCCTCTGCAATACACCATTTGTCTTTAGAAAATACTGTTTTGTCCTTTGGATATATCTGATTTAATTTGTATAAGCGAAAAATACCGGCTATAAACCAGATTACTGCAAGTAAAACAATACGATCAGATAAAAAATCACCTTTGATAATCTCAAATGAGCATAAAATTCTTTTTAGATACAGGCAAGCCAAAATGCAGCACATTCCCAAAAGAAAAATCCGCCATGTTTTTACGGTTTTATTCATCGTAATGACCTCCTCCCCAAGAGCAGTGCATACTGCAGCGCTGAACCATTGCTGTGATCCTGTGCTTCTACTTAAATTATATGGTAATTCCTGTTTTTTTCAAGTCGAACCTCTGTGAGACTTGGCGCGTGATCCCGGTCAGTTTCAGGCAAGCTGGCATCCTTCCGGAGCATACATCCCGAACAGCCAGTCCTCCAGTGCATTCAGGTTATCATCGGAGTGCTCGATCTCCCTCGCGTACCGCCAGGAGAGCTCCTCCACATCCTGCATGGACAGCTTCTTCCCGTTTTCCAGCCACCGGACGATCAGAAATTCCTGAATCCACCGGACAGAAAACAGCGCCAACTCCAGCTTGGAGCAGACCATATCGTCATAGACTGCCCCGCAGAAATATATATAGACAAAGAACATTAAAAGCTGTTCGCCCAGATTTTCCCACTCTTCTTTATGACTGCTCAGCGCCCCATACATCCGGTGAAATTCCTCGCATATCTTAAAATATTCCTCTTTGCTTCCCTGATACAGCCACTTTTCCGCTCCGTCAAGCACCTGATCCCACTCCGGGCGCAGACGTTCCAGGCCATAAAGCACCTGAAGTTCTTCCTTCTGCCACTCCCACTGATGAAAAGATGCCGCATCCACGCCCTTTTCTGAGAGACTTTCCGATATAAACTCCCGCAAGGTTCCCTCCCTGTGATGGCGTTCGCATTCCTGAAGCAGATCATCGATCTCAAACTCTCTTCCTTCCTCCATACAGATCTGGTATCTCTCCGCCAGCTGCTCGCACGCTGCCATACGCAGTGTCAGCGGCAGATTTCGATCCTGTAAAACAGAGAAAAGAACATCTCTGGTGTCTTCCAGCCTCGAAAACATCATGAAATCAAACTCGTCAAAATCATCCTCCTCGTCCGTCTCCTCCTCAAGAAACCGGACCGGCTCCTTGCAGGAAAGAATGATCTTCGCCGCCTCCGGGCAGGAAAGGGACAGGGATAATTCCCTAAGTCCCTCAAATTCCTCCGTGTGTCTCGGATAAAGGCGGCAGGTATCGCAGAGCGCCTCCGGTCCCAGTGCCTTATAGAGATCACACAGATTCTCATCATTCAAAAACGCGCACCGCCGGTCATTCTGACAGAAGCACTCCTCTTCCCAGTTGACCGACCCATGCAGGCGTTTTCCAAACTCCCCCTGCACGTTTTTATACTTCTCCAGAGAAGCATCATCGATCATGATCTGCCATCCCGCACAGCAGGTATCCGGGCAGTTTCCGGCCGTACAGACAAATTTATCGTAAAAATGTGGTTTTAAATATCGCATCGTTTATTTTCCTTTCTGAATCACATAACTCTCCAACTGCAGCTTTTTCTTCAGACATATATCTGCGTTTTCCGTTAATGACATCCCCTGTAATAATCATCTGGATCCCCGTACTTCAGAACAGCTTCCTGCTCCTCCTCATCACTCAGACTTCTCATAAACAGCCAACAGTATATAGAGCCATTTTTCTGTATCTTCATGCTGCCCCTCAATGAAATCTAAATTCTTCCGCTACCATAATATCATAAAAAACAGGTGTAATGCAAAATTTTCACATTTCTACATTACACCCGCCATTCCACTACCAACACTGTATACTTTGTTCACAGTTCAGAATACGAAGCCATACACGTAAACATACAGCACTTTTTAACTACAGCGCCGTCCCTCTCTTCGGCACAAACATCCCGGACATGTCTGTCTGTTCCAGTTTCAAAAGCCCGATCTTCTTCTCAATTCCGCCCGCATACCCGGTGAGACTACCGTTCGTTCCGACCACCCGGTGGCATGGAATCAGGATTGAGATCGGATTGTGGCCGACCGCGCCTCCGACGGCCTGAGCGGACATGTGCTTTTTTCCTGTCATCTCAGCAATTTTTTTGCCGATTTCTCCGTAAGTCATCGTCTTCCCGTATGGGATCGTAAGCAGGAGCTTCCAGACCTCTTTCCGGAATTCTGATCCGTCCGGCGCCAGCGGCGGAAGAAACTTCGGATCTTTTCCTGCGAAATAAAGATCCAGCCACTCTCTCGTCCTCTTCAAGACAGGAGTTTCCTTCTCCTCTGTCCCGTTCTCTTTTAACCCGGAAGCAAAATACTTCTGCCCCTCAAACCAGACTCCCTTTAATCCATCTTTATCCGCCGCCAGATAAAGGATTCCAAGCGGTGAATCATAATGCGATACAAAGATCATATTCTGTTTCTCCTTAAATTTATCATATCTGCCAGCTATTTTGTGTCTTCTTTATCATGCTCTCTTTCCAAGCCACACAGCCACCCCGAAATGCACCAGACAGACCGCTGCTCCCAATACAAACACCCACTCCGGACCGACAAACTTCCAGACAGCGCCTAAAAGCCCGGAGACCGTCACGGCCAGCACATGATCCACACTGAGCCCAAACGACAGGTTCTCCATCACGTCCGCCGGAGAGTCGCTGAGTTTTTTCATTAACATCACATGGACCGCGTTAAAATGATCTGCGATCATAATAAAAATATATGCCGTGAACGCAAAGATCTGCTCCACTCTCCCCGTAAACACACCTGACGTGATCCCATGGACTGCCCAGGCCGCATACAGAAAGATCGCCCCGATCGTCACACTCTCCAGAACAAGTCCCTTTTTCACACCATACCGGTCAAGAAATTTTCCGATCTGCGGAGCAATCATACTGCTGCCAAAATGCGCCGCGATTCCAAGAAGCGCCACCGTATCTGCCCCCATCGCAAGGAGCTCGATAATGATCCACGGTGCAAACACCAGACGCATCCGTTTCTGAAAACCATAAACTCCCGTAACGATATAATAAGGAATGTATTTCTTCTTAAGCGGCAGTCCTTTTTTCTTCTCATCATGCTTCCGCACATCAAGGGCCGGAACCTCTCTTCTCAGTCTCCACAGGAAGAATAACGCCGCCGCAACGACTACAAGTGACACGCAGAACGACGGAACGATCGATCTGTCCGCCCGGAACCAGAACGCCCCGTACCGGAACCCGATAAATACAAGTAATGATGCCGCCATGGACCCCATCGTCGCATATCCCCGGTATTTTCCGAGAAACGTTCCCGTCTTCCCCTCATCCGCGAGATCCATCGCGATCGCATCCCGGACCGGCATGACAATATGATCCCCGAGAGAATAGGTAAACACAAACAGCTGCATTAAGAGATATCCCGGAGATAAAAATCCAAGGACAAACATTCCCACCGCGTACAGGCAGAAACTGATCATCGCTAACGTCAGATTTCCACATCCCGACAGCGCCGTGATCACAAACACTCCCACAACTCCCGGCAGCTCCCTCGGGATCTCCAAAAGCCCTCTCTGCACCGAGTCCACCTGATACACGCCCTTAAAATAGTTCGAGATAATACTGCCGCCAAATCCGTTCGCAAACGTAAATAACACGAAAGCGATCAAAAACAGCCGCCTTGCCCGCTCCTTCTTCATCTGTTCTGTCATACCCTTCCTCCCATTCAATCTCGTCAATATCCAGCACAAGACTGCCGCTGGACGCGGATGCCTGATTTTCAAAACCGAAACAGTACAGTTTCCTCCATCCAGACATCTCTTTTTTCTTCGAAAAAACGTTATCTAACCTCAATTATAATACATATCTTTCATATGAACAAGCGTTCTTTTCCACAGTAACAACTATATACATCATCCAGATCTATACCTAAATCTTCAATCCCCAGCGCAGGTCAGCCTCCGGAACCGGGTGCCTGATTTACAGGCCTGGCTTCCTCTTGGCTCGCAGGAAAATGCGTTGGAGGAAATGGGGCGCTTGTCTGAGCGAAGCGAGTTGCGTCCCATTTTCTCCGCCCTTAGCATTTTTCTGCAAGCATAGAGGAACCGCCTGGAAATCGACAGCACCAGGAGCCGGAAGCTGACCTGCGCGTACTTCCGCCAAGTTGACTCAACCTCTCTTTTCCTGACTCAAACCAACAAAAATACCGGAACAGCAGTCTCCCTGCCATCCCGGTATTTCTCAATTCCTATAAGATTTCCCCAGAAACCTACTCCCCGAGGTCCACCATCACATCAGAAACCTCAACCTTCTGATCGATCAGTCCACTCTCAAGCATCCAGTCGATGTTCTCCTTCCAGCATTCCTCCGTCTGTGTCAGGAACGGGACATCCTCCGTCTCCATAAGCGGCAGCAGAGTCTCACAGGATTTCTCCTCAACGCTCTGTGTCAGCGGGAAATTCTCCTCATTCTGGTTGTTCATGAGGATCGCGAGGCAGCCGTCCGGATCCTTCTTAAAGTCCTCAAAGCCCTTTGCAGATGCACGTAAAAAGCCCTTTAAGACCTCCGGCTCACTCTCGATCATCTCATTATTTGCGAGGAACACTTCCTCATAATAATTCGGAATGCCATATCCGTTTGCCATGAAATAATTGACATCAAAGCCCTCTTCCTCCAGCTGCGGAACCTCATGGTTCACAAGGCAGCCGATGGTGGCATCCACGTTGCCGGTAGTCATGGAGCTCATCAGGTCAAATCCAACGTCGATCAGATTTACATCTGACGCATCCGCGCCCACATACTCCATCATGGTCTTCACAATAGACTCACTGAGAGCTGTTCCGCCGTATCCAACTGTCTTTCCGACAAGATCGGACGGGCTTGTAATGTTCTTATCCTTTAAAGAAAGTACAATGCTCAACGGAGACTGCACGATCGCGCCGATGGACTTGATCTTCGTTCCCTGATTTGCAACCGCCTGGATCACATCCTGCTGATAATACATTCCGATCTCCGCCTTGCCGGCAGCGACAAGAGCCAGAGCATCATTCGCGTTTGCCGGGAAGCGGACCTTCACATCAAGTCCCTCTTCCGCATAATATCCGCGCTCGATGGCGGTATAAATAAAGGTGTGGATCGCGTTCGGATACCAGTCCAATACCACGTTGACCTCACGGAGATCCTTTTTCTCATCAGAAGCAGCCGCTGTCTCTGCCGCGCTGCTGTTGTCCGCTGAAGCGGCTGCCGTCGTCTCCGCTGTCTTTGTCTCACTCTTACCGCATCCTGCAAGTACTGTCATACTGAAAGCCGCAGCCATCACCGCTGCAGCGATTCTCATTCCTTTTTTCATGTCATTTCCTTTCGTTATCAAAATAATTTGTCCTGTTCTTTCACTGGTCAGCCAGAATTTCATGTTGTGTTTTCTACTCATTTCTCCAGTGAATGATCCGTTTTTCAAGCAGTGTGACCACCCAGACAGCCGCCATCGCTGCCACCGATAACAATAAGATCGGTGCGAACACTCCGGCTCCATCAAGCTGTGTCATCATCCTCCTGCTGAAGTATCCAAGTCCGCTCTGAGCTCCCAGCCATTCACCGATGGCCGCTCCGATGATCGATAACGGAACCGCCATCTTGATCGCTGAGAAAAAGCAGGGCAGGACAGCCGGAACCTTTAACTTCATAAAAATCTGGCGTTTATCCGCGCCAAAGGTAAACAAGAGCTCTTCCATCTCCGTCTTCACCGACTTAAATCCGTCGAATACCGTGATCGTGATCGGGAAAAATGTGATCAGCACCGTCACAAGCACCTTGCTCCAGATCGTATATCCGAACCAGAGTACAAAAAGCGGTGCCAGAGCTGTCGTCGGGATCGTCTGGGACGCGATGATAAGCGGATAAAGTGCCTTTTCCGCTGTCTCGCTGGCATCCATCAGAACGGCCAGACCAAGGCCAAGAATAATGGAGATCAGAAGTCCGATCCCCACCACCGACATCGTTGCCGGAAGGTGTGCCTTAAATAACGGACCTCTAAGCTCCCAGAGCCGTACCACCACCTGGGTCGGTGACGGCAGGATATACGCCGCGTCGATTCCCATAGCCGCCGCCTGCCAGAAGATCAGCCGAGCTGCCACCAGAATTGCCGCCGGAAGATTCGTACTCAGAAAATTATGGGTCTGTCCGCGCGAAGCCCCGGAAGGAACCCGCGCATGATCCTTCTTCATCTTCTTACTCATGACGTCTCCTTCCTCAGCATACCGATCAGCTCCTCCTTCAAGGCCAGTATCTCCGGTTTCCGAAGCTCGTCCCTGGATCTCGGATATTCTGCCGGGACATCAATGGACCGCAGATGGGTGATCGGTGATTCCTCTACAACCAGGATCCGGCTGGACAAAAAGACCGCTTCCTCCACATCGTGCGTGATAAAAAGGACTGTCTTTTTCTCCCTCTCCCACTGCTCTAAAAGCCATTCCCGCATGGAGATCCTCGTCAGGTAATCGAGGGCTGAAAATGGCTCATCGAGGAGCAGAAGGTCGGAACCCGTGAGCACCGTTCTCGCAAACGCCGCTCTCTGACGCATGCCACCAGAAAGCTCCTTCGGCATTTTGTCACCCCAGTCCTTAAGACCAACCGATTCCAGCGCCGCGTCCGCTTTCTCTCTCATCTCCGTTTTCGAATATCCGCCCCGGATCTCCATCGGCAGCAGGAGATTCTCCCTCACGGTCCGCCATGGAAATAAAAGATCCTGCTGCGGCATGTATCCACAGTAGTTTCTCTTCTTCTCAATGGACTCTCCGTCCACCAGGATCTCGCCGGAAGCCGGCAGAAGAAGCTTATTCACAAGCCGGAAGATCGTACTCTTACCACAGCCGGAAGCGCCGATGACGGACACGAATTCCCCGTCCTGTACATCGAAGGAAAGGTGGTCAATGATGGAGAAATCTTCCACATCATATTGAAAGCTTACATTGTCAAATTTCAGCATCCTACTGCCTCATTTCCCATGCCATATCCCAGAATGCCGCCTCGTAGCGGGAGCATGCTGTAAAGATGTCCACGAGATGCTGTTTCCGCTTCTCGGAATAGTCCTCCGTCAGGCGGTTCATCAGGTCTGCCAGCACCTCATTGTCCTCGTGGTAGGAATCGGACGCATATCCGCTGACCCATTCCCCATAGAACTCATGCTTATCTGCAGCCGGATACTCCGCAAGGATCTTCTTCGCGATAAACTCATAGCTCAACGCGCAGGAAAGGATCGCCGCCATGACCTCCGCCTCTCCTTCCTCGTAAGCGACACGAAGCATATAAGAGGTATAGGACAGATTATCAAGAGCGACCGGTGTCTGCTCCGCCTCCTCCTTCGCGATTCCAAGTCTCGTCATGTACGCGCGGTGGATATCCATCTCACCGTCCAGGATCGAATGGGTATAACCCGCGAACAGGCGCATAGCGTCGAGGTTTTTCGCCTTCGCCGTGCCGATGGAAAATACCTTTGTATAGTCAAGAAGATACAGATAATCCTGTATCATATAATATTTAAATTTTTCATGATCCAGACTGCCGTCCGCGATTCCCTTTACAAAAGGCGTTTCGTTATAGCCGTCCCAGATCTCCTTTGTTGCCTCTAAAAGGCGTTCTGTCATCGTCATGCCTGTTCCTCCGCAAATCCTTTTCCGCGAAAATCAAATCCGTGATCCATCGGTCCGGATCCATGTCCGAGGTCCAGCATGGCTGCCAGCGCTCCGGAGATGTAAGCCTTTGCGCGTTCCACCGCCGTATCGAGGTCATAACCCATCGCCAGATTGGAGGCGATGGCGCTCGATAAGGTGCATCCGGTTCCGTGGGTGTTCGGGTTGTCGATACGCTTACCGTTGAACCAGCGGTAGCTGCCGTCGCGGTATAACAGGTCGTTAGCATCATTCAACTGATGACCGCCCTTACAGAGGACCGCGCAGTGATAGGTCTCACTGATCTGTTTTGCCGCCGCGATCATGTCCTCGGCGGACTTTACTTCCATCCCTGATAAAACCTCTGTCTCCGGGATATTCGGGGTCAGGACTGCCGCCATCGGAAACAGGTATTCTTTTAATGTGCCGATGGCATCGTCGCTGATCAGCTTTGATCCGCTTGTCGCCACCATGACCGGGTCCACAACGATATTTTCTGCTTTGTGTTCATGAAGCTTCTTTGCGATGGACTTGATCAGTCCCGCAGAAGAAACCATTCCGATCTTTACCGCGTCCGGACGAATGTCCGTAAATACGCTGTCGATCTCCTGTTCCAAGAATTCCGGTGTTACCTCGAAAATTCCCTGGACGCCGGTCGTGTTCTGGGCCGTCAGTGCTGTGATCGCGCTCATTCCGTATACTCCGTTTGCGATCATCGTCTTTAAATCGGCCTGGATGCCGGCGCCTCCGCTGGAATCGCTTCCAGCGATCGTTAATGCTGTCTTCATCATAAAAACTCCTTTCAGGCATCAATAACTTTTTATTAGGCGACGCAAGGTGGTGCCCCCAATGTGCCGCCGCGGAAATGTTTTCCGCTTGATCTATTCCAAAACCCAGAGGGAAAATTGCTGCTCTGTGAATTTAGAATTCATATTTTCAGGCAAGTAGTATTTTTCTTCTGGCTTATTGGCTTGTTTGAATGTAGTGTTTAAAAAATTATATTATAAGATTTCTCTTACCGCCTCTTTCAGTTCTCGTGTCGCCTTCTCAATATCCTCTGCCGCAAAGATCGCGCTGACGACTGCGACGCCATCCACACCGGTTCCCTTAAGGGGCTCCAGACGGTCCTTATTGATCCCGCCGATGGCGACTACCGGGATATCCACCGCCTGACAGATCGCAGAAAGCGCCTCCGGTGTCACCGCTGTTGCGTCCTTTTTTGTTCCTGTCGGATACATCGCTCCGACGCCGAGGTAATCCGCCCCGTGCTTTTTCGCGAGAAGCGCCTGCTCCACATTCTTACAGGAAACACCGATGATCTTATCCGGTCCCAGCTTTTCTCTCACTTTTCCCGCTTCCATATCGCTCTGTCCCACATGAACGCCGTCCGCGTCCACCTTGAGGGCGATATCCACGTTGTCGTTAATCACAAAGGGAACATGATATTCGGCACAGAGCTTTTTGATCTTCTTCGCCTCTTCTAAAAACATCTCCTCATCCAGCTCTTTTTCCCTGAGCTGAACAAAGGTTGCTCCGCCCTTTAAAGCCTTTTCCACCTGGCTCTCCAGAGTCTCACCGTTTAACCACGCGCGGTCTGTCACCGCGTAGAGCAGCATATCTTCCGGTCTGCAGTTCATATCTTCTACCTCCTACAATACATGAAACGCGCCTTGGCACATTCCCGCGCCTCGCGCGGCCGCTTGCGACGATCTACATCTTCGCACAAGTGCACAGCATTGGCCCGTCAATACCTTTTTGTAATAGGGAATTCCCCAGAATTCCTGTTATAACAAGTGAAAACACGCTTCGCGAGTTTCCCCTTGTTATCGCGACAGTCGCCAAGGTCTCGCGCAAGCGCGGACTTTGGCTCGTTGTTCGCGTAAAAAAAGGAGACACCCGCAGGTATCTCCACTTCTACTCTTTCTCTTCAGCAGCTTCCTACGTTGGCATGATCCAAATCAGGTATACGGGTCTTGGCGATGCAGCCAACTCTCAGCCTGATCCGTCAGGCTCCCCGGTCTGTTTATTTTCTTTTTTCTGACAAGATTTACTATATACTTTCCAAGCGGAAAAGTCAAGTTTGCACCTGGTTTCGTACATGATTTCGAGACTGCGGATTTTGCATGGATCCATCGATATTTTTCATGTATTCCGTGCAGCCTGCTTACAGCCTTGTGTTCCACGCCCATCGCTTTTTCCCGGCGGCCTTTCAGAAATTTCCTCTCTTGCCTTTTTCCATCTCCTGTGCTACAATCCAAATCGGTTAACGGAATGCAGCATGAGGGGGAGCGCCCTGGTGCTGCGGTCAATTCAATTACTTGATGACGAAGACCAGATTGCGAGGGAGCCCGTGTTCCGGGCTGAGAGGATCCCAGAAAGGATCGACCGTCCCATGCCGCGGATCCATGTCCGCGGCTTGTCAGCATTCTGCCTGAAAGTCATTTTTACGGCATGCTGCAGAAGGCATGCCTTTTTCTTTATCCGCCTGTTTCTTCCGGATTCATGGCAGCTGAATGCGTTCTATTTCTTATTCGGAACGATCACGCTCTCACAGTGTCCTGACCATTAGCGGATATTGAAACTATTTCACCGTATTTCCCGGTGTCCCATTCTTTCAGCAGAAAATATATTCTGCCCTGACGGGCTATGGAGGTATTATTATGAGAAAATTTGTTGTACCGGCTCTCTCCCTGGCACTCTGCCTCGGACTCACTGCAGGATGTTCTTCCAAAACGGACGCACCGGCTGCTTCCACAGGGGAGACCACAGCTGCCGGTGCGTCC
>ENA-OPVY01001470-OPVY01001470.1-human-gut-metagenome-genome-assembly--contig:-NODE-1470-length-11214-cov-3.440720_pt1 | contig 11214 bp, 10 predicted proteins | sample MGYA00241503_ERZ501998 | MGnify/ENA primary metagenome ERZ501998 (study PRJEB25962, sample SAMEA2042107) | human gut metagenome | biome: human gut; feature: human-associated habitat; material: faeces... | reverse complement strand
TGGGAACAGGAACGGTTGGCGATGGCCAGTGCAATATTTCCCTTGGAACATCCGGCACGATATTTATATCAAGCAAGACGTTCGGTGTGGATCAGTACAATGCGCTGCATTCATTTGCACATGCAGACGGCAATTATCATCTGATGGGATGTATGCTCAGTGCGGCATCCTGCAATAAATGGTGGATGGATGAGATCTTAAAGACAAAAGAGTATGCAAAAGAGCAGGAAGCGATTGTAAAGCTGGGTGAAAATCAGGTGTTCTATCTGCCTTATCTGATGGGAGAACGTTCCCCTCACAATGATCCGTCTGCCAGAGCGGCATTTATCGGGATGTCCATGGACACCACACGGGAAGAGATGACACAGGCAGTTCTGGAAGGCGTTGCATTTGGACTTCGTGATTCTCTGGAAGTGGCGAGAAATCTTGGAATTCAGATTGAACGCACGAAAATATGCGGAGGCGGAGCAAAGAGTCTGCTCTGGAAAAAGATCATTGCAAATGTGATGAATCTGAAAGTCGATGTGATCGAAAGTGAGGAAGGTCCCGGATACGGTGCTGCGATTCTGGCAGCAGTCGGATGCGGAGAATTTGAAAATGTGGAAAGCGCTGTGGATAAACTGGTCCATGTGGTGGAAACTGTAGAGCCGGACGCAGAACTTGTGGAAAAGTATGAAGAACGCTACCAGAAATTCAAAAAATACTATCCTGCATTAAAAGGATTGTTTTAATTGTGAGGAAAAAGGAGCATATCAGGAAGTCGATAGTTCCAAACAGGGGCAAGTATGACTCATGCGAGTCGCCTTGCCCCTGTAACTTTTCCATAAAAAGAGAAAAGGGGGTTAACAATCACCACCTTACGAGAGAATTTTCAATCATTCAGAAATATCTTGCGATATTTCCTTGCAGGAGTTTTTAAAAGAGTTTTTTCCGAGAAACAATTGTTTCATATTGGCGAATATTACCATCCTTATTTCCGTAGATGATGTCCATCGTTTTTGGCAACACTATGTCGAGTGTCCGAGATGAGAAATTTTGTATAAAGATATATTCGTATTCATCATCTGTCCGACTTGTTACCTCAATTCCATCAGGAATTGTATTTAGAATAGAATGGATATGATGTTTAGCTAAAATTTTGGCATAAAGATCATGGTAAAAAGGTTCTTCTGCGTCGGCACAGATGTAGTAAGCATATCCCTTACCATACTGATTTACTGTCAGTGCAGGTGTGCCTTGATAAAAATCACTTCCATAATTCATGAGTGGTGTGGCACCATTGAGTTGAACTAAATCACAAAGATTTTTGCATTTATAGGAAGTATGCAGTTGCAAAGAGTTTTCAGGGATTGGAATAAGCGAATTCTCTTCCCATTCATAGAGTCCATCAATTTCTTTGCTTCTAAGTCCAAATACATCGAGTAAGCTATGTGGAGTTCCCCCAAGGTAGCATAAATCAGTTTCATTTACGATTCCACTCCAGTATGTCATGATTAGTATCCCGCCATTTTCAACGAAAGAACGCAATTTTATTTCGATGCCAGCTCGAAACATATATAACATTGGTGCAACCACGAGTTTATAGGAATCAAGGGATTGCTCCATGTTAATGATATCTACATTGAGGGCAGCTTTTCGAAGCGCCTGATAGGATTTTAAGACACTTTCATGGTAGAAAAGGCCTTCATTTCTTGGTCCTTTCGAGTCTTCCATTGCCCATCTGTTTTCCATGTCATAAATAATGGCAGCAGATGAATCTACTTTGCTTCCAATAACTTGTTTTAATTCTATGAGGGATGCACCAGTTTCAGTTACCTCGTTGAAAACGCGTGTATCAGATCCTCCATAATGATCAATGACCGCTCCATGGAATTTTTCGAAACTTCCACGACTCTGTCTGATTTGGAAATATTGTACGCTATTCGAACCGTGTGCAACTGCTTGTAGAGAAGCAGATTGTAACAATCCAGGTTTTTTGAGTTTACTTACCGTTTGCCAGTTTGGACTGGAAGGGCAGGATTCCATCAAAAGAAACGGTTTCTGTTTCATACTACGCATGAGATCATGCTGCATTGCTGTATCGTATGCTGTACAAATTTCGTCTTCTTTATTCCATGTAGGATAGCTGTCCCAAGATACATAATCGATGTGCTTTGCCAGATTGTAGTAGTTTAAGCCCTTATAATCATCCATAAAATTAGTTGTAACGGGCTGAGTTGCACCACCATCTCGCAGAGCATGTATCTCTTCGCACATAAAATCAACTGTCTGATCTGTTACAAATCGTTTCCAATCAAGATTGAGGCCGTGTAGTCCGTGGTCTCCTATGGAAGATGGACTTTCAATTTGATGGAATGAATTATAGGTATGGCTCCAAAAGGTTGTCCACCATGCCCGGTTCAAGCTGTCAATATCTTTATATTTGTTTTTTAACCAGTTGCGAAAAGCTTCCTGACATAATGGACAGTGGCATTCACCTCTGTATTCATTGGAAATATGCCACAGGATTACTCCCGGATGATTTCGAAATGTTTTAGCCAACTTCTGGTTGATGATTCGAACACGTTCTCTGTAAGCAGGTGAGGTGTAGCAATGATTATGCCGCTCCCCGTATAGTTGGCGTGTACGATCTTCACGGACACGGAGAACTTCGGGGTATGTTTCTGCCAACCAACGCGGACGGGCTCCAGATGGTGTGGCAAGTATGACCTGGATGCCGTTGTCGTAGAGTTTGTCAATTATGTCAATCAGCCAGGTGAAATTAAAACAATCTTTTATTGGTTCTAAAGTAGACCAAGAGAAAACGCCAAGTGTTACCGTATTTATGTGTGCTTTTTTCATAAGAAGTAAATCCTGTTTGAAAATATCGGGTCTATCCAACCATTGTTCTGGATTATAATCACCGCCATAGATAAATCTATCAATATTTAAATAATTTTGACTCATTCTTGTTATCCCTTCTATCAGTAGCAATAAATTTGTTATAAAATGCAGTTTAAGAGTTTTACTTAATTTATGCAATAATAAATGTAAGGTTAAGTGGTTACATTTTTGCACAGCAAACTGGCGAAAAAAAGAATTTTTAAAATTTGCAAGTTGGTGTAGAATGAGGGCATCACAAAGAGGAAGGAGAGTAAGGATGAGACCCAGGTATCATATTTCACCAGAACACGGTTTTTTGAATGATCCAAACGGTCTGACACAATTTCGTGGAAAGTATCATGTGTTTTACCAGTGGCTGCCGGATGTTGTTCCACAGGGTAATAAGCAATGGAGACATTGTATTTCAGACGACCTGGTGCATTGGACGGATGAGGGAAGCACATTACAACCCAAGAAGTGGTATGAAAAGAATGGTTGCTATTCAGGATCGGGTATTGCAACAGAAGATGCATACTTTTTGTTCTATACAGGTAATGTAAGAGATGCTGAAGGAGGGAGAGAAACATATCAGTGTGTTGCTGTATCTGACGATGGGAAGTCTTTTCAGAAAGAAGGTCCTGTGATCTATCTGCCTGATGGATATACTGCACATTTTCGAGATCCGAAAGTATGGAAGAAAAATAACAGCTGGTGGATGGTTGTAGGAGCACAGACAAAAGAATTGCAAGGTAATGTGGCATTGTTTGAGTCGAATAACTTGAAAAAATGGGATTACCGGGGAAATCTGCTAGATCCGTCAATGGACTGGGGATATATGTGCGAATGTCCGGATATAGTGGATATAGACGGACAACAATTTTTAATAGTCAGTTGTCAAAAAGAAACTGGGTGTAAAGGAATTGTTTTCAGTGGAAAGATGGACTACATCGAAGCAAAATTTCAATTAGACGATGTGGGTAATTTGCTGGATGCAGGATTCGATTTCTATGCGCCACAGAGTTTTGTAGATGAATCGGGACGGTGCATTTTAATTGGATGGCTTGGTGCAGGTGAGTTGGAGTATCAGATGAGTCAGCCTACGGTAGAAGAGGGGTGGCTGCATGCACTGACAATTCCAAGAGAGTTGTTTATACAGAATGGAAAACTTCATCAGAGGCCGGTTAAGGAATTCGAGCGTATCAGAAGACATGAGCGGGTGATCGAAGCAGAAGGATACACTTTCATTGATCAGGAAACATGGAGCGTGGAATTACTGGCAGAGCAGTTATCCAGTCAAAAAATTTCTTTTAATTTTGGGAATGTATTGAAAATTTATTTTGATAATAACAATTTGCTTATTCAAAGAAAACATTGGAATATGAAAGGATATGATGAAGTACAAGTGGAGATTTCTGAGCTTGAAAATATCCAGGTGTTTTTAGATCAGTCTACAGCAGAAATTTTTGTGAATAATGGAGAAAAAGTATTTACATTCAAAGCTTTCTTTACAGATGAGAAAGGGATTGAAATTGAATCTGAACAAACAATTTTGTAAAATTTTATATCTAATTTTTGATTATCCGTATAAACACTATACTTTCAAATATTTTGAAGTATAGAAAAGCACTCATTTTACCACGAATTTACCATAATTAAACGAGCCTTGATATGACTATAAATAACACTAAAAAGACATCATTGACACCTAAACGGTGTCTTTTTTAAAAGCAGTCAATCATAAGACCAACTGCTTTGTAAATATAGATATTAAATTGTTAAGCTGAGATTTTACTTAGATTTATCTTTCGCTGGTTTGCTATTTTCATCATTTTCTCCTTCAAGCCATTATGCCAAAGTTACAAAATGGATAAATTATTACTTCTTTATAAACTTCTTGCTCACAACGAGGGCAGATGACATATTCTTCACTTTTTACATTTTTTAATTACCGAAATGCCCTTTTTTATTTGCAAATTACATGTCTTATAGCTTACCATGTTTTTCGTATCTTGCGACTCTTGATATTTTGTTATCCTCATCTACAAATACTACTTTAGGTGGATTTTTCTTTACCTCTTCTGGAGTCATCTGTGCATAGCACATTATGATTATCTTATCACCTGTCTGAACACATCTTGCAGCAGCTCCATTGAGACATATCATTCCGCTGCCTCTTTCTCCTGCAATTGTGTATGTCTCAAATCTGTTCCCATTATTTATATCTACGATACTTACCTTTTCATACTCCAAAATTCCGGCACTGTCAAGTAAGTCTTCGTCTACAGTGATGCTTCCTACATAATCAAGTTCTGCTTGAACTACTGTAGCTCTGTGTATCTTCCCCTTTAACATTTCAAATGTCATATTTAACCCCCGTTTAACCTTCGTAAATAAAGTTGTCAATCAATCTGGTTTTGCCGATATAAACTGCCATGGCAACTAGTACTGGTGCTGTCATCTCCTTGACCGGTTTAACTGAAACAGCGTCTACAGCCTGAACATAATCTATTTTCGCCATAGGCTCAGTTTCAATAAGCTTAATCATTTCTGATACAATTTTATCTGTATCTTTTTCTCCTGCTTTTGCCATATCTTCTCCGAGCTTAACTGCTTTGCTTAAAATTAGTGCCGCCTTTCTCTCATCTTTGCTTAGATATGTATTTCTTGAACTCTTTGCAAGACCATCCTCTTCTCTAACTATAGGGCAGCCCACAATTTCGATATCAAAGTTCAAATCTCTAACCATTCTTTTTATAATCGCAAGCTGCTGTGCATCCTTTTGACCAAAGTAAGCTCTGTCGGGATTTACAATATTAAAAAGTTTAGATACTACTGTGCCTACACCCCTGAAATGTATTGGTCGTGATTTTCCACAAAGTTCCTCTGAAAGACTTTCTATGTTTACATATGTTGAAAAATCGTCAAAATACATATTTTCCGGCTCAGGATTAAATATTAAATTAGCACCTGCCTCCTCACATAGCATAGTATCCCTTTCCAAATCCCTCGGATAGCTTTCCAAATCTTCCCCTACTCCAAATTGAGTCGGATTTACAAAATCACTGACAACAACTCTATCGTTTTCTGAAACAGCCCTTGTAATTAAACTCTTATGTCCTTCGTGCAAAAATCCCATAGTAGGAACAAGACCTACTGTAAGACCTTCTTTCTTCCATTCTTTGACTATAACTCTCACTTCATCTACGGTTTTTACTATTTTCATCGTTCTATCTCCTAATATAACTTGTTAATTACATCTTCTGAAATTTTAAATGTGTGTTCAGGTGCTGGAAAGCTTCCCTGTTTAGTTTCTTCTATATATGCAGCAAAGGCTTCTTTCATTACATCTCCTACCTTTGCGAATTGTTTTACGAATTTAGGTGTAAAGTCAGAGACCATTCCAAGCATGTCCTGATAAACGAGAATCTGTCCATCGCAGCCAGATCCTGCACCTATTCCTATTGTAGGAATATTAATGCTTTCAGAAATAATTTCCGCTAATTTTGCAGGTACGCATTCCAAAACAATCGCAAATGCTCCTGCTTCTTCAACAGCTTTTGCCTCTTCAATGAGTTTCTTTGCTCCCTCTTCACTTTTTCCCTGAACTTTAAAGCCTCCAAAAACGTTCACTGACTGAGGTGTAAGTCCAATATGTGCCATAACAGGAATTGAAGCAGCTGTAATAGCTTTAATCTGTGGACAAACAGAGGCTCCACCTTCTAGCTTTACTGCTTGACATCTTCCTTCTTTCATAAGTCTTCCTGCGTTATACATGGCCTCTTCAATTGAAACTTGATATGACATAAACGGCATATCTCCAACTACTAAGGCATCTTTGGCACCTCTTGTAACTGCTCTTGTATGGTGAATCATATCTTCCATTGTTACCGGCAAAGTATTTTCGTATCCGAGCATAACCATGCCAAGAGAATCTCCAACGAGAATACCGTTAATACCTGACTGATCCATCAATTTAGCTGTCGAATAGTCATAGGCTGTCAGCATTGTAATCTTATCGCCCTTAACCTTCTGTTCTTTAAAAGTGGATACTGTGTTTTTCATTTTTAATTACCTCCGTCATCTTCAAATAGTCACTGTCTAAATGTTTTTCCTGTGCAATACTGAGAAGCTTTTCTGAAAGCAAAAGATATATCATCTCATATCCCACCTTTTCCTCAGACTCGTTTATCCATGCTGCCTCAATAGCTTCAATGTGTTTTGTGATAGTCGACAAATCATTTCGCTCAACAGGACCTGTGAGGGCAGCCGCAACTCCTTTTTCTGCCAATGTGTCGGCATTTCCAGTAAACAAAGGCACTAAGGCTTTCTTTGCATCTTTTTTATCAAAGCCGCATTTTACAAGCATTTCAGCCCCCACTTGAAAAAGTCCGTTTACGAGATTGCTTACAACTACTGCACCGCAGTGGTAAAGAGATTTATTTTCCGCTCCCATTGCGATTACCTTATTTCCTGCTCGCTCAAAGATACTCTTAATCTCATCTAGATTCTCTGCCGAACCCTCCACAGTAAAATAAGCCTTATTCAAGTGTTTCCATGATTCGCACTTATCACTTATTGCATATAGGGGATGTACCGAATAGATATTTGCACCGAGGTTTTCACCATCAAAAAAAACGGTAGATGAAATCGAACCGCTGCAATGACAAATATTTTTATTTTTAATATCCAGATTCTTCATATAATCCCATACTTTGCTTATTTGTCCATCAGGCACAGTAATAAACAGGGTATCACTGTCACTTAAGATATTCTCTATACTCTTATATAGTTTTGTGTTAGTAAAATCTGCTGCTGATTTAGCTGATTCCGGTGATTTGCTGAAGTAACCTGTAATCTCTACGCCGTTTTCCTTCAGGTATTTTCCAAGGGAAAATCCTACTTTCCCCGCTCCGATAAATCCTGCTCTCATATCGATCACTCCTTTCTGGGAAGTGACAATCATGAAAATCTGCATGGCTGAGGTCTCGTTCAAACTGATACAATCCTCATGGCTTAAAAATAAAAAATATGTGGTATAGTTTCTGTTCGAATACTATCTACCCATTACTATAGCACCTATTTAAGTGATTGTACAGAGAAAAAAACAAGGCACCACTCTAACTAATTTATCATTAAAGTGATGCTAATATAAATCGTGTTATTTAGCTTTTCTGTATTTAATCATTTTCACAATCTGAATTATCAAAGTCGGGATAAAAATATAAAGCATGACAAAACACTTCTTCATTTTTCGCTTGATTACCCACCACAGAAAAGAAAGAACCCTGTAAAGAGCCTTACCACCATTGGTGGTGCTTTGCACTCTTGATTGGGCTTTTTGTTTGCTGTATCTTTCATGCAAGAGGAAAATTAAAGCCCTCTATTCCATTTCTCTGAAGATTTGGAAAGGAAAGGTGAGTAATGATGGAACAGACCATGAATTATGTAAAACCGGAACTGATTGTTGTAGCAGTAGTACTGTATTTTATTGGAATGGGATTAAAACAGTCTCAGACAGTAAAGGATAAGTACATCCCACTTATTTTAGGCGGTATTGGCATTGTATTGTGTGCAGTGTGGGTGATTGCATCTTGCCCGATCAGTACCGGACAGGAGATTGCAATGGCGGTATTTACAGCAATCGTACAGGGGATTTTAGTGGCTGGTCTGAGTACATATGTGAATCAGGCAATTAAGCAGATGCATAAGGAAGAATAAAATAGATTGAACCATGAAGAAAAGCATGGTATGATAAAAAACAGAACAACCGTGTTACAGGGTGGCTGACCTCTATTCTACATAGAATGGGGTGGTGCTGATGGACAAGAAACCGTTTGATTTTAAAGATCTTATGGCATTTGGAATGTTCATTCTGGCATTGCTGACATTCGTATTTACGTTTATCAGATAATGTTTTGAGCATAGAAAAACCACCCTCTAAACTTTGACCGAGTGCCGAGGGTGGCAATTCTATGATTTGTCACTAATGCTATGAGGTCAACCCCTTGTGGGCGGTTGTTCCTTTGAATATAATATACCATTTTTAACAAGGTTATTCAAGAAAAAAGTGAAAGTGGGTGGTTTGCATGGCAGTATTAAAAGCGTCAGATAATTCCGAAATGATTATTTCTTGTAAATGTGGATGTGATGATGGGCTTAGGATCAAAATAGAAAAAGATGAAGAAGATTATTGTTTTATGACTTATTTAAGCGGAAACTGGTATAAGGAGCAGGCGGGATTTATTAAAAAGTTAAAGAAAATTTGGGCTATCATACGGAATAAGGATTTTTATTATTCTGAAATTATACTCAATAAGAAAGATTGGGAAGAGTATAAAAAGTGGATCAATGAAAAATGAAAAAATATTATCAAGAGGGCTTGGAAACAGGCTCTCTTTTATTGCACAACAGGAGGTGAGAACATGAGCGAACAGAACGAATTCGGAAGAATAACAGCGGAAGAACTGGAAAAAGCATTTGAAACGGAAGAACAGGAGGAAGAGAAAGAATGAAAATTGGCTTAAGGGGAGGGCATTCCCCAAATTGTAAAGGTGCAATAGGTCTGATCGATGAACAGGCGGAAGTGCGGAAGATCTACAACGAACTTGTACCGATGCTACAGGCAGTCGGACATACTGTGATTGATTGTAATTCCAACGCATCGAATGTGTCTGGTGAGTTGTCTGACGGCACAAATAAGGCGAATGGAGCAGGATGCGATATCTATGTCACTCTGCACATGAACGCCGCAGGAGCGGCATCAGCAGGGGGCACAGAGGTGTGGTTATATGATGCATCTAACCAGACCATGAACACGATCGCAAGCAACATCTGTAATAATTTTGCAGGAAAAGGATTTACTAACCGTGGTGTAAAGTACAGTTCGGGATACCATGATCTGAATGCATCTAATATGCCTGGCATGATCGTAGAGACATTATTTTGCACCGGCACAGATGATGTAGCACGGTATCGTAGTTTAGGCACAAAAGGAATTGCTGAGCTGATTGCAAAGGCAATCGACAGTAGAGCGTCTGCATGCAGCGAACAAAAAAATAACCAGAATACAGGAATCGAACAGGAAGGAGAAGAAGAGATGAAATGTTTATTTACAGTAGAGGGAAAAGGTGCAGTGTATTATTTTGACGGTCAAAAAGTAATAACATTGGGTCATCCAGACGAATTAAAAATCATCCAGCAGATTTACAAGGACAACAATGGTAAGGACATGCCGTGTTACAAGTGGAGTCCTAAAGCGCCATGGTATGCAAGGCTCATGTCGGTAATTTACAGTAAAGAGACCACATCTATTTAATAAAAATCCCCTCGGAGATCGTTCTCTGAGGGGTGAATATTGTATCAATCTTATTTTTATCAAAAAGGTATTACTTATTTAATGTGGATTAGTTGCATCTTGGATGTGCGAAAGAACTGGCCCATATGGAAATGATTTGTGCCATTGTGCATCAGCTGACGAAAAATCTTTCTCCGGAAGAAATTGAGAGATCCGGGTTTGCTCCATACTATGTAGATCATACTCTGGCATTGTGGCCACAGGCTGCAAGCGGAGCACCGTGGACTGCAACCTATTTTCAGTCAAAAGGTGATCCGATTACAGATCTTCATGAAGACCTCGCTGCAGAACAAAAAGCCCGTACGACTTACGATAACATTCTCAGGCTTGTAAAAGATCCGGAAGTCTGTGATCCGATTCGTTTCCTGCGTCAGCGTGAAATCGTGCATTACCAGAGATTCGGTGAAAATCTTCGGATCGTGCAGGAACACCTGGACAGCAAAAACTTCTATTTCTTCAACCCTGAATTTGATAAACAGTTTACAGCAGAGGCAAAATAAGTCTAAAACAGCCGGCAGGAGCCTGAATCCGGATGCTCCTGCCGACTGCTTTTAATTTTATTCTATTTATTTTTCTTCACAAAGCTTTGCAGCTTCATGGCTTTTTCCAGATTTCCTTCAACCCTCAGTTTTCCTGTGGTAAAAGCAAAGATTAGGTCCAGCTTTCCGCCTGCCAGCTTAAAAAGCGTCTCTGCGCTGCAGGTAAAAATGGCATCTCTGTCATAGTATTCGTAGGGCTCTACATAAAGTACGCCTTCCTTTACCTCAGCATAAAAAGCGCCTTCTCCTTCACCTGCAATATTAAACTGGAATGCCAGATGCTCCTTTTCCCCGCTTACATCTGCCTCCATAAAAATTTTCTTTACCTGTGAAAATACTTCTTCGTATGTCATACCCATTTCTACCTCTTGGTTTTCATTTTATTTTTATATCAGGTATTAATATAACCTAAATTATTCACGGAACAGTATCTGAATTGATAACAGTACCATGAATCTG
>ENA-OPVY01001461-OPVY01001461.1-human-gut-metagenome-genome-assembly--contig:-NODE-1461-length-11300-cov-3.045442_pt1 | contig 11300 bp, 9 predicted proteins | sample MGYA00241503_ERZ501998 | MGnify/ENA primary metagenome ERZ501998 (study PRJEB25962, sample SAMEA2042107) | human gut metagenome | biome: human gut; feature: human-associated habitat; material: faeces... | reverse complement strand
ATTCGTTGGTTTGCGGAACTTAAAATCTGCCACAAACAAGATACCGACCACTGCCACTGTAATATGCAGTGCATACAGAAACCAGTGATATCCCGGAAGTATCAGCGATACTACAAAGAGCAGCGGCAGTACGACTGACATGGATGTGATTGGAAGTCCCTGATAGTATTTTCGATTTTCGCTGGTCTCCTGCTGCCGTTTGGTCTCCATGACATTAAAATATCCAAGGCGGATTACTCCGGCAAGCCCATACAGTACTAAAATTGCCATACTGTAAATACGGCGCATGCCCAACTCATAGCATAATACAATCGGAAACACTCCAAAACAGACCACATCACACAGAGAATCAATCTGAATTCCGAACTGCTTCTCATCCTCTGTTCTGTTTTTCTTCGTTCGCGCAATCTTTCCATCAAACATATCGCATAATCCGGAAAGCGCCAGACAGAACACAGCCCACTTCGGATGTCCTGTAACAGCACAAAAAATGCCGATTATTGATGAAGTAAAACTAATATAAGTCAGCACCACCGTATAATCATAAAATCCTATCATCCCTCAACACGCTCCTTTATACACTTCTTTTGTTCTCTTACTTTTTCATTTCCTATCGTAAGCTGCGCCACCACTGTAAATGCAGCACTGATCAGTAATTCTGCATAATATCCCAGTCCCCGGCTTAAAACCATACCCGGAAGCAGCAAAGATCCGAACACCGGGCGAAAAATATTCAAAAATAATGTTTCACTGATCCCCATACCACCGGGAAGCGGCAGCATATCTACCGCAACTGCTATCACTGCCTGAAGAAACAGAATATCAAAGAATGAAGTTCCTGACAGTCCAAACGCCCGATACACAAACCAGGTAGCTGCAAACAAGGCCATTCTCTGAACAAATGTAATTCCGAATACAACCACGATCACGCCCATATGCTCTTTTAAATATACTGCCGTTCCCCGGTAAGTATCCATAGATGCATCCAGCTTTTCCAGCCGTTCTTCTTTGTGTTTCATCAGGCGCAGCTTTTCCAGCAAATGGACGCCTTTTTTCAGGATTTCCTTTGTCAGCACCGGATGAAATACAAGCACTGTCATAAATACCACACAAAACACATTCAATCCCAATCCCAGATAATAGACCGGCAGAATGCCTTCCAGATATCTGTGCAGAAATCCCTGACCAAATATGAGAATCCCGATTCCGATCACAACCAGGACCAGCTTATATGTAATCGTCACAATCATCAATACTACCGTCGATACTGGAATCGGTATCTTTTCTTTCTTCATATAGTATATCTGCATCGGCTGTCCACCGCTTGCCGACGGTGTAATGCAACTAAAGAAAAAACCAACGGAAGAAAACAGAAAACAAGACCGTTTCTTCAACCGGGTTCCATACGATTTCATCATATACCAGATAATAATTGATTCTGACCATATAAAGAATAATACCAGAGCCACTCCCGGCACCAGCCATTGCCACTGTGCCTGTCGAATGGAGTGCATCATACTCTCAAGGTCTTCTCCTCGAAAAACACCATATACAGTCAGACCAAATACAAGTAATAAAAATAAAATATTAAAAACTGCTTTTTTCTTATCTCTCATGTCGTGCTCCTCCTGTCAAATGAAAAATACAGCTTTGTATCCTTTCACAAAATCTTTGATATATCCGATACCACTGTGTTTTCCCGGAAACCGTAAAACAGATCTGCGCCAGGATAACACCACCTGCCACATCCCAGACAACATGCTGTTTTGTCATCAAAGTGGATAAAAACACGCAAACTGCAATCACACAGGACAGGTATTGATACCATTTCGGAATCTCCTGCCGCCCACGAATTCCCAGAAAACAAAACCAGCTTACCAGGCAATGAATGGAAGGAAACAAATTGTCCGCGGCATCAATGGAATAAAGCCAGATCACGGCCTGATTCCAGAATCCGTCTGCCACAATCTCCGGTCTGGTATTGGTCGTCGGAAACAAGACAAAAAAACAGAAACAGACAATCCGGGATATTGCATCTGCTGTAAAAAAGCGATATACACTCTCTTTTTCCTGTCTCGCAATCAAAATGTAATTGATTCCCCAAAACAGATAACATCCAAAATAGATTACCAATGTCCAGGGTATGAAAGGGATCCTCTCATCCAACACAGTCTCAATATTGTAATGATATCGCCCGGATGCAATCCATCTGGCACCATTATATGCCAGTGAGTTCCATAACACTGCCAGTAAAAGCGGCACAATCCCGTACGCCGGAATCCGTTTTTTCCTTACATTGTTCTGTCTGTATCTCATCTTGCCTGCTCCTTCTTCTCCAACATTTGACAGTGTTTAGTATAGTCGTTTTCTGTTTCTTACTCAATAGTCTTTACTGTATCTTTAAGAATCTTTAAGAAATCTTAAAGATTAGAATGATTCTTTCTTTGTTGACCACATATAAAATAATGCAATATAAAAATCAGGATTACCATTTAAGTGGATAATCCTGATTTTCTATTTTCTCTTCAGTTCTAATTAGTCTTCTGCAACATCTTTCATGCTGAAGCTGAATCTTCCCATTTTATCTTTTCCAAGGCATACAACCTTCACAACATCTCCAATGTTCAGAACATCTTCTACCTTGTTGACTCTCTCTTTGGAGATCTTGAACCATTCCTTCTTTTCCTGGTGCAAACTCAAGGAATGCTCCGAATTCTTTGATGCTGATTACTTTTCCTTCAAAAAGCTGTCCTGCTTCAAAGTCTGTTACGATCGTTGCGATCAGCTTCGCTGCTTTTTCCATCGCTTCTTTTTCTGTACCGCAGATAGAAACTGCTCCATCGTCTGTGATATCGATCTTCACGCCAGTCTGCTCGATGATCGCATTGATCGTCTTTCCTCTCTGTCCGACAACATCGCCGATCTTCTGTGGGTCGATCTGCATCTGAATAATCTTCGGTGCATAAGTTCCCACTTCTTTTCTAGGTTCTGCAATTGCTTTATTCATCACTTCGTCCAGAATATAAGTTCTTGCTTTCTTTGTCGCTGCGATTGCTTCTTCAATGATTGGTCTTGTCAGTCCGTGGATCTTAATATCCATCTGGATCGCTGTGATACCCTTGTGTGTACCAGCCACTTTAAAGTCCATATCTCCGAAGAAATCTTCCAGTCCCTGGATATCTGTAAGAACCAGATAATCATCGTCTGTCTCTCCTGTCACCAGACCTGCTGAAATTCCGGCAACAGCTGCCTTGATCGGCACACCTGCTGTCATCAGTGACATACTGGACGCACATACGCTTGCCTGAGAAGTAGAACCATTCGATTCAAATGTCTCAGATACCGTACGAATCGCATACGGGAACTCTGCCTCGCTTGGAAGTACCGGAAGGAGTGCTCTCTCTGCCAGTGCACCGTGACCAATCTCACGACGTCCCGGTCCTCTGGATGGTTTTGTCTCTCCAACAGAATAAGACGGGAAATTGTAGTGGTGCATATATCTCTTGGAAGTCTCTGCCTCATCCAGTCCGTCGATTCTCTGTGCTTCTGAAAGAGGTGCCAGTGTTGTCACTGTACAAATCTGAGTCTGTCCTCTTGTAAACATCGCAGATCCATGAACTCTCGGGATCAGGTCTGTCTCTGCTGCCAGCGGACGAATCTGATCGATCGCACGTCCGTCCGGACGTTTGTGATCTTTTAAGATCATCTTTCTGACAGTCTTCTTCTGATACTGATAAACTGCTTCCCCTAACACTGCCAGCCATTCTTCGTTCTCTGCAAATGCCTCTTCCAGTTTTTCTGTAATGACACGGATATTTTCTTCTCTTGTCTGTTTGTCATCTGTAAAGACTGCTTCTTCCATCTCTGCCGGTGGAACGATCTCTTTGATCGCCTCAAACAGTTCTTCCGGAACCGCGCAGCTTGTATATTCATGTTTTGCTTTTCCGCACTCTGCCACGATCGTCTCAATAAATGCGATGACCTTCTGGTTCAGTTCATGTGCCGCAAAAATAGCCTCGATCATCTGAGCCTCCGGAACTTCATTTGCTCCGGCTTCGATCATGATCACTTTCTCTTTTGTAGATGCAACTGTCAGCGCCAGATCCGATACTTCTTTCTGTGCTGCTGTCGGGTTGAATACAAATTCTCCGTCAACCAGACCAACCTGAGTCGTAGAGATCGGTCCGTCAAACGGAATATCTGAAATACTTGTGGCAATCGCCGCACCAAGCATTGCTGTCAGTTCCGGACTGCAGTCCTGATCAACAGACATAACCAGATTCTCCAATGTCACGTCATTTCTGTAATCCTTCGGGAACAGAGGACGCATCGGTCTGTCAATGACACGACATGTTAAAATTGCATTCTCAGAAGCCTTTCCTTCTCTTTTGTTGAATCCTCCCGGAATCTTTCCGACTGCATAAAGTCTCTCATTGTACTCTACACTCAGCGGGAAAAAGTCAATCCCGTCTCTTGGCTTCTCAGATGCTGTCGCAGTACAGAGAACTGTAGTATCTCCGTAGTGCATCAAAACCGCACCATTTGCCTGCTTTGCCACTCTGTCAACATCCACGCGCAGAGTTCTGCCGGCAAGTTCCATCTCAAATTTCTTATACATAATATTCTCCTTTTTGTTTGAAACATTTCCCGGAACAAGTGTCTCCGAAACTACTGAAAAAAACACCGGAAGCTTTCGATATACTTTTCAGTGGTCTCGGGTATACATACTTGTCCGCAATCTAGATTATTATACCATAGATATGTATGAATCGCAAGAAATAAAAAGACCTCTGCCTGCCGGATAAACCGACACAGGCAGAAGTCCCTCTTCCATGAATTATTTTCTTAATCCAAGTTTTTCGATCAAAGCACGGTATCTTTCGATATCTACTTTTTTCAGGTATGCAAGCAGTCCACGTCTCTGTCCTACCATTTTCAGAAGTCCTCTTCTTGAGTGGTGGTCTTTTGGATTTGCTTTGAAGTGATCTGTCAGCTCATTGATTCTTGCTGTCAGGATCGCTACCTGTACTTCCGGAGATCCTGTATCTCCTTCACTTCTTCCAAATTCTGCAATAATAGCCTGTTTCTTTTCTTTTGCGATCATCGTATGATCCTCCTTTAAACTTAATAATAAATCGCCTGGTATTAAGTAACGGTCGGAGTTGTCCGATTACCGAACACCGGCTGAATCCTAAGGTAGTATACCACAGGGATTTTCGGATGTAAAGTCCTATTTTTTCAACTCGATTTTCAAAACAGTATCTATTTCATCCGGCAGCGGATAACTGAATACCGGATTTTCACCCAGCGCCACAAACGGTGTATCTGAATACATAGCTGTATTCCATGCCTCACCCCTCTGCACCTGCGCTCCGCTGGAAAGGAAGGTGATTGTTCCTACCTCCTGCGGGCTGATTCCATACAATGGGAGTGCTCCCAGAGGCGTTTCATAAATATGGGCATATACCGTGTTTCCTTTTTGTGTATAACGTCCCCATTCCGGCTTGTCATACTCGGAAATTCCACATTCATAAAGACTTTCTCCGTTTTGCTCCATCCATTCTCCTACCTGCGTCAGAATTTCCTGGCTTTCTTTCGGAATTCTTCCTTTTGCATCCGGTCCTACGTTCAGGATAAAGTTTCCGCCTTTGCTGACACATTCAACCAGTTTGCGGATAATGGTCTGTGATGTTTTGTAAGTATGATCATAATAACAGTATCCCCAGTGGTTGTTCATCGTTGCACAAAGCTCCCACGGGATCGGTTTTCCGTTCAGATCTTTCATTCCTCCCGGCGGAATGATCATTTCCGGACTTGCGAAATCTCCGCTGTAAATATTCGGATGATCTGTTACGATACTTCCGTTCTTCTCTCCGGAACCTTCCAGACGATTGTCAATAATAACATCCGGCTGATGTTTTCTGACCATACGGATCAACTCTTCTGCTTTCCATGTATCTTCACACATGTTGTCATAAGAGAAATCAAACCAGAGAATATCCAGCTTTCCGTAATTGGTCACCAGTTCTTCCACCTGGCCATGCATATATTCCAGATACCGGTCAAAATTGATATTTTCATCTTTATACGCCTCATTTCCGCGCATTGGATGGTGCATATCATTGTATTTCGGATAGTCCGGATGATGCCAGTCAATCAGTGTAAAGTAAAGCCCTACTTTTAATCCTTCCGCACGGAATGCATCCAGAAATTCCCGAACCAGATCCCGTCCGGCCTTTGTATTTGTCGCTTTATAATCTGTCAGTGCAGAATCAAACAAACAGAATCCATCGTGATGCTTTGCAGTCAGCACCGCATATTTCATACCTGCTTTTTTTGCCAGTCTTGCCCATTCTCTCGGATTGTAATCCGTTGGATCAAACTGCTCGAAATATTTCTCATATTCTTCTACTGTCATTCGTTTTTCGGACATTACCCACTCGCCCAGCGCCGGAATGGCATACAGTCCCCAGTGGATAAACATTCCGAATCTTTCTTTCCGGAACCATTCGGTCCGATTCCATATTTCCTGATTCATTACTATTTTCCATATCCTTTCATTTCATAAACAACACCGTTGTGTTCCCGGCTGTCTTCTGCCGCCAGTGCCATCAAATGACTCTCTATGGATTCTGATGCGGCGCTTACGCTTTTTGCAGTTCCGCCTCCTGCCACCAGTTCCACAAAGTCTTTCATCATGGAGACATCGCTTCCGCTGTGTCCGCCTTTTGGTACTTTTACCTTGATCTTTGTTGTATTTCCAGACGCAAAATCTTCCACGATGATTTCATTTTCTTCCATGTTTCCGCGAATCTGTCCTTTTGTTCCCATCAGATTGATGATCCGCTCGCATTTATTGGTAAACGCACACATTGTCATACTTGCTGTCACACCATTGTCAAACTCCAGATTTACTACCTGATGATCTACCACATCGTTGTCACAGTGGTAAACACACCTTCCATATGGTCCGTCTTTCAATGCATCCAGCAGAGATTTTTTATCCGTCTGAAGACTTACCACTTTTGCAAATGTTCCGCCTTTTTCCTCTAAATCCTCCAGATAGAATCGAGGTGCAAAATACGGACATTCATCCCGGTGTACACATCCGTCCAGACAGTAGGCCGGAGCATCTTCTGGTGCATTTTCTTCTTTAAAATGCATCAGATTTCCGAAGCTTGTAAGTCTTGTACAGGACGCACCTACGAGCCATAACAAGATGTCCATATCATGACAGCACTTCTGCAGGATCATCGGACTGCTTAAGGATTTGTTTCTCCAATTGCCACGCACAAAGCTGTGTGCCATATGCCAGTATCCCACACTCTCAATATGCTGGATATCAACAAGCTGACCGATCGCCCCTTCATCCAGAAGCCGTTTCAGCTCTCTGAAAAATGGAGAATAACGCAGCACGTGGCAAATACTGATCACCTTGTCATAATTCTTTGCGATCTCCCCGATCTCGATCAGTTCAGATTTTACAGGTGAGATCGGTTTTTCACATAAAATGTGATAGCCTTTTTCCACAGCCAGCTTCAATGCCTCATAATGCATCTGATCCTGTGTACAGATCAGAACACAGTCCGCCATTTTCGGACGGTTCAAAAGCTCCATGTCCGATTCCACAGCGTTTTGAGGTGCAATATCATGAAGCTTTGCAAACTCTTCCCGTCGATCCGCTCTTGGTTCCGCTACTGCTACAAATTTCAATTCATTGGGATAATCCAGGGCATAAGAGGCATAAGCCTCTGCCCCTCTCTGTCCGGCTCCCAAAAGAATGGCTGTTACTTGTTTCATGTTTTTTCTCTCCTTTTAGCCTTTTACTGCCCCACCAGACAGTGCTTCAATAAAGTACTTGCTGAAACAGCAGAACAAAATCACCGGCGGAAGCAGAATTACAACGATTGCGGAAAACATTCCGTTGTAGTTCGTAGAAAATGCATTCTGGAACTGTGCCAGAATCGCCGGAACAGTCTTCAGTTCTTTTGTTGTCAGTACCATAGATGCCCAGTAGTATTCATTCCAGTAATTCATAAACGCCAGCATTGCTGCTGTCAGGATTCCCGGACGTGCGATCGGCAGCATGATCTTGAAAAATGTCTGTGTATAACCGCAGCCGTCAATACGCGCTGCTTCTTCCAGCTCTACCGGTATCGTCAGGAAATAGTTTTTGATGACCATAAAGCTGACTGCGATACCGCTGCATGTATAGATTAAAATCAATCCTGCATGCGTATCGTTGATTCCCATACTGTTGATCAGATTATAAACCGGGAATGTCATCGCTGTCGGTGGAATAAACAATGTAGACATCAACATGACGCTGACCACCGATTTAAATTTAAAGTTCATTCTTGCCACAACATACGCTGACATGGAAATCATGATGATACTTAATACGACAGAAATACCTGCCACTTTAAAACTGTTAAAGAAGTATCTCATAATATGCATGTCCCGGAATACTCCGATATATCCATCAAAACAAAGTGCACTTGGCAGAGTAAATCCCGGCTCTGCCAGAGGATCTGCCTTCAACGAGGAAATTGCCACCCAAATAACCGGAAACAGGGAGATGAAACATACCAGAATCATCACAACATACGAAACGATCTTTCCAAAAGTCCCCACTCCATGGACCGCTTCATTTTCTTTGCCTTTTCTCTGTCTGCTCATCATCTTCTGCCTCCTTTCTGTTTTCTCTCACGAAACAGCATGTTAATGATCAGGATCAATACCAGACCTCCCAGGATCTGAATCGCACCGATCGCATTTGCACGTGCGTACTGTGCTCTTGGACTGACAACTGCCAGTTCACGGATCAGGAAGCTGATACTCTTTGTTCCTGCTGCTCCGTTCGTCAGGAAATAAACTTCATTATACAACAGGAATCCTGCGGATACGGAGAGAATACTGATTGTCTTTATTGTATCTTTAATCAATGGAAGAACGATACAACGATCCAGTGTCCATCCTTTGGCTCCATCCAAAAGTGCCGCCTCACGAACCTCTTCCGGTATTGCAGAAATCTGTCCCAGAACCATGATCATGTTTGTTCCTGCAAAGAAGATGTATGCGCAGGTCAAAGCGATCATATTTACCTTTGGTATAAACAGTACGTTGTCCTGGAAATTCGGCACAAAAACACGGATAATTTCATTGATAATACCATACTTCGGATTGTACAGCTGTAAGAAGATCAATCCCATTGCTGCCGAAGAAATAATATTCGGTATCACGTAAATATTTCTTGCCAGCTTCCATCCTCTGCATTTCTTGGAGATTACCAGCGCCACTCCTGTCGCGATCGGAACCTGGATTACAAGTCCGCACAATGCCCAGATACAGGAATTTCTAAGTCCTTCCCAGAAATACGGATATTTCTCAAAAATATATTTATAGTTGTCAAACAGATGTCCAAAGGAATACATCTGCATATCATTCAAATTCGTGTAGTCCCATTTTGCAAAGGAACTGATGACCACCGTTGCGATCGGATATAAATAAAACACACAAAAGCAGACCAGAGTCGGTAAAAGAAAGAAGAGAATAAACGCATTCTTTCTCAACTTTTGTTTTTTTCCGGTTATTTCCATTTTGCTACCTCCTACTCTGGAAAATTTCATAGAGAAGGAAGCTGCTCCTTAAATACCTCCTGCAAAGAGCAGCTTCCATGATTTACAATTAACCGATCAGACCGATCAGTTCACTCTTTAATTCTTCAAATTTTGCATTTACATCAGTTCCGGAAACGGTAGATTCGATCAGTTTGTTACCGATCGCATTTGCAATATCTGTTCCCCATGTAGAATCGATTGTTGCAATCACATATTCTGCATCATTTGCCTGAGAACATGCCTCTGCAAGAAGTTTTGTTTTCTCGTCAGATCCTTCTGCCAGTGCATTCAGATCCAGTGTTGTTGTACATGGGTTTGCACCTACTTCTTTGAAGATCTTTGTCTGTACTTCATCACTTGTCATATATTTTACAAATTCCAGTGCCAGTTCTTTTTCTGCATCACTCATATCATTTGCTGCTGTGATTCCGCCGCTTGCAGAAGATAAGGAAACGCTTCCCGGGAAGATTGCCGGTTTAAAGTTTGTAGTATCTTCAAATCCGCCTGCTGCCCATACTCCGTTGAAGAACACTGCAGACTGTCCTTTGTTGAAGTCTGCTGCCCAGTCGTTTGCACCGTCATCGGCATTGCTGCTGGCATTGGAAGATCCGTTTTTCTGATCCATATTTGCCACCTGTTTGAATGCTTCTTCAAACTCTTTGGATTCGATTGCTTCTTCTGTCAGAGGCTCTCCTACGATTTTTCTTCCATTTTCGGACATACCGAGGATTGCGTTAAAGCATCTTGTAGATCCCTGACCGGCACCATATGCATACACATCTCCGCCTGCGGAACGTACTTTTTCCATTGCTCCTTCAAAATCGCTCCAGTTCTTCCATGTATCCGGTGTTGTTGCTCCTGCGTCTTTTAACACCTTGTCATTGTACCAGTATCCCAGTGTCAGAAGCTGATCGTGAACCGTATAAATCTTTCCATCCACGTCGTTCTGTGTATAGTTGATTCCAACGTTGTCTTTGATTCCTTCTTCATCTATGTATGGTTTCATGTCAAGGAGCAAATCCTGACTGATCGCTGCCAGTGATACAGACCGTCCTGCCAGATCCACCATATCCGGATAGCTTCCGCCTGCCACTTTATTTTCTACCACACTGTCGATATCCTCTGTCGGAATTGCTTTAAATTCCACTTCTCCATCTGCATGCTCTTTTGCAAACTCGTCATAGATATCGCGCATAACCTGTGCAGGTGCCCATTCGCTTGCATCCTGATAATATCCATGATAAAACTCCAATACCTTGTCATCAGATGCTTCTGTTTTCTTTTTGCCGTCATCTGTTTTCTCAGAGTCACCGGATTTCCCACATCCGGAAACGACTACTGTTGCCGCCATAGTTGTAGCCAAAATCAGGCTGATGATTCTTTTCTTTTTCATTACTAAATCCTCCTTCGATTTCCTGTTGAATTTAGAATATCATGATCATCAGCCTGACTCTATGGATAGAATTGACACTTTCTTGCATTATTTCTGGTTTTTCCGTGTCAATTTCCTGTTTTTTGTAATATATTTATGATTCTGCCGTTTTCTTGTAATTTATTTACCTCTGTTTTGTCATATTTATGAAAAGCGCCATACCATTTTCATGATATGACGCTGCAACTATTGATATAAATTTGTACAAAACTGCTCTTCATCCAAAGTCCCGTTAAGAACTTCCATAA